>RCMY010005875.1_pt1 | contig 10352 bp, 7 predicted proteins | sample 2041341 | NCBI WGS metagenome assembly RCMY01 (sample SAMN09708234, study PRJNA481090) | Marine sediment metagenome, whole genome shotgun sequencing project.
AATTGGTGAGGAGATCCTGATAGCTGCCGGAATGGACAACTTCTCCACCGTGCTCCCCCGCACCAGGTCCAATATCCACCAGCCAATCTGCCGTGCGAATAGTGTCCTCGTCGTGCTCTACAACGATCAACGTGTTCCCAAGGTCGCGAAGCTTCACGAGAGTGTCGATCAGTCGCCTGTTGTCACGCTGGTGAAGACCAATGCTGGGTTCATCAAGCACGTAGAGCACGCCAGTGAGCCCTGAGCCAATCTGGGTGGCGAGGCGAATTCGCTGCGCTTCACCACCGGAAAGAGACCCGGCTGCTCGAGACAGGTTCAGGTAGTTAAGGCCGACCTCGAGGAGAAACTCGAGTCTGGCTTTGATTTCGCGAAGGACGGCGGCAGCAATCTTCGCTTCACGCGGTGTCAACTCGACCTTGTTGATGAAGTCGAAAGCGTCCGAAAGGCTCAATTCGGAAACCTCGGCGATATTCCGCTCGCCCACCGTGACGGCGAGCACTTCCGGTTTCAACCGTGCTCCGTTGCACACCGCGCAGGGAATCTCACGCAAATAGTTCGACCAGCGTTGCCGAGCCGAGTCAGTCTCCGCTTCGCGGTACTTGCGCTCGATGTACGGCATGACGCCTTCGAACCCCGTGGAGTACGTAAGTTCGCGGCCAAACCGGTTCTTCCACTTCACCGTGACTTTGAAATTGTTTCCTCGTAGCACCGCATCGCGAACCTCGTCGGTGAGGTCTTCCCACGGTGTATCGAGCGAGAACTCAAGGTCTGCTGCGAGCCCCTCGATCATCCGCTGGAAATAGTTGAACAGGCCTTTGCCCGACTGCGTCCACGGCAACACGACTCCGCTTGCAACACTCAGCGAAGGGTCGCCAAGCACGAGCTCTGAGTCAACCGACATTCGAGTACCGAGTCCAGAACACTCTGGGCACGCACCAAACGGTGCGTTAAACGAAAAGGTTCGTGGCTCAATCTCGGTCAACTGCACGGGATGCCCGTTCGGGCACGACAGTTTTTCGGAGAAGTTGCGCCACGCTGCGTCGCCGGACTCGTCGACGAAATTGATTGCAACAACGCCGTCGGTGAGTCTCAGAGCTGTCTCAAGGGAATCCGTAAGGCGACCGAGGATATCGTCGGCCGCAACAAGCCTGTCGACGATCACGGCGATATCGTGCTTGATTTGCTTCTTCAAAATGGGAGGTTCGCTCAGTTGAACAGCCTTGCCATCCACGAGAGCTCGAGAGTATCCGCTCGCCGCGAGTTCCTTGAACAAGTCGACGAACTCGCCCTTTTTTTGCGAAACAACCGGGCTGACCACTTGATACCGGGTTCCCGTTTCTAGGCCCATGAGCTGATCTGCGATCTGCTGAACGGTCTGCCGCTCGATTGTTTCACCGCACTGTGCGCAGTGCGGAATGCCAATGCGCGCCCACAAAAGCCGCATGTAGTCGTAAATCTCGGTGATCGTGCCAACGGTAGAACGCGGGTTGCGGTTCGTTGATTTCTGGTCGATCGATACCGCGGGGCTCAACCCCTCGATGAAGTCGACATCCGGCCGGTCCACCTGACCAAGGAACTGACGCGCGTAGGCAGACAGCGATTCGACGTAACGTCGTTGCCCTTCCGCAAAAATTGTGTCGAAAGCGAGGCTCGACTTTCCCGACCCGGAGAGTCCGGTGAAAACGACAAAAGAGTTCCGCGGAATCTCGATGTTGAGGTTTTTGAGATTGTGCACTCGCGCCCCGCGAACGCTCAGGGTGCTGTGGCCAACCGCGCGATCGTCAATTGTCGCCATCATGGCGGACTCATCGAGATCGTTCGGGACGCTTAATTCGGATATTGACACTTTCACCATTCTACAAAGACCACACACCGGTATGCCGAGCCACTAAATGTGGCCGGCAGCTTCCATTTGCCGAATTTCTTTCTTGAGGTCGGCGACCTCGTCACGCAATCTGGCAGCAAGCTCAAACTTGAGTTCCCCCGCAGCCTGAAGCATTTGATCATTCAAGTCCCTAATGATCGACTCGAGATCGTTCGCGCCAGCAGCCGCAATCCCCTCGCGCATCCTCGGTTCACGTGAAAGTCCAGGAGTCGGTGCGCGTTTGCGCCCGTCTCTTCCCGCCAAAAACTGTTCGGTGTCGGCGTCTTCACGAGCAAGGACATCCGTAATATCGGCAATCTTCTTGCGAAGAGGCGTCGGGTCTATTCCGTGCTCTTTGTTGTACGCGACTTGCTTTTCGCGGCGCCGATCCGTCTCGTCGATGGCACGCTTCATCGAGTCCGTAAGCACATCTGCGTACATGTGCACTTCCCCGGAGACATTTCGTGCCGCTCGGCCGATCGTTTGAATGAGCGACGTCGACGAGCGCAAGAATCCCTCCTTGTCGGCGTCGAGAATCGACACGAGAGAAACCTCGGGAAGGTCGAGCCCTTCGCGCAGGAGATTGATGCCCACGAGCACGTCATACACGCCCTGCCGAAGCTCCGTGAGCAGTTCAACGCGACGGAGGGTGTCAACATCCGAGTGCAAATAGCGCACGCGCACTCCAGCTTCCGTGAAGTAATCGGTGAGCTCCTCCGCCATCTTCTTGGTGAGGGTTGTCACGAGCACGCGTTCATTGCGCTCGGCACGAACGCGGATTTCCTCGAGCAAATCGTCGATCTGGCCCTTGCTGGGCTTGACCACGATCTTCGGGTCAACCAACCCGGTCGGTCGGATAACTTGCTCCACAATACTGTCGGTGATGCCGAGTTCGTACTTGCCTGGAGTCGCTGACAAGTACACTTTTTGCCCCACGCGTTCGAGGAACTCGTTGAAGGTGAGCGGCCGGTTGTCCAGCGCGCTCGGGAGACGGAAACCGTGCTCGACAAGAGTGCGTTTACGGCTTGCATCCCCTTCGTACATGGCACCGATTTGCGGGACCGTCACATGAGACTCGTCGATGACGACCAGAAAGTCTTCCGGGAAGTAGTCGAGAAGGCAGTTCGGCGGTTCGCCTGCGTTCCGCCCGTCGATGTGACGCGAATAGTTCTCAATCCCGCTGCAGAACCCGATTTGTTCCATCATTTCGAGATCGAACGTCGTGCGCATTCGAAGCCGCTGGGCTTCGAGAAGCTTTCCCTGCTGCTCAAGCTCGGCGAGGCGAACGGCCAGTTCTTCGCGAATCGTGACAATGGCGCGCTTCATCGTCTCCGGGCTCGCTGCGTAATGCGTGGCAGGAAAGAGCGACACCGAATCCATGGTCGAAATGACATCCCCCGTGAGCGGATGCAGCGAGTACAGCGCCTCGATCTCGTTGCCGAACATTTCGATGCGAATCGCGTGCTCTTCGTACACGGGAATGATTTCGATTGTGTCCCCGCGCACGCGGAACTTTCCTCGAGAAAAATCAATGTCGTTGCGCTGGTATTGCATGGCAACGAGACGCCGGATGAGCTGGTCTCGCGGGATCTCCTGCCCAACTTGGAGCGCCACCATTGCTTCAAGATATTCCTCAGCTGCGCCAAGCCCGTAAATGCACGAGACCGTCGACACGACGACGACGTCGCGGCGGCTCAAGAGGGAGTTCGTCGTGGAGTGCCGAAGTCGCTCTACCTCTGCGTTGACGGAGCTGTCTTTTTCAATAAACGTGTCCGTTTGCGGAACGTACGCTTCCGGTTGGTAGTAGTCGTAATACGAAACGAAGTATTCGACCGCGTTGTTGGGCATGAGGTCGCGAAACTCGTTCGCCAGCTGTGCGGCGAGCGTCTTATTGTGCGAAAGGACCAGTGTGGGTCGTTGCACTTGCTCGATGAGCCACGCCGTCGTGGCGGACTTGCCTGTTCCCGTCGCGCCGAGAAGAACGACATCCGTCTCGCCAGCATTAATGCGAGCGGCCAATTCGGCGATGGCGCCCGGCTGGTCGCCACTCGGGATGTATTCGCTCACCACCTCAAACGGATGGACGGCGCGAGTTGGCTGCATCGTTCCAGCCTAAACAGTACGGCTGACACTCACCGGCGTGTTTGCCTCAAGCGGAATACGAAACCTGTTCCCAGAGAGCATCCGCTTGCTTCAACGTCTCCTCGATCGTGCCGTTCGTGTCAATCACGACGTCGGCGATCGCGAGCCGCTCAGTATCGCCCACTTGAGAATTGAGCCTGTGCATCGCTTCTTCCCTGCTGAGCCCCCTCAGTTCAATGAGTCGGCGCATGCGCGTTGCCGTGTTCGCGTGAGCGACCACGATGAGATCGAAAGCGTGTTCGGAATCCACTTTCGCCTCCACGAGAAGGGGGACGTCGTACACGATCACCGCCTCAGGGTTTACCGTCTCGGCAGCCGTGATGATGTCAAGCGCGCGCTGTTTGACCGCGGGGTGGGTGATGGAGTTCAAAGTGGCTCTCCGCTCCGGGTCGCTGAATATCACGGCGGCCAGAGCCGCACGATTAAGCTGCCCGTCATCTCCAATGACCTCCCGGCCAAACTCGTTCTCAATATCGACGAGCGCTGGCTCTCCTGGCTCGACTACCCGGCGTGCGAGATCATCGGCATCAATGTGCACGGCTCCGTGTTCCGCAAGTCGACGCGCTATGACACTTTTACCCGACGCAATTCCGCCCGTAAGCCCAATCAAATACACGTCGCCATGCTAGCTTGGCGTCACGGTAGGAAGGTAACCAATGCTGGAGTTGCTCACTGGCACCGGGCTTGCGATCTCCGCTGGCCTCAACGCCTACGTTCCCCTGCTCGCCATCGGTTTGTCCGCTCGTTTTTTTGAGTTCGTGGCGCTCCCGGCAGGCTGGGCCTGGCTCGAGAATCCGTGGGTGCTTGCCGCGCTCGGACTACTTTTTCTCATTGAGATCGTGGCCGACAAGATCCCGGTCATCGACAGCTTCAACGATTGGCTCCAGACCATTGTGCGGCCCACCGCCGGGGGCCTGGCGTTCGGTTCAAGTTCCACCGCCACAACCGTGGCGGTCACCGATCCGGCGGCGTTCTTTTCCAACAACCAGTGGGTCCCCATTGCGCTCGGCGTCGTTATCGCTCTCGGAGTTCACATCGCGAAAGCAACGGCTCGTCCCGTCGTCAACGTGGCAACAGTTGGGCTGGCCACGCCCGTCGTCAGCACTGTCGAAGATGTCGGCAGCATTGCCGTGTCTGCCCTGGCCATCCTCGCGCCGATCTTTATCATCCTCGTGATTCCACTCGTCGTGTGGCTGATCTGGTGGACAATGCGCAGGCGCCAACGAAGAAACGGCCGACCCCATCAGGAGCCGGCCGCTTCGTCATCAACTTAAGAGTTGCCTGAAAGCTTCTCTCGCAGTGCTGCAAGCGCCTCGTCATCCGCGAGGGTTCCCGCTGATGAGTCCTCTGCAGTGAACGATGAGCTGCCAGCAGGGACTTCCCTGATGGTCTCCTCGGCCGCTGCCGCAACCTGCTTCTTGTGAGACTCCCAACGACCCTGGGCCGCTGCATAGTCCAGCTCCCACTTTTCGCGCTGCGTCTCGAAGCCTTCTTTCCATTCGTTGGTCTCTGGATCGAAGCCATCCGGGTACTTGTAGTTGCCCGCGTCGTCGTACTCGGTGAGCATTCCGTAGAGTGCCGGGTCGAATTCGGTACCCTCTGGGTCGACGCCTTCGTTAGCCTGCTTAAGGCTCAGCGAAATGCGGCGACGCTCGAGGTCGATGTCGATGACCTTGACGAATACCTCTTCCGCGACGGCAACAACCTGCTCGGCGAGTTCAACGTGCTTGCCTGAGAGCTCCGAAATGTGCACGAGGCCTTCGATACCGTCGGCCACGCGAACGAACGCGCCGAATGGGACAAGCTTCGTGACCTTTCCGGGCGCAACCTGGCCGATCGCGTGAGTGCGGGCGAACAGCTGCCACGGGTCCTCTTGCGTTGCCTTGAGCGACAGGGATACGCGCTCGCGGTCGAGATCGACTTCGAGAATCTCGACGGTGACCTCCTGGCCAACCTCAACGACCTCGCTCGCGTGCTCGATGTGCTTCCAGCTGAGCTCTGAAACGTGAACGAGTCCGTCCACACCACCGAGGTCAACGAATGCACCAAAGTTGACGATCGAGGAAACGACACCCTTGCGGACCTGGCCCTTGGCAAGGTTGCCGAGGAACGAGCTGCGGCTTTCGCTTTGCGTCTGCTCAAGCAGCGCACGGCGAGAAAGCACAACGTTGTTGCGGTTCTTGTCCAGTTCGAGAATCTTCGCTTCGATCTCCTGGCCGAGGTACGGCGTGAGGTCACGAACGCGACGAAGCTCGATGAGCGACGCCGGCAGGAATCCACGGAGGCCAATGTCGACGATGAGCCCGCCCTTGACGACCTCGATGACCGTACCGGTGACAACACCGTCGTCATCCTTGATCTTCTCGACGTCGCCCCACGCACGCTCGTACTGTGCGCGCTTCTTCGACAGGATGAGGCGACCTTCTTTGTCCTCCTTCTGGAGAACGAGCGCCTCGACCATGTCACCGACCTTGACAACGTCTTCAGGGTCTACATCGTGTTTGATGGAAAGTTCGCGGGAGGGGATAACACCCTCGGTCTTGTAACCGACGTCGAGGAGAACCTCGTCACGATCGATTTTGACTACTGTGCCCTCGATGAGGTCACCGTCATTGAAAAACTTTAGGGTCTTTTCGACCGCGGCGAGAAAATCTTCAGCAGAGCCAATGTCATTGATGGCGACCTGCTTGGGGCCGGCGGTCGTTGCGGTTGTCATGTAGTTGTTGCTCCAGTATGGACACATCAGGGTCGCGGCAAAAGGTTAGGTTTGTTTGCCGTGACAGGCGGATAGGACGTCACAGACGTGACATTCCAGCTTATCCGTTACTCCGCCTCGACGCCAATGCCGTGAGCGCTCGTGCTGTCAACGACCGTCAACGATGTGTCGGAGAGCGGGCTCCAACTCCGGATAGTTGAAGGTGTAGCCGGCCTCCGACAGTTTCTCTGGCGTAACCCAGCGGCTCTTCAGGATGAGCTCTGTTTCAGTGCGCAGGACGATCGCACCGAGTTCCGCCATCCAACGGAAAGCGGGAAAACCGAAGGGAATGCAGAGGACGCGACGAATCGTCCGCATGAGCGTGCGATTATCGGTCGGGTTCGGCGACGAAACATTCACAACGCCGTCGAGCTCAGGGTGCTCGGTGAGAAACAGGATGACTCCCAGCACATCATCGATGTGCACCCAGGAAAACTTCTGGCGACCGCCGCGCGCTCGGAACTCGTGAAAAGTTCCAGCGGCACGCCGCGCGCGAGTGGAGAACCAGCGCCCATCAAACTGAGGACCCCCAAGGCCGAATCTTGCAAGCTTGAGCATCGGGGTGAGAGCGCCACCGTCACCAAGCACGATGGCGGACCGCAATGCGACACGTCTGGTCTCCGGCAGGTCTGCGTCAAAGAATTCTGCCTCCCACGTCTTCGCGACGCTCACAGAGAATCCATCCCCCACATCGCCAGTCGATTCCGTCATGGCACGATCCTCGGCGTGCCGGTAAATCGTCGCCGTCGAAGAGTTAATCCAGAGCGTCGGCGGGTGCTCGCTTGCACGCACCGCTTCGGAGAGTTCGCGCGTCGTTTCCACTCTGGAGCGCAGGATTTCGCGACGATTGGCAGGGTTGTAGCGGCAATTGACGCTTTTGCCCGCGAGATTGAGAAGCACGTTGGCCCCATCGACAAGCTCTGTGATCGCAGCGGTGTGGCCCCACCGAACTCGGGATGACCGCCCAACGTGGTCTACCTGATGTCCACGGTCACGCAGCGTTTTAGTGAGGTACGCGCCCATAAAGCCGGAGGCACCGGCAATGACGACCCTCACGCTGCTCCCGATTCCACGTTGTAGCGGAACGACCCCGCATACTCGTAAACCTTACCCACGAGCGGCACGTACATTGTGAGGCTCACATGCTGACGATTGTCATCATCGGAAAAACGCTCTTCGAGCATCACGCGTGGGGCAATGAATCGCGGAATCTTCACATGATGTGTTCCGACCCTCACCGCAACTCGCGTGGAGGTCAGAAACAGGCCGCCATCAAGCACGCGCGCGGCGAACAGCGCGCGAAATCGCCGACGCGCACCGAGCACATCCACAATCCCATCCGGCGTCGCGACGATGAGATCACGCATGACACGGTCCCCGTTCCTGAAGCGAAACGTTCGCTGGGCGGCAACAGCGGGGCGAAGAGCATCCTGTGCCGGAGTGTTCGTTACGGTGAACGGCACGCTTCTGCCCCACACCGGAAACAACACATCATCATCGACCAGCACTCGAATGAGCGCTCGCAACCACCGTCGAGGAGTACCGACAGTGTCGAAAACCCCATCGCCAATACCGACGCATCCGCTCGGGATCACCGAAAAATACGTCGTCAGTTGAGGATGCAGTGACGCAAAGTCGTCACCTAAAGTGAGCTGCCACGGAGAAAGTGCCTTGTCAGTGATGATGATTCCGTGAGCGCCGGGCGCTAGGTGAGAAGTGCGGTCTTGAGAGTGTCGAGACCCACACCGCCGATGTCGAGTGCGCGGCGATGGAACTCCTTGATATTGAAGGATGCGCCTTCGCGGGCTTTCACTTCGTCACGGAGCTGCTCCCAAATTCGCTGCCCAACCTTGTAAGACGGCGCTTGCCCAGGCCAGCCGAAGTAGCGGTTCACTTCGAAGCGGACGAACGGTTCATTCATGTTCACGTTCTTCTTCATGAAGTCGAACGCGTAGTCGTAATCCCACACGCCGTTACCGTCGAGCCTCTGCTTGCCAAGGTGCACCCCGAGGTCGAGAACAACCCGCGCTGCGCGCATTCGCTGACCGTCAAGCATGCCGAGGCGGTCGCCTGGGTCGTCGAGGTAGCCGAGATCCTCCATGAGGCGCTCCGCGTACAGTGCCCAACCCTCAGCGTGACCGCTCGTTCCGGCAAGCTGCCGCCGCCAGGTGTTGAGCGTCCCCCGGTTGTAAACGGCTTGCGCAATCTGGAGATGGTGGCCGGGAACTCCCTCGTGATAGACGGTTGTCGTCTCGCGCCACGTGTCGAACTCGGTGATTCCCTCGGGAACTGACCACCACATGCGCCCCGCGCGCGAAAAGTCGTCACTCGGGCCCGTGTAATAAATGCCACCCTCTTGCGTCGGTGCGATCATGCATTCAAGTTTCTTCACGGGTTCGGGGATGTCGAAGTGCGATTTCGAAAGCTCTGCGATGGCCGTGTCGCTGAGCTTCTGCATCCACTTTTGCAGCGCGTCTGTCCCGTAGAGTTTTCGGCTCGAATCGCCATCAAGAATCGAAATGGCTTCCTCGACACTCGCGCCGGACTTAATCTCGCCCGCAATGCGCGTTTGCTCCTCGACCATGCGAGCGAGTTCTTCGATCCCCCACTCATACGTCTCGTCGAGGTCGATCTTCGCTCCAAGAAAGCGTCGTGACTGCAATGAATACAGTTCGCGTCCGACCGCATCCGTGTCGCTCGCCGCTGGGCCGAGTTCATTCGTGAAGAACCCCGCGAGCTTCTCATATGCTTGCGCAGAAGACTCGGCGCCCTTTCGGAGGTCCGCTTTCAACGAGTCGGGAAGTGCCGTTCCGTCGCCGGTTGCTGCACCGTCGGTGAAGCTGAAAAAGAAACCGGACGTCGACATGAGCCTTTTGGCTTGCTCGAGCACTTCCGTCACTTGCCGAAGAGCCGGAGTGGTGCCGTCTCCGATGCCTTTGCGCAATGTCTCGATGTATCCGTCCATCGCGGAAGGCAGATTGGAGAGTTTTCCGGCGATTGTCGTCCAGTCATCAACGGTGTCGTGAGCCATGAGGTCGAGCACGTCGCGAATGCCCTGCGCGGGGGACGCGATGACGTTGAGGTCTCGCTTCCACAGTCCGGCGTCGTACGCCTCAAGGTCAAGCTGGAGTTCGTTCGTCATGTCAGCTTTTGTCACGCGGTCGACGTCATCGACGGGCTGCGCCTTCGCAAGCTTCTCAAGAACTTTCTTGCCCTCAGCGATGTCGCGCTCGTGCCCTTGAGGTGAATGGTCGCCATATTCTTCATAGCGACCGGGAATGCCAATCCAAATGGCGACATCCGGATTAAGCTCAGCGAGAGTGGTCACCCACTCTTCCGCGATGGCATCGATGGCAGTGGGCGTGCGCGCGGCCCCATGGACCGAATCATCTGCAGTCATATTGCGAGTTTAGCCACGCGAGCCCCGTCAGGGAATCAATGTGCCGCGGCATCCCAATTCTCTCCAGTGCCAATCTGCACATCGAGGGGAACTTTCAGCTCGGCGGCGCTGCCCATCCTCTGTTTCACAATCGAGGTAATGGTCTCAAGCTCGCCCGACGCGACCTCGAACACGATTTCATCGTGCACTTG
>RCMY010005876.1_pt1 | contig 10351 bp, 9 predicted proteins | sample 2041341 | NCBI WGS metagenome assembly RCMY01 (sample SAMN09708234, study PRJNA481090) | Marine sediment metagenome, whole genome shotgun sequencing project.
GATCACGTCGACATCGTGACCGCGTCCGGGCTCGCCGAGGTACCGACCTCTTGGACGTCTTCATAGATAGTGCCGCCGGACCAGTCGGGATCTTGCGGCATCGGCAAGGCAGCCGTGTTGGTCCGGGCGCTATCCATCCAACTCGTCTTGATCCGCAGATCCCCCACGACGGCCAAGGCTCGTTCGAGCGCTCGATCAAGCGTGTAGGGAGTGTGGTCGACCAGACGGCGGATGTCGCGATCGGGATGCACGATGACGTCGTTGGTCAAGCTGTCGACCAACGGTTTTGCCAGGCCGTACGGCAGCGGGGTCACCAGGTTCACCCAATGCGACGAGAGTCGTGGGGTGAGGATGGGCACCGGGACGATGAGCCGTCGTCGAAGGCCGGCAGCTGCTGCGTAGCGGTCCATCATGTCGCGGTACGTCAAAACATCGGGTCCACCGATCTCGAGCACCTGATCCGCAGCTTCGGGAATGCCGATGACTTCGACGAGATAGTGCAGGACATCGGAAATGGCGATCGGCTGACACTTCGTCTTCGTGACCCAGCGTGGACAAATCATCGCCGGGAGCACTTCGACCAGGTGGCGCAGCATCTCGAACGAGGCGCTGCCGGAGCCGATGATCACCGCCGCACGTAACTCGGTGACGGCCACGGGACCGGCGGCGAGAACCCGGCCAACCTCATGCCTGCTGGCAAGGTGGTTGGAGAGCTCCTCGGCATCGTCCTCGCCCAAGCCCCCGAGGTAGACGATCCTCGACACTCCGGCCTTCTCGGAGGCGTTGCGCATGTTCTCCGCACCCAGCCGGTCGGTCTTCTCGAAATCCCCGTCCTGACCCATGGCGTGAACGAGGTAATAGACGGCCTCGATCCCCTGCAACGCCGCTTCCAGCGAGTCCTCGTCGAGGACATCGGCCGGAACGACTTCGACCGCGGACCGCCACTCGACGTCGTCGAGCCGCGCCGGGGTCCGAGCCAGGCAACGCACCTCGTGGCCGGCGGCTAGCAACTCGGGAACGAGCCGTCCGCCGACGTATCCCGTTGCCCCGATGACGGCGACCTTCATCCCGCCACCTGCTCCGTCGTCGCCGCCTGAGGAGTCGTCGCCATCGTGTCGAGTCGTCGCAGGGCAACCCCGCACACGGCCAGGTACGGCGCGACTGCCCACGGCACGCCAAAGCCAACCCGACAGCGGTTCGCTCCGAGCGGCTCCACGGTGTGATGGGTGGCCGGGACGCCGCTTACCTTCCAGGCCCAGCTCACACCGTCGACGTATTCGGTGACCTCGAAGCCCAACTCGAGCCCGACGATCGTCGTCACGGTGCCGGTCACGCCCCGCTCGAGCTTCTCGGCGTGAAGGTCAACGCCTCGCACGCTGGGCCCCCAGTCCGACCATTCCTGCGGATCGGTGAGCAAGCGCCAGAGCACCTCGGCCGGCGCATCTATTTCGCGGTGAGTCCAGAGTTTCTTCACGCGCGGAGGCTACCGCCAAACGTCGACGAGGCACGGCTCGAAGCCGCCGGTGCGACGCTGGGCCACCGAGAAGAGCGTTGCATTTCCCCTGGGTGGTTACTCGTGAGTACGCTCGGCCGAATGTCGAAGGGGACCACAACCGCCTGGGCGCTGCTCGCGATCATGCTGACCATCTTGTTGGCCCCGCTCGCGGCGGTCGCCGGAGCCCAAGAAGACACACCAGACACAACGGACACAACAGTCCAGGGCGAGGCCGCCGGAGACCCCGACGCCGAACCCGCCGGCGAAATTCGCGGCACCCTGCGGGCCGGCCGCGACATCGTCGTCGGCGCCGGTATCACCGTGATCGGCCCCGAGGGCGACGTCATCGCCGAGCTCATCAGCGGCGACGACGGCAGATGGACGGCACCGATCACCGAACTCGGCGATTACCAGGTCCTGCTCGATATCGAGAGCCTGCCCGAGGGCGTCGGCCTTCGTTCCGATGCTCCGGCCGAAGTCATCATCACCGTCGACCAACTCGTTCGCCCCGCCAACGCAGCGTTCGGGCTCGAGGCGGGCGGCACCTCGATCGTGGCGATCGACCCGACCTGGCAACGCCTGCTCAACCGGTGTGTGAGCGGACTCAAGGTTGGCCTGCTGATCGCGCTAGCCGCGGTGGGACTATCCCTGATCTTCGGTGTGACCGGACTCGTCAACTTCGCCCACTCCGAGTTGGTCGCCTTCGGCGCGGTCATGGCTTGGGCAATAGAGAGCTGGACGCCGCTGCCGTTCCTCTTGGTGATCCTGGCTGCGGTGATGGTGGGTGGAGCGCTCGGGTTCGTACTTGAAGTTGGGCTGTTTTCGCCACTGCGAAAACGCAAGATGAACAACGTCTCGCTGATGGTCGTTTCGATCGGCCTGGCGTTCATTTTGCGCTACATGATTCTCATCTACTTCGGTACTGGCCAACGCACCTACGAGTCATTCCGGATTCAGACGAACTACGACATCGGCCCGATCTCGCTGCCACCGAAGGACTACTTCATCATCCTGACGGCCTTCCTCATGCTCGTCGGGGTGGGCCTATTGCTGCAAAGAACCAAGCTCGGCACGGCGATGCGGGCGGTTTCGGACAACCCGCCGTTGGCCCGATCCTCAGGCATCAACGTCGACCGCACGATTCTCGCCGTCTGGATCATGGGTGCCGCGCTGGCAGCCCTCGGCGGCGTCTTGTTGGGACTCACCCAGGTCGTCGAGTGGCAGATGGGCGAACGAGTCTTGTTGCTCATCTTCGCAGCGGTCACGCTGGGCGGACTGGGCACCGCGTACGGGGCCATGCTCGGCGGCCTCGCCATCGGGTTCGCAAGTGAGGTGTCGACCTTCTGGCTCGACAACGACCTCAAGTTCTTGGTGGCGCTCGTGGCGCTGATCGTGATTCTTCTGGTGCGACCTCAGGGGATCCTCGGTGTGCGGGAGAGACTTGGATGAATGTCCTGGCCGGCCTGGACTTCAGCAAGCTCATCGGCGACTCGCTTCGCGCCGGCATCGGCGTGCAGGGCGCGACCTTCGCTCTCGCTGCGGTGGGGTTGAACCTTCACTACGGCTTCACGGGCCTCCTCAACTTCGGCATGGTCGCCTTCATGGCGGCCGGCGCATACGGCATGGCCATCTTCTTCACGCAGGGCTGGTTGGGTGGCTCGATTCTGTTGGGGATGGCGGCCGGTATCACGTTCGCAGTTGCGATCGCCTTCATCATCGGCCTGCCCGCCCTCCGGCTGCGAGCCGACTACCTGGCCATCACCACCATTGCCATCGGCGAAGTGCTTCGTATCTCGTTTCGTTCCCAGCGGCTGCTGGGGCTCACCGGCGGGCCGTTCGGTCTCCCCAGCATCGAGGACCGCAACAACAACGTGAGCCTGTCGGACAAGGTCGGCCGAGATTGGAACCCGCTGTACAGCAGTGATGACCCCTTCAAATCCTTCGGGTTCTGGAGATTGGAGTTCGACGCGAAGACGCTGTGGGTGGTCCTCATTGGCTGGACGTTGGTCGTGCTCGCGTCGATCCTGATCTGGCGACTGATCGAATCCCCGTGGGGTCGGGTCATCAAGGCGATCCGCGAAGACGAAGACGCGGCCCGGGCGCTCGGAAAGAACGTCTTCGCCTACAAGCTTCAGAGCCTGGTCCTCGGTGGCGTCATCGGTGCCCTCGCCGGCATTGTCGACACCCTCGACACGGGGTTCGTGCAGACACAGCAGTTCCTGCCGCAGACGACCTTCTTCATCTGGACGGTGCTCATCCTCGGAGGAGCCGCGTCGAAATGGGGCCCGGCCCTCGGCGGGGTCGTGTTCTGGTTTGTGCTGATCTTTGTGGAGGAACTCCTCCGCCAGAGCATTTCGAATGGCTGGGTTCCCACCTGGATTCTGGACTCGAGCAATGTGGCCCAGGTCCGCCTCGTGATGATGGGCGTCATGCTCATCGTGTTGATGGTCTGGCGGCCCCAGGGCATCCTCGGGAAAAAGGAAGAGGCGCTCATCGATGTCAGATGACCTGTCCGGCGATCAGGCTGACGAGCGTGGCCTTGCCGCCGCCGCCCGCGCCAGCGTGGAAACCGCCGAGCCAACGCCCGGTTCCGCCAAGCCCAACCCAGTTCTCGAGGTCACCGGGTTGACGCGACGCTTCGGCGGGCTCACGGCGGTCAACGTTGAACACCTGCAGGTCGAGCGCGGCATTATCACCGCCTTCATCGGCCCCAATGGTGCCGGCAAGACCACACTGTTCAATCTGATCACCGGGTTCGATCCGCCCGACACAGGCGAGTGGAGCTTCAAGGGCATCCAGCTCAGCGCCAAGGCGCCGCACGAGATCGCTCAGGCCGGCATGGTGCGAACCTTCCAGCTCACCAAGTCGCTGGCCAAGATGAGCGTGATGGACAACATGCTGCTCGGCGCCCGCGGCCAAGCGGGTGAGTCCATCTTCCGAGCGCTTTTCCGCGGCTCCTGGCGCAGCCAGGAAACGGCCAACATCGAACGCGCCGAATCGCTCCTCGAGCGGTTCAACCTCATCCATATGCGCGACGAATACGCGGCCACGATGTCCGGAGGCCAGCGGAAGTTGCTGGAAATGGCCCGGGCACTGATGGCCGAGCCCGACCTCATCCTGCTCGACGAGCCCATGGCCGGTGTCAATCCTGCGCTCGTGCAGTCGCTGCTCAAACACATCGAAGCACTCCGAGACGAGGGCGTCAGCGTCCTCTTCATCGAACACGACATGGACGTGATCATGGGCATCAGCGACTGGGTCGTGGTGTTGGGCGAGGGTCAGATCATCGCCGAAGGGACCCCGGCCGACGTCTCTCAGAATGCCACCGTCATCGACGCGTACCTCGGCACCTCGTTCGCAGAGGAGGCCGAGCATGGCTGAGCAAGAACGCGAGGCTGTCCTGGTGGCAGAGGAACTCGTCGCCGGATACCTGCCCGGCGTCGACATTCTGACCGGCTGCAACTTCGCGCTGTACCGCGGCGAGTTGGTCGGCATCATCGGACCGAACGGGGCCGGCAAGTCGACCCTCCTCAAATCCATGTTCGGCCTGGTCCCGGTGAGCTCCGGACGAGTTCGACTCGGTGACGACGAGATCACCAACCTGGCGGCAAACCGGCTCGTTCGGAAAGGGGTGGGGTTTGTCCCCCAGACCGAGAACGTCTTCCCCTCGCTCACCATCATGGAAAACCTCGAGATGGGCGCCTACCAGCTGAGTGGCGATCTGGTCGAAGAACGGATCAACGGCATCGTCGAGCTCTTTCCTCGGCTCGGCGAACGGGCGCGCCAACGCGCCGGCCTGCTCTCGGGCGGTGAACGCCAGATGCTGGCGATGGGCCGGGCGCTCATGATGGAGCCGCAGGTTCTACTGCTCGACGAGCCCTCGGCTGGCCTCTCTCCTGCGTATCAGGCCGAGGTGTTCGAGAACGTCACGGCCATCAACGCCACCGGCGTCTCGATCGTGATGGTCGAACAGAACGCGCATCGTTGCCTACGCATTGCCGATCGTGGCTACGTACTCGACCAGGGCCGCAATGCCTACGACGGCACCGGCGAAGAATTGCTGAACGACCCCAAGGTGATCGAGCTCTACCTGGGAACCCTGGCCAAGCGCCAGGGCTGAGCGCGGCGAGGCCCGAAAACGACCGGTGCCCCGGCTTCGAAAAGCCGGGGCACCGTGTGTATCAACGCCGAAGCGTCAAAGTTTGATTATTCGGTGATCGCGGCGAACGTGATCTGCTCAAGCACGTTCTGCACGCCGTCAGCGTCGTAGTCGTACACGTCGTACACGCCAACGCTGGGCTCGCCGACATCGAGGAAGTCGATGAGGCCCGAAGCGCCGTCGTAGTCGATGTCAGCGCCATCGGCCAGAAGGTCGGCGCATTCGGCGTAGGAGCCACACTTCTCGCCACCACCGGTGACCGAGACCATGTTGGCGGCAATGTCGGCCGAATCGGTCGAGCCGGCCTGCTGTGCGGCCAGAGCGATCACGATCGCACAGTCGTATGCCTGCGAGGAGAAGATGGCATCGACGCCGGGGGCGTAGGTACCGAAGTTGTCCGGGAAGGAAGCGGCGCCGCTCTCGGGAGCTGCCGACGGGGCGGTTCCCTTGATGCCTTGTGCCACCGAGGGGTTTGCCTCGTCGATCTTGGCACCCAGCTCGCCGGTGGCCATGCCATCGGTGATGTAGATCTGGATGGCGTCGGGGCCGACACCCTGCTCGATCATTGCCTGCAGGATGGAGTAGCCCTCTTCAAACGAAACCAGGACCACGGCGTCGGGGCCCGAGGCCACAACGTCGGCAACTACGTCGTCGAAGCTGGTAGCTTCGGGAGCGTAGGTCTGGTTGTAGGCAATGGTGCCGCCGCCGGCCTCGAAGGCCGGTTCGAAGAAGGCGTTGAAGCCCACGCCGTAGTCGTCAGCGCGCGAGACGATGGCGACGTTCGAGTAGCCGTCGTCGAGCACTACGCCGGCGAGGGCCGGTGCTTGCAGGTCGTCGGATGGTGCGGTGCGGAAGTAGAAGCCATCGTCACCGCTGGTGCCGAGGCCCGCAGCGGTATTCGAGGGCGAGCACTCCACGACGCCGGCCGAGGTGACCTTGTCGATGATGCCGCCGGTGACGCCGGAGGAGGCCGCACCGATCAATGCGTCGATGTTCTCCGAGGCCAAGAGGCGATCGACCGTGGTGTTGGCGATGTCGGGGTCGGTACCGGAGTCACCGGCTGCGAGCGAAACGGGAACGCCGTTCACGCCGCCGGCAGCGTTGATGTCACAAATGGCCATGTCGACCGCTTCGATCATCGGCGGACCGAGGGGGGCAAGCGAACCGGTCGCGGGGAGCACGGTGCCGATCCGGAGACCTTCGCCGTCGACGCCGCAGTCCTCGCCGGGGGCGTAGGCGGCGTCGCCGTCGACCATCACGTCGGTGGTATCGGTCATCACGTCGGTGGTGTCAGTCATCACGTCGGTGGTGTCGGTCATTGCTTCAGTGGTGGCAGTTCCGGCGTCGGTGGTGTCAGTCACGGCGTCGGTGGTGGCAGTGGTCGCGTCGTCGTCGCTTCCACAGGCAGCCGCGATCAGGCCAAAGGCCATAAGCATCGCGAGCAACCGCATAAGAGTTTTGCTCATTGGTAAATCCCTCCACAGGATTGTCTGGGCCGTTGTCGGCCCCTGGCTCGGCATCAGAGATGCCGGAGGCAATGCTACGCGCTCCAGGGCCCGAAGTGGCAGCGCGGCACAAAAGCGTGGGATAGATTGCTGCGGACGCGTTGCTTTTGGCGACGGGTTCCGATAGTGGATCGGCCGCAGCTGTTGGCTTACGAGCGATCGAAGCGGCGCCAGCTGTAGTCGCCGAAGTAGAACTGCACGGACGCGCCTGCCTCGTTCAGGGCGGCGACCACGGCGTCCAGGTTGTCGTCGTCGACGTTGTGCACAAAAACGACCGATTCCCCGGCCTCCATCGCATCCGACAACATGGTGATGGGGAGCTGCTCCTCTTGGAGCGTGCGCCGCATCTTCGATAGGAAGCCGTGCTCGCTGCCGCTCGCATCGATGTGGGCGATTCCCTCCTCGCCGGCAGCGATCTCGATCTCCAGTTCGGGACCGAGTTCGCTCACCGAGTTCAAGACACTCTCGGCCGGCAGCTGCGGCATCGCTGCGGCCACCTGGTTGGTCAAGAAGTTGTGCATTTCGTTCGCCATTGCGATTTTCCTGTTCGTTCGTACGACGTCACCGATGGCGTACCCAGGCGACGGCCGGGTGAAACGGTTGCCGTCACCGGCAAGGCTGTCTCTTCGGCTCTCCGGCAAAGCTGCGTAGAGTAGGTGTCCGGGGTCAACGGGGTGGGGTTTGTTAGTGGGCACTTCAGAGCGGGATCGGCTGCTGGCACTCCAACGACTGCTTCTCCCCAACCAGCTCCCCGACATCGGCTGTACCGAGGCTGCAGCTGCGTACCGGGCCCACAATCACGATCTCAATCTGGGGGGCGACTGGTACGACCTCATCGATCTCGACGAGCAAGACCGAGTCGTGGCGATCGTTGGCGATGTCGTCGGTCACGGACTTGAACAGATCTCTGTCATGGGCCAACTCCGAGCGGCGTCAAACGCCTTGACCCGGAGTTGCGAAGAACCCCACGAGATCCTGACTGCGCTCGATGGTTTCGCTCACCACATACCTGGGGCCGCTATGGCCACCCTGGCCATCGTGTCGATCGACGGATCGACGACGGCGCAGATCGCGTCGGCCGGTCACCCACCTCCGCTGCACGTCACCAAGGCCGGTCACGTGCACTTCATCGAAACCGGACGCCGGGCACCCCTGACCCTCGGGGGTCCGGACTCGTCCGCGTCCTTCGACTTCGCCGTCGAAGACCTGATCGTGCTGTACACCGATGGCGTCGTCGAACGTCGCGGAGAAAACATCGACATCGGCCTGGCGGACCTCGCCGAGTTCGTCCGGGCTCGCCGCCGACACAGCTGCCGCGACCTCGCTTCGGCGGTGGTCGACGAGTTTGCCGTCCAATCCGACGACGACTGCGCCGTCATCGTGCTGCGGCCGCTCCACCAGCGGGCGGACGGTTACCGCCGTCCACGCACGTATACACCGTCGGTCGCGCTCAGCTAACGTTGCCCAGGTGACCCCGTTGGGAGATAGCGAACGACTTGCCGCGCTTCGACGGAGCGGAGTCATGACATCGCCCAGCGTCCCGGGCGTCGATCGTCTGCTGCGCGTTGCCAAGCACGCGCTCGACGCGCCGATCGTCATGTTCGCAGCGGTCGATGACCAACGCCAGCGCTTTGTCGGCGAGATCGGGCTGCCGACCGCTTGGTCACAAGCCGGCGAGACTCCGCTCTCCCACTCGTATTGCAGCATCGTCGTCGAGCGGGACGAGCCGCTCGTCGTCGATCACGCCCGGAACGACGAACGCGTGTGCGACAACCCGGCTACCGCCGAAGCGAACATCGGCGCCTACCTCGGCGTACCCGTACGGTCACCCGATGGCTACGTACTGGGGGCGTTCTGTGCGATCACCACGAACCCGCGGACCTGGAGCGGAGGCGACATCGCAACCCTGACCGATCTGGCGATGTCGGTGGAAGTCGAACTGGAGCTCCGGCGTCTTACCGACGAACTCAGCGATCAGCTCGCTGCCGAACAACTCGAACGTTCATTCGAGGCCTCGATGGCATCGATCGCCACCGCCACCAGTAGCTCGTGGACCGCCCAAGCCGTCGTCAGTGCTTTGGTCGAGCACGGCCAAGAGGTCGCCCGAGCGGCGCTCGTCTCGGTCGCGACAGTGGAGAACGGTCAGCTTCACTATTTCCACAGCGACGGCGTTGCCGACGAGGTCGCCGCCCAATGGGACGTCGGCCAGATCGACGACCCGCTGCCAATGGCGCATGCGGCCCGGACCGGTCAAACCGTTGTCCTGCCATCTCTCGAATCGTTTGCCCCCTGGCCCGCCTTCGTCGAAGCGGCACGCGATCTCGACATTCGGTCATTCGCCGCTCTACCTGTGGGCGACGCCGAGGGAGGCCAACAGGCGGTGGTCGGCATCGGCTGGGCACACAGCCTGGCCTCGACCACCCTGCCCCGATCCGTCGTCCTTCTGGCGGCACTCGCTCGCCAGGGACTCGACCGGGCGCATAGTCATCAAACCGCCCGCGACCACGCCGAACTTCTCGAATCGCTCGTCCTCCCTGACCAGCTACCCCAGATCGATGCCGTCGAACTCGCCGGGCTCTATTTGCCGCCGACCGCGGGCCAGCGTGTGGGTGGCGATCTCTACGAAGCCACGCAGCGAGACGACGGCACGATCGCGCTGATTGTCGCCGACGCTGCGGGCCATGACCTGGCTGCATCTCGAGCAACGAGCCGACTCCGGACTGCGCTCAACATGTTGACGCTCGAGAAGCGGCAGCCTGCCGAGATCCTGAGCTACGTCAACACCTATCTCCAGCGTTCGAATGTCACGACCCTGATCACCTGTGTGTATGCGCTCATCGATCCGGCCCAGCGCACCGTGACCATCGCAAACGCCGGACATCCGCAGCCGCGGATCCGACGGGCTGATGGATCCGTCGAGAGCGTCGGACCGCTCGGCCAGCCGCTCTTGGGTTTCGCTCCGTTCGATTACGGCGAACTGACGGACGAATTGGGCATCGAGGACACGATCGTGCTCTTCACCGACGGTCTGATCGAGCGCCGTTCCGTCCCGCTCGAACGCGGCGAGAACTGGCTCGACAACGAGTTGTCCCGGGGCCCGACAATCGAGGCGCAGGCGCTCGCATCGCGGCTTGTGACCGACCTCACCGTGCTCGATGACGACGTCGCCGTTCTCGTCGCCCGCCACACGGG
>RCMY010005878.1_pt1 | contig 10348 bp, 13 predicted proteins | sample 2041341 | NCBI WGS metagenome assembly RCMY01 (sample SAMN09708234, study PRJNA481090) | Marine sediment metagenome, whole genome shotgun sequencing project.
TAAATAACAAGTCTAAGTAGTGCATACAAATCACTAGCTTGGTCATCTGTCGAAAATTTTACATCAACCTAGTTTGTATGATGAGTTTCAATTGCTATTACAACGCCGTGGTTTTGCAATTGACGCTAAACATTTAGAGCGTGACTGGTCTGAATCCTATGAATCTCATGACTCAGTTACCAAAGCATTAAAAAGTGTTTATATGGATTCTGAAAACAATTGGGATGTATATGAGTTGTGTGAAAAATTAGTAGACTTGGAAGAATCTTTTCAACTTTGGCGATTCCGTCATATGAAAACTGTTGAACGGATAATCGGTTTCAAAAAAGGAACAGGTGGTTCATCCGGTGTTGGATTTTTGAAAAAGGCTTTGGACTTAACATTTTTCCCTGAGTTATTTGATGTGCGTACTGAGATTGAGTGAGCACTAAGCTAATCAAAAAAATAACGAAATCCTGAAAATGCGTCAGCATTATTTAGGACCCAGAGGCTTTGGATGTAGCGCAAAAGATACAAACCCTCGAGACATCTTCGATATCACAAGGGTTTCGGCGCTAATTAAGTCGCCTTAACTTTAAACTGCCGACGATAACGACTTAAGTCTTTTACCGTCTCAAAGCTCTCATCAAATAAACCAGAAAGCTTACGTAAGATGGCTTTTGAGACTTTCTCTTGCCATTCAATACCAAAGTTAATCTGCTTATCCAACCAATGTTCCATCCATTCAGGGTTAGGGAGTTTAGATTGCACGGTATCTAGTGGAAACATTGCTTTATTCACATGCAAGTTAGTTGGATGCAGTGAGCGTGAGGTTTTGATGTTTGCCATTAATACACCCATCTTGGCAAACGATGCACGCGCAGTATCGCCCATTTTATCAACTGCTCGTTTCATATAACGCATGTAACACGATGCATGTCTAGCTTCATCCGCCGACAGCGTTTTATAAATTTGTTTGATTACCGGCTCATTGTGCCATTGTGAAGCACAACGATACCAATTGGTTAAACGTATCTCGCCACAAAAATGTAACATTAAAGTGTCTAAAGCAGGAGCTGCATCAAAATGAAAACGCACTGCGTGTAATTCTTCCTCAGTAGGAACTAATTCTGGTCTGAATCTACGTAAGTATTCCATCATCACTAGTGAATGTTTTTGCTCTTCATAAAACCAGATAGACATAAAAGCAGAAAAATCTGAGTCATCTTGATTGTCACGTAAAAACATTTCTGTTGCTGGAAGTGCCGACCATTCGGTAATAGCATTGTATTTAATGCTGAGGGCTTGTTCGTCAGTTAAAAGGTTTGCATCAAAGGCATCCCATTTGATATCTGTGTCCATATTCCAGCGACTTTTTTCTAAAGATTTATACAGTTCAGGGTATAGCATAATGTTCTCTATAAGAAGTAGTGTTATTTATTGGTTAAGTGAAATAATTTATTCACGATACGGTCAATATCGGCTAAATCTTTTGCATTGAGTTGTTCAATAATTTTTTCTTCATACTGACAGGCTTTAGGAATCACTTCGTTATAAACTTCATGCCCAATGTCGGTTAAACGTAGTGTTTGTTTACGTCTATCTTTAGCATCCGGTTTACGTTCGATTATTCCGCGTTCTATAAGTTTCTTAACGCCGCGACTGATTGCCACTTTGTCCATGGCGGTATAATCAACTATGTCAGTTGCAGTACATTGTTTGTAATTTGCTAATATACAAATAATTCTCCAGCCCGTTAGGCTAAGCGCATATTTTTCTTCGTAAATATCTGCAATATATCCTGAAATCTTATTACTCAGAATAGAGAGCCTATATGGAAGAAATTGATTTAGTTTAAATTCACTGAGTTTAGACATGCATGTGCTCGTTTTAGTTGTAATTTAGTAATATTGTAATGTAATTTGCATAAACGTGTTTTTTTGTGGATTAAATTTAAACTAACGGATGATTTTCAATAAATAAGTCTAGCTTCTCACATTGGCGTAAAATACGGATTCTTATTCAAAAAAGAATGATTATGGCCACTCAATTAAAGCTTTACACTTATTGGCGCAGCTCATCTGCCTATCGCGTACGAATTGCGCTTAACCTCAAAGGGCTTGAATATGAGTCGATACCGGTACATTTGGTTAAAGATGGTGGTCAGCAGCATTCGGAAAATTATAGAGAGCTGAATCCACAAGGCTTAGTGCCAACTTTAGTAGATGGCGAGATTGCTTTATCACAATCCATAGCGATTATTGAGTATCTTGATGAGGCCTATCCAGATACATATTCTTTATTGTCAGTAGATACTATGGCTAGGGCAAAAATTCGTTCTCTTTCACTTTTAGTAGCGACTGATATACAGCCCTTAGATAATTTGCGTGTATTACAGTACCTAAAAAACGACATGCAAATATCGGATGAAAAAAAATCACAATGGTATATACATTGGATAGTAGAAGGATTTAAAGCTTATGAAGCATTATTGAATGATGAGGATGAATTCTCTTTTGGTGATTCCGTATCTCTCGCGGATGTATGTTTGATTCCACAAATTTACAACGCCGAACGTTTTGATATCGACTTATCTTGGTTTCCCAATATTTTAAAAGTACAAAAAAATTGTCTCAAGCTTGGTGCCTTTCAAAATGCAGCTCCTGAAAATCAAGCAGATGCACAATAAGCTATTTTTTAAAAAATGATAAAATGAGTTAACTCAAAGGAAGAGCTAAAAGTATGCCTAGTCTATTGTCAAGTGGTCCTTACTATGTGCGTTTAAGTAAGGCTCGATTAATAGTGTTAAATGTTGCAAACGGAAAACGCTTTGATGACGTACCTTTTATTGGTTTAACAGAAGACCAACCACCTAAGGTTGCTGCAATTGGTGCTACGGCAAATATGTTATTTGAGCGAAATTTCAATCCGTTTTCGCACCCTCGTGTAATTGTTTCAGATTTTGAAGTTGCTGAGGCATTATTAATGCATGTTTTTAAATTAGTTTCTGGCGCGAAATATTTTCGTTTTGCCCCTGAGGTTATTATGCACGCCACCGATGAGTTTATTGGCGGATTGACCGATGTTGAAAAAAGAATATTAAAAGAATTGGCTTTAGGTGCTGGTGCGCGTAGAGTTTATATTTGGGAAGGTGTGGAGTTATCACAAGATGATATTCATGCTGGTGTTTATAAAGATAGTTAATTTTAAAAGTGATTTGTTATGAAAATGAAAAATATACTAATTAGCCTTATAAGTTTTATTCTGTTGTTTGCATGCGGTTCTTCAGAGCAAATCAATGAAGTTAAAGTGACTGGCACAACTAAAGAACAAGTTTCAAGTACTGTAAATAAAAAAGCAGAAAGTCATTTTGACTTAGTACATATTTTTGAACATAGTGCGATAGAGTTATTCAGTGCTCGGCCTGTTACTGCTACCGCTTTAGGGATTGAGACTAAATTGGCTGGAGGAAAATACAGCAATCGCTTAGATGATTATTCACCTAAGGCTGAGGCAAAATTACGTTCGGGTATGCGTGAATGGGCTAAGGCTTTAAAAGAGTCTGCTAGTGACGATGCCGCTCTGGAAGAGAATCGTATCGTAATGATTGATATTGATAATTACTTTGCAGGCGATAAAGGTTTTGATATTGGCTATATAGATACTTGGATGGGATTGTCAGGTTTTATTGTAAACCAAATTAATGGCCCTATGATTGATGTACCAAATGTACTAAGCAATAACCATAAAATTAAATCACTTGATGACGCTCAAGACTATATAGCTCGCCTTTCACAATTCGATACTTTTGTTGCCGGTATTCTAGCTAAGCTTGAAGCGGACACGGCACAAAGCTGGATTGCCCCGAAAATTATTATTCAAAAAACCATTAATAATTTAAATAGTTTTTTAGCACCTAAGCCTAATGAACATCTATTGTTTGTGCATTTTTCTGATTCTTTAAAAGCACTTTCAGATGTACCTGCTTCTGACAAAGACAAACTATTAGTCGAAGCAGAAAAAATGATAGCTGAGAAAGTTTATCCAGCCTATAAAAAAATGCTCAATATGCAAAAAAATCTATTACCAAATGGGCGTGAAGAATCAGGAATATGGGCTCAGCCAAATGGCACTGCTTTTTATACAAGCGCAGTTAAGGCTTTAGGTGACACCGACTTAAGTCCTGATGAAGTGCATGCATTGGGTTTGTCTGAGGTTGATAGAATATTAAAAGAAATGGATTTCATTTTCCAAGGGGAAGGAATAACTGAGGGTTCGGTTGGTGAGAGAATGACGGCACTTAATGATGATCCGCAATTTCTCTATGAAGACTCAGATGCTGGTCGTCAAGAATTACTAGATGATTTAAATGGCATGATTAAAGATGTCACTAAGGCAATGGAGCCACAGTTTGCAACGGCACCTCCTTATGATGTAGAAGTTAGAAGAATACCTGTAGCCATTCAAGAAGGCGCAGCGGGTGGTCAATATTCAGCTCCTTCTGTTGATGGTTCGCAGCCTGGAATTTACTGGATTAACTTACGTGACATTAAAGCCAATCCAAAATTCGATCTTAAAACTTTAACTTATCATGAAGCCAATCCAGGACATCATTGGCAGGTAGCATTAAATCTAGCACAAGATAATTTCCCAATGCTTAGACGTATCGCTCCTTATAACGCTTTTGCTGAGGGTTGGGCTTTGTATTCTGAAAAGGTCGCTCATGAACTGGGTATGTATGAAAACGATCCTTACGGTGATTTAGGACGTTTAAAAGCTGAGTTATTTAGAGCGGTTCGTTTGGTTGTGGATACAGGGCTGCATCATAAAAAATGGACTCGAGAAGAGGCAATTAAATATATGGCTGAAACTACAGGTACTGTTGAATCTGATGTTGTAGCCGAAATCGAACGCTACATGGTTTGGCCAGGACAGGCTCTTGGTTACAAAATGGGAATGATTAATATCTTAAAACAACGTGAGTTAGCTAGAACACAATTGGGTGATAAGTTTGATATTAAAGCTTTTCATGATTTAGTTTTGTTGGGTGGTGCGGTTCCAATGTGGGTTTTGAATCAAAAAGTAGCTAAGTGGATTGAGAGTCAAAAATAGTTAATTAAGAATAAACCAAAAACCCTCAGCACTGAATCAAGTTCAGCACATGCTTGACTGGGGGTCCAGTACCTTTGGGCTAAATTAGAGATAGAGAAGTGAAATGACACAAACTACAGTAATCACAAGAATCAATACCTCAGTTGAAAAAATATTTTCAGTGATTGCTGATTGCAGCCAATTTTCAAAAGCAGTTCCGCATATTATTAAGGTGGAATACTTAAGCGAAAATACTACTGGTTTAGGAACTAGGTTTCGTGAAACTCGCCTCATGGGTAAACGCGAAATGTCTACTGAGTTAGAAGTTACTGAATATTCTGAAAATGAATATGTACGTATGCTTTCTGATCAGGGCGGAACGATTTGGGATACTTTATTTACGGTCACCAATCATGAAGGGCAAACTAATTTAAAAGTAGTGATGGATGCGCGTGCTTACAAATTCTTAGCTAGAATTTTCAACCCTTTAATCAAAGGAATGATTAAAAAAGCTATTGAAGGCGATATGGATGCGCTGAAAGCGTATTGTGAGAGGTCTAATAATGAAACTTAAAGACTTATCAATCAAGCCAAATGCGGCTTAGCCAAATAATCATGTGACTGCATTTCTTGAAGACGGCTCTCAGTTCTTTGAATTTCAAATGTAAGTCGCTTGCCTTTGTATAACTCAAATAATGGAACGGCCGCAGAAATAATTAATTTCACATGTCTGTCATAAAACTCATCTACCAATGCAATAAAACGGCGTGCTGCATTCTCAGAGTATTCGTCCAATTGTGGAATATTAGACACTAGAATAGTATGGAACTCTCTAGATAGTTCTATGTAATCGATTTGGCTTCTATCAGTTTCGCAAATTTCTTTAAAATCAAACCACACAATTCCTTCAGCTTTATAGAGCGCATGGACTTTACGGCCTTCAATGTCTAAATCTACATCTTTGTTAGGAGTGTTAGGAGCAATTTTGCAAAAATAGTCGAAAAGGTTTTCTTCTGACTCTTTATCAAGAGGCGAATGATAAATTTCAGCTTGTTCTAAGACTCGTAAACGATAATCAATCTCACCTTCGAGTTTGATGATAATAGTATTAGTTTTTAAAGCTTCAATTGCGGGTAAGAAACTCGCTCTTTGTAAGCCATCTTTATATAAGCCGTCAGGCTCGCAGTTTGAAGTAGCGACAAGGCTAACACCGCGCTTGAATAACTCTGTAAATAATCGACCAAGTATCATTGCATCGGCAATGTCAGTTACAAAGAATTCATCGAAGCATATAATATCCACATCCTTAGCAATAGAATCTGCCACAATTTCTAATGTGTCTTGTTTATTTTTAAGTGTTGCCAACTGGTCATGAACGGAATGCATGAATCGATGAAAATGTTGGCGTTTTTTACGAGGTGTTTTTAGCTCATCGTAAAATAAATCCATAAGGAAAGTTTTACCACGACCAACTTCACCCCAAATATATAGGCCTTTAACTGGTCTATTTTCATTACCATTTAATTTTTTAATGACAGATTTTACAAATCCTTGTTCAGATTTTTTCTGTAATTTATCAGCAAGAACTTGCATGTATTGAATGATCTCAAGTTGCAGAGGATCTTCTTGATAGTCAAACTCTTTAAGGGCAGAGTGGTAGGCGGTAATTAAAGGCATTGTTTATGTCGTTTTAAAAGATATTCAGGGACTAAGATTTTTTATGATGAATACCGCTTAAACCGAGGAGTCATTGTGAGCTCACTAAATCTGTATTTCAGGAATCTCACCTTCAACAATTAATTTTCCAGATGTTTTCTCTTGAATTTCTTCAATACTTACACCGGGCGCTCTTTCTTTTAGATGAAACGCGCCATCGTGTATTTCTATAACTGCTAAGTCCGTTACGACTTTTTTTATACAGTTTTTACCCGTTAACGGTAGAGAACAAGTTTCTAATAATTTCGATACACCATGCTTATTCGCATGGGTCATGGTAACAACGATGTTTTGTGCACCCGCGACTAAGTCCATTGCGCCACCCATACCTTTTACTAGCTTGCCTGGAATCATCCAAGAAGCAATAGAGCCTTCCTGATCAACTTCAAACGCACCAAGTACGGTTAAATCAACATGCCCACCACGTATCATGGCAAAACTATCAGCTGAATTAAAAAATACGCCGCCATCTTGAACCGTTACGGTTTGTTTACCAGCGTTAATTAAATCGGCATCAATATTTTCTTCGGTAGGAAACGGTCCCATTCCTAATAAGCCGTTTTCAGATTGCAGCATCACATTCATGCTGTCGGGTATATGATTAGCAACCAAAGTAGGGATGCCAATGCCAAGGTTTACGTAATAGCCATCTTTAATTTCTTGGGCAACACGTTTAGCGATTTGATTTCTGTCTAAAGCCATAATAATTTCTCTATTCTTTTATCCTGCACTCACGGTACGTTGTTCAATTCGTTTTTCAAATGAACCTTTAATGATGCGGTTTACGTAAATGCCGGGAGTATGTATGTGGTTTGGGTCAAGTTCACCAGGCTCTACAATTTCTTCAACTTCGACGACGGTGATTTTTCCAGCGGTCGCCATCATTGGATTAAAGTTCATGGCTGTTTTATTGAAAACTAAATTTCCAAAAGTATCAGCTTTCCATGCCTTAACTAGCGCGAAATCAGCTGTGAGGGCATTTTCTAAAACGTAATGACGTCCATTGATTTCTCTGGTTTCTTTATCTTCCGCAACCTTGGTTCCATAACCAGTAGCTGTGAAAAAGGCTGGAATACCTGCGCCACCAGCTCTAATTTTTTCAGCTAAGTTGCCTTGAGGTGTGAGAATAACTTCCATCTCGCCGGAAAGAAAAAGTTTTTCGAATAAAACGTTTTCTCCAACATATGAACCAATCATGGTTTTGATTTGACGTTTCTCTAACCATTGCCCTAAACCGAAGCCATCTACACCGGCATTGTTTGAGATACAAGTTAGACCATTAACATCCATATCGCGAACTTGTGCGATTAAACCTTCAGGTATACCACATAGACCAAAGCCACCAACCATTACAGTCATATCAGATGTGAATCCGTCTAGTGCTTCTTCGTATGAGTTGACTACTTTATTGAATCCAGTCATTGGGACTCCAATTTGATACTGTTTAAAGTTGATTATTGTACATTAATTTAGATAGAACTTAACAAATCTGATGTGTCTTTTACGGTGCAAAATTCATTATGAATATTGGCCAAACTGATATCGTGTACAAGCTGTGCTGGATGGAGCGTTCCATCAGAACTAGTTCTGTCAAAAGTTGCACAGGCATCTCCAATCAGGTCAACTTCAAAGCCTAAGTTTCCTGCCATTCGTACCGTTGTGGATACGCAATGATTAGTTGTTAAGCCGCATACTACTAGCTTATTGATTTTGTCTCGACGTAGTAAGTGTTCTAAGTCGGTACCAATAAAACAGCTATTCACTCGTTTGACTAAAGAACTTTCATTTTCTCTAGGTTCAAAACCAGATATAAAATTACCACTGGGCTTGTCTATTCTTAGTAAACTATTTGGATCTAGACTATTGTGTATGCACATGAAAACTGGACGCTTATTGCTACGCCAATGATCTAATAGCGCAAGTGCATTAGCTTCGGCATTTGGATTGTTTCTATTGCCGCCCCAAAATTCATGGTTTTCGAAGCCTTGTTGCCAATCAAGCATTAGTAGAGCTGTATTATTGTCGATAGTTGTCATGGCGATTGAATCCAAATTAAAATGCTGAAGTAAGATTGTACTAGAAATAAAAAAGGCTCACCGAAGTGAGCCTTAGATACCGTGGATGAACCATGGTATGACGGAACTTTAGTTAATTTAACTAAGTGCCGCTTCAATCTCTGGAATAGCTACAAATAAATCCGCTACTAAACCAAGGTCAGCAACTTCAAAAATTGGAGCGTCTGGATCTTTGTTGATAGCAACAATAACGCCAGCATCTTTAATACCAGTGATGTGTTGAATAGCACCAGAGATTCCACAGGCGATATACAAGCCAGGAGCAATGATTTTACCCGTTTGACCCACTTGCATGTCATTAGGGCAGAAGCCTGCATCAACCGCAGCACGTGAAGCACCAGCTCCAGCACCAAGCTTGTCAGCAAAGTCATAAATGATTTTAAAGTTTTCTTCAGAGCCAACACCGCGACCACCTGATACAACGCGTTCAGCTGATTGCAAGTCTGGACGTTCAGATACGGCCGCTTGTAATTCAACAAAACGTGTGTGCGTTGGAAGCTCAACAGAAATACTGGCCGCTTCAATGGCAGCAGAACCGCCAGTAAGAGCAGTTGCTTTGAAAGAAGCAGTACGCACTGTACCAACCGCTAAACCAGCAGGAACCTTAACCGTAATAATTACGTTACCTGCGTAGATTGGACGTTTGAAAGTTTGTGCATCTACCACTTCCATAATGTCACTCACTTGTGGTCTACCTAAAAGGGCAGCCGCACGTGGAAGTACATCTTTACCGAAAGTTGTTGAAGGCATTAACAAGTGTGTATAGCCATCTGAAAGGGCTGCAATTTGCGGAGCTAAAATAGCCGCTAAAGGATTAGCATTAGCAGCATTTTCTACGGTTAATACTTTAGTCACACCTTCTATTGCCGCGGCTTCAGCCGCAACAGCTGCAGGGCTATCTGATAATACAGCGATATGTACTTCACCAATTTGAGCTGCACAGGTAACTGCTTTTGCAGTTGAAGAATTCAATTTGCCGTTTAAGTGTTCGGCGATAACAAGAACTTGAGACATTATAGAACTCCTTTATCTTTAAGGGCTGCAATCAAAGCAGGAACATCAGCAACTTTAACACCAGCTTGTCTTACTGGAGGTGGCTCATAAGCTACCGTTTCAAGTTTTGGTGATTCGCCTAAACCTAAGTCAGCAAATGCGATGGTGTCTAAAGGCTTGCGTTTAGCTTTCATGATGTCTGGCATTTTTACGAATCGTGGTTCGTTCAAACGTAAGTCCACTGTAACTACAGCAGGAAGGTCAACTTCGATAAGTTCTAAGCCAGCATCTACTTCACGTAAAGCTTTTGCTTTGCCGTCAGCGATAGTTAATTCGGATACAAAAGCCGCTTGAGGACGACCCCAAAGAGCAGCCAACATTTGACCAGTTTGGCTAGCGTCATTATCAATCGCTTGCTTGCCCACTAAGATTAAATCCACTTCTTCTTTTTGAGCAATACTTAATAATGCTTTGGCCGCGTCAAGAGATTGCAC
>RCMY010005879.1_pt1 | contig 10346 bp, 10 predicted proteins | sample 2041341 | NCBI WGS metagenome assembly RCMY01 (sample SAMN09708234, study PRJNA481090) | Marine sediment metagenome, whole genome shotgun sequencing project.
TCATACGGCTCCCGCCGCGGCAACCACGAAGTCATGATGCGCGGCACTTTCGCCAACATCAGAATCAAAAACGAAATGGCCGACGGCAAAGAAGGCGGTTACACAAAATATAACGGCCAGGTCATGCCAATTTACGACGCCGCGATGAAGCACAAGGCCGACGGCACGCCATTGGTTGTCATCGGTGGCGAGCAGTACGGTACCGGCTCGTCGCGCGACTGGGCGGCGAAGGGCACCAACCTGCTCGGCGTCCGCGCTGTGATCGTCGAAAGCTACGAACGGATCCACCGTTCGAACCTCGTCGGAATGGGCGTCTTGCCACTGCAATTCGGCGAAGGCACCGATCGCGAAATCCTCAGCCTCGACGGTTCGGAAAGCTTCACAATCAAAGGTGTAGCAACGCTGAAACCACTGCAGGAAGTGGAAGTCGAAATGACCCGCGCCGATGGCACTACCTCGACCTTCAAGACCATCTGCCGGATCGATACCGCCAACGAAATGGAATATTTCCTCCACGGCGGCATCCTGCAATATGTGCTGAGAAATCTCGCGGGCTAGAAAGCCACGCAAAATTGTGCATAGTCGGGGCATAGGAGAGAGACCCATGCCCCGACTGCGCGAAATACCCCGGTCAGAGGTGACCGACGACTATGTTCTCGGCCTCTATAATATGCTGTTCGGCGACCGCGATCCGGTGGCGGAGCCCGGCACAGCAACCGGTACGCCGGGCAATTGGTGGACGGTGTTCGCGCAGGTCCCCGACGCTTTCAAGCACACCACAGAAGGCTTCGGCTTCTACCGCTCCCCCAATCGCAAGCTCGATCCCAAACTCCGCGAACTCGGCCAGATCCGCGCCGGCTATGCGGTAGGATCGCAATTTGTCTATTCCCAGCACAGCAAGGCGATGCGCTTCGAAGGCTTTTCCGAAGAGCAGGTCGCGGCGATCCCCAACTGGTCAGTCGCGGATTGCTTCAGCGATGTCGAACGCGCCGTGCTCGCCTATACCGATTGCCTGGTGCTCGAGCGGGGCAGGGTGCCCGATGGTGTTTTCGAGGCACTGAAGAAGCATCTGAGCGAGGTCGAAATAATCGAACTGACCTACATTACCTGCACCTATATGATGCATGCGGTGATGAGCCGGGCGCTGAAACTGGAGTTTGATGATGTGCCGGAACGAGTGGTCGAGGTGCCTGCTCCCGATGGCGCCACCGCCGATGTCATGGGTATGGTCGACAAACGGAAGGGACCGAACCAATGAGCTACCATCATCTTGCCCTCGCGGCGAAGGACATGAAGGCAATCCACGCATTTTATGAAGGGGTCATGGGCTTTGAGCTGGTCAAGGTTGAGATTGCGCCGGTCATGGGCGGCGGCTGGGGCAAGCATTTTTTCTACCGGATGGACGGGGACGATAGCCGGTTCATTGCGTTCTGGGAACTCAACGACACGCCGGGAGAGGACGGATATAAGTTCGATCTCAACGAGGCCGCCGGAACACCGCAGGGGACCAACCATTATAGCTTCTCCGTCGATACATCGGCGGAATTGGTCACTTGGCGGGAAAAATGGAACGCGGCGGGACTCGATGTCCTCGAAATTGACCATAATTGGTGCCATTCGGTCTACACTCGCGATCCCAATGGCAATATGGTCGAATTCTGCCTGACAACCGGCAGTTTCACAGATGCAGATCGCACGCGTGCCTTGGCGGCGTTGGAAGAGACCAAAATGAACCCAAGTCCGCCGCCCGCCATGATGAAACGATGGCTAGCGAAGGAGAGCTAGCCGGCAATATGCAGTCCGCGTCTGCTGCTGGTCTGCTTTTCACCAGCCCGCATGCCGTTCAATATCGTGTCGATCACCATCCTGAGCCGCTCTTCGGTCGCCAGATGCATCATCTGCATCATCAGCCGGGGATTGCAAAACGGCTGCACCATGGTGTTGACTAGGGATACAACAGTATCTAGCTCCAGCCCCTTGAAATAACCTCTTTCCATCGCCTCGGCGAGGATCGAGGCCATATAGTGATCGGCCAGATCGACATAGCCTTTGATCACCTCAAAATGCTCGTCACCCAATTCCATATAGGATTCAAAAAGCTCTGGATCGTCTTCGTAACGCGCGCGCTTGATGACCACCCGTTTGGCAAAAAACTGATAGAGTTTTTCTTCGACCGGCATGTCGGCGGAAACCAGTCCCTCCATGATGACAAGCAACTCGGCGAACCATTCTCCGGCCATCGCTTCAGCCAATGCGTCCTTGCTTTCGAAAAAACGATAGAGATTGGACGGCGACATGCCGACAGCTGTCGCTAGGTCGGTCATCGTGAAGCTGATCGCGCCTTTATCCTGGATTATCCGGTCAGCGGCATCCATGATTCTGATGCGAGTGGCTTCGATATCGGTTTCGGGACGGGGCATAGGGTGGCTCCTGCAAGGGCTCCTTGGCTCGGCGAAATAGCCGCCGTGCCTTATATAGGCGATACGGTTTCATGATAAAAGATGAAATCCTTCATTTTTCAATTACGTCAGGGGTCATGTTTTTCTATTCGCGTTGGTTTCGGGACGCTAAGAGACTGTTATGACAAACGATCAGGCTGACCCGGCCAGTCCGAAAAAAGACAAAGCAAAAGCTCCATCCGGTCCACTGGCTCCGATCGCCGGCAGCATTCGGCTGTTTCGTCGCTGGTGGCGAGTTGCCGTGCGCGCCGGTGTTGATCAGCAGGCGGTGATCGACAAAGTCCGCGAGGATAGTGGTTTCACTCCGCATTTCGCGTTCATGACCTCAATGTCGGCGGGTATTGCGATACTCGGATTGCTGCTTTCTTCCCCGGCCGTCGTCATCGGTGCAATGCTTCTTTCGCCGTTGATGGGTCCGATCATGGGCGCTGGCTTTGCGCTCGCTGTTGGCGATTCAGCTTGGCTGAAGGAAAGCGGCAAGGCGATCCTGCTGGGAACGATAATTTCCATCCTGTTTGCCGCGCTGGTGGTGACGATGTCGCCTATCCAGACGGTTACCGCAGAGATAGCAGGCCGAACGCGACCCAATCTCTTTGACCTCGCAGTCGCTCTCTTTTCGGCATTGGCCGGCGCCTATGCAATGATCCGGGGGAAGATGGGTACAATTGTCGGTGTTGCAATCGCAACGGCCTTGATGCCGCCTCTTGCGGTTGTCGGATTTGGGCTGGCAACCTTCAACTGGTCGGTCTTCGGCGGTTCGCTGCTTCTATTTTTCACCAACTTGATGACGATCGCCCTGACTGCGACCGGGATGGCGCGTCTTTATGGTTTCCGTTCGGTTCTGTCAGAAAGGCAGTCACAGGTCCAAGTCGCGATCATGACGGTCATATTTGTGGCGCTTGCGATACCGCTGGGTTTCTCGCTCAAGCAGATCGCCTGGGAAGCAAATGTCTCACGATCAGCCAATGGCTATATAAAGGATCAATTCGGCGACCGCGCCAGCGTGTCGAAAATCGAAATCGATTTCGATGTAGATCCGATCGTTGTGAACGCAACCGTCTTTACGCCCAAAATCCTGGCTGGCGCAAATGAACAGAGCTCGAGGGTGATAAGTCGTACGTTGGGCCAGTTGATTGCGGTGAAGATAACCCAGTTCAAGGTCGAATCGGGGGATGATGCTCAGTCCGCCGAACTGGCTGCGGCGAGAGCCCAGGCACAGGCCCAGCAAGCAGAAATCCAGGTCACAAGGCTCAGAGAGAATCTAGCGTTGATCGCCGGTGTTCCGATGGACGATGTGACGCTGGATACGACCAAGCGACGTGCCGTGGTCATCGCAAATCCGCTGCCGGGTGCGTCGCTTGCATCTTATTACGCGCTCGAACAGCGGGTCGCCGCGGGCGCTAAAAACTGGACGATAAAGTTGCAGCCGCCGGCCGTCGCGTTGCCGGACCTGACGATCAGTGATGGTGTTTTGGCCGAAGGATCCGCTCGTAATCTCGATCTGATAATATGGGCGTCCGAACGTTTAAATCTTCCACTGGGTATGAACGGGACGGCTGCGAATAGGGAAGTAGCCAAGCAAGCGCTGGCAGCCAAAAATGTTACAGTCGCTCAGGAATCCGATATGGTCATCCCAGGCGGCGGAGTGAGACTGCGGTGGCTGGCACCGACGGAGAATGTCGGTGCGCAGTAACAGGCGTTTAGCTGAGGTTAATTTTCAATAGGTTAGCTTCGATTCTCGATAGGGGAGAAAGACAATGCGGCATTTCATGTTCACCGGACTTTTGTTGGCGAGCGTCGCAACGCCAGCTATCAGCCAGTCCTCACCGGATGAATCTGCACAAGGTGCTGTCTCGGTAACCATCTACAATAATAATCAGGCGCTGGTGCAGGATGTTCGCAGTCTGAACCTTCCTAAGGGACGCAGCAAGCAGCAGTTCCCGGATGTTTCCGCGCAAATTCGGGCGGAAACTGTGACGTTATCAGGTCCCGGTATCGGCATCGTTGAACAGAATTTCGATTTTGATCTGCTTACCCCGGCCAAGCTAATGGAAAAAGCAGTCGGGCAGACGGTGACCCTGATCCGTACCAATCCGGCAACCGGTGCCGAAACCAGGGTGCGCGCAGAAATACTCGCGGCCAATGGCGGTGTGGTGATGAAAATCGGCAACACGATTGAAGTGCTGCGCGACGATGGTCTCCCCGTGCGAGTCATTTTTGATCGCGTGCCGCCCAATCTGAGAGCGCGGCCGACTCTTTCGATAACTTTGGAGGCGACTGGCGGGCAGGTGCCGACAACCCTCAGCTATCTGACGCCAGGCCTCGGCTGGAAGGCGGATTATGTTACCCTGTTTGACGACGCAAAGCAGACCATTGACGTCCAAGGCTGGATTACGCTGACCAACAATAGTGGCACCGATTATAACAACGCCAAAACTCTGCTGGTCGCAGGAAGTCCAAACACCGGCGGAGGGCGAAATAGCTATCCGCAATGGCCGACCGGGACGATTGATAGTGCTGGAACCGAATCCAATGACCGTGAGCGGCTCGGGGATTATTATCTGTATCCGCTAGCGGAACGGACCACGATCGCTAACGCGCAGCAGAAACAGGTCGGTTTTCTTGACGTGACTGCTGCCCCTGCGCGCAAGATTTACGAATTTACAAATGATTGGCTCGGTACCCGCGATGCCGCGAGCGCCAATTCGGTACTCAAATTCTCGACTTCGCGATCCGGCGGTCTGGGTGACCAGCTGCCGTCCGGGATCATGCGCGTCTATATGCGCGACAAGCGCGGCGATCCGCAATTTATCGGTGAAAGCCAGATTGAAGCGACTCCCATGGGTTCCTCGATGTCGATCCGTACCGGGGAAGCTTTTGATGTTAAGGTCAAGACCGTTGTCGAAGAGCGTACCCGCCGTTCATCGAGCCGCTGGCGGAGCAAGATGCGCTATGAAGTCACCAACGCTCGGCCTGAAGCGATAACCGTCGATCTCGCGCAGTCCGGACTGTGGGGTGATGTCCGTATCGAACAGGAAAGCCAGGCCAGTGAACGGGTCTCGGCCGACAAGGTAGAATGGCGACTCAACGTACCTGCCAATGGCAGCGTGACGGTGACCGCGACTTTTGATAGCCGTTACTGATCGGGTCGAGCGGTATGACCGTCTCCCGGCTTCTGGCCTTTTTGGCATTAGCGTTTTGTTTGCAGGCTAACCCGCTTGCCGCGCAACAGCTCGTCATTTCAGACGACCCCACAGATGTGTCGATCACGATCTACCGCGCGCCCGGAAGAGGCGACGGGGCGATTAATGTCAATTGGCCGCAAGGCTATGCACTGATCACCGAAACCCGCACGGTGCGCCTGCCCGCCGGCGACGCGACTGTGCGCTTTGAAGGCGTTTCCGAAGGGATGTTTCCGGAAAGCGCTATGGTGACCGGCCTACCCGACGGTGTCCGGGAAAAGAACCGCGATGCGCGTTTACTGTCACCGCAAGGTCTGGTGGACGCCTATCTCAAACGCGAGGTCTCGATCACCCGCACGGACACGGCGACAGGAGTATCACGCACCCAGAATGTATTCATCACCGCAGGTCCGGACGGAGGCGTGATTTTCGAAAGTAACGAGGGTTTTGAAGCGCTGCGCTGCACAGGCCTGCCGGAACGGATGACTTTTTCGAAAGTGCCCGAGGGATTGTCGGCAAAACCGACCTTGTCCATTCTCACCACTTCACAGCAGGCCGTGACCGCGAAATTGACGCTGACCTATCTAGCATCAGGCTTTGACTGGCAGGCCAATTATATAGCGACGGTCAAGCAACGCGAAGCTGAAGAAAAACCAAAGATGGACCTGTTCGCCTGGCTGACCGTGGCCAATGGCGGGAACCAGAGTTTTGAAAATGCTAATATGATGGTGGTTGCCGGCGAACCCAATCGCGAACGGCGCGATGACCAGGTGCGTCCCACCGGAGGCGCGCTGATCATCCGTTGCTGGCCGATGCAACGCACGCATCAGGTTCCGTTTAATCCTGGATATATTCTGTCCCGACCTCCCATGCCTCCACCACCCTCTGCGGCGCCTATGATGTTTGAAGACGAAGGGGCGGAGATCATGGTCACTGCCACGCGGCGCGGTTCAAAAATGATGGATATGGCGTCGCCGGTCGCGGTTGTTATTGCCGAACAGGAAGATCTTGGCGACCTTAAATTATATCGGGTTCCCGAGCGGGTAGCGGTAAATGCGAAGGGCCAGAAACAAGTGGCGATGATTGTCCAGCCCGGTGTCACTTTTAAACGTATCTATGTTGCGAATGCTGGCAATTATAATGAGAATAGCGCTTCCATTAGCTATATTTTGCGTAGCAGGAACGACCGCGCCAGCGGGCTGGGTGTGCCGCTACCGGCCGGCAAGGTTGCGGTTTTCGAGAATAGTTTTGTCGGTCCGCTGCTGGCCGGGGAAGGGGACTTGCCCGACCGGGCGGTAGATAACGAAATCGAGATCGAAGTGGGCAGTTCATCTGACGTGCGATTGTCGGTCGTCTCGACGCGCAGATCCAAGCGCAAGCAAAGCTGGCAGGCAGTCGTGACCAATGCTCGCGATCATCCGGTCACTTTTGAGATGGAAATTCCCTATGATATCTCCGGCCGGGTCAAGGGTATCGATGTCATTGACGGTGTCCCCACCTGGCGGGTGACGGTTCCGGCCAATGATGAAGCGAAACTCTCTTACGCGATCAAATTGCGCCAATAGCGATCAGGCTATTATTTTAGATATTTCTGCTTTGATTCTTCCGGTATGATTCTGGGGTGATGGTTCTCGTCAAGCGCGACAAAGGTGAACAGTCCGCTGGTCACCGGCACCTGTTCTTCCGCCAGATTCCGAGAAGCGATAACGTCGAGCCGGATGGCGACTGAGGTTCGGCCGATCCGCTCCACCCGGGCATAGACCGAAATCAGATCGCGGGACAGGATCGGTGCGATAAATTCCATCGCCTCGATTGCAACCGTTGCGGTCGATCCGCGCGCCACTCTTGCCGCCATGATTCCGCCGGCGATATCCATTTGAGACAATACCCAGCCGCCAAATATATGGCCGTTATTATTGAGATCACGCGGTTGCGGCGCGACCCGCAAAACCGGTTGTAGCTTCGCCAGCGCGGCGAGATCATCATCACTCATCTGGATATACCTCCCGGGAGACCGGATCGTCGATTGATTCATCATGTCCAGTGCCGCTCGAGAGGAACACCAGTCCCATCAACGCCGCTGTGAGCATCAACGCAAAGGCGATGCCCGCCGCAGTGGCTATATATAAATGAATCGAGACCCAGCCATGTAGATAATAGAGCACCGACAATGTGGCCGCGGTGCATATCAGAGTGAACAGCGCCATGCCTCGCATCAAACGCCAATAGCGCGACCAGGCAATGCTGGCGTAGAGGGGATCATCAAGGCGGGAAGGCTGGGGCAAACTACACTCCGTTGGTTTTCAGTGCATTGGACGTTAATCCTGTTACCATCAAGTCCAATGACTTTCAAAAATATGCTATAGAGGTGCAATAAACAGAATCAGAACGGAGGAGATGCACTATGACCATTCATTCTATTTTGCAGGGACGCAGCGGCGATATATATAGCTGCACGGCAGATATGTCGGTCTCGCAGGCGGTAGAAATATTGGGGGAGAAGCGCATCGGTGCGCTTCCTGTGCTCGATGGAGCAGCGATTGTCGGCATATTCTCAGAACGTGATGTTCTCCATTGCATCCGGAAGTACGGCGCAGCGGCGATGGACCATGTGGTGCGCGACGTGATGACCGCCGATGTTATTTCCGTAGATCGCAAAAAGAGCGCGATCGGCGCGCTATCACTGATGACCAAAAGAAGGATTCGCCACTTGCCGGTGGTCGAAGGAGGTGAACTGGTCGGCTTTGTGTCGATTGGCGATCTGGTCAAATATCGGATCGACAAAATCGAAAGCGAAGCGGCGGCAATGCGAGACTATATCCAGTCGGCTTGAAGCGCGGGCGGGAAGAACGACGGTGATGATGCCCGCAAACGCTCTACAGAGTCTCTGGTCCCAGTTCTGCAAGTGACGGCTCGGGCGGCTTGCGGCGGACGATCAGCTTTATGACCTCCATCAGCGTCGGCTTGGCCAATATATATAGCAAAGTAAGATAGGAGAAGCCGCCGATCGCGACCAATATTGCCAATCGGGCATAAACGATCATCTCCGGCAGCATCTGATCTGCGAGATAGACTATGATCGCCATCGCGACGGAGGCTGAAAGGCCCGGCCACACGGCCTTGGCAATTTCCCAGCCGTTGATGCCGATATGGCGATGCGATTGCAAATAAGTGAAAATCGTCAGCAGTGGGAAGGCGATGACCCAGCCCCAGGCAAGGCCGTAAATTCCGAATTGTATGCCGATCAGAAATGTTATCGGCATAAGTATCGCGCCGAACATATTGGTCCGGGCCGTGATGTGCGGGCGCCCCAGCGCGTTATTGGCGGGCGTGAACAAAATCTGCAGCGTCATCACCGGCATCGCCAGCGCTAGTATCGCGACAAAAGGAGACATTTCGGTCCACTTGGGCCCAAATAATGTAGCGACCAGCGGATAAGCGGTGACCGCCATGCCTAGATATAGCGGGCAGGAGATCAGCATGATCAGCCGGATGGCCTTGAGAAACGACCAGGCCAATGCCCGCGGATCCGATTGCAGGCGGGAGTAAGCAGGGAACGCGACTTCGTTCAACGGCGGGACGAATTTTGCAGCGAAGATTGTCGTCAGGAAGAGGGCCTCTGCATAAAGGCCGAGTTCGTGGGGATCGAGAAAACGGCCGGCGATGAAAATGTCGGACTGGCTCTGGATGGTCCAGAACAAATGGCTGGCTAGCAAGGTCGCGCCAAAACCGAACATCGGGCCGGCGCCCTTGAAGTTGAACGTCGGCAAGATATAGAATTTGACCGCTATCACCAGGCAGACGGCCCTGGTCCAAAATATCGCCAGCGGCGCATAGACCAAAGTCCAGACTCCATAACCATTATAGGCAAAATAGAGAGCGGTGCCGGCGCCGACCACCGCCGAGATAAGATTGATGATCGCCGGCTTCTTGAATTGCAGGTCCCGGGTCATCAGCGCTTCGGGCAAGACCATGAAAGGAGTCGCCAGAAAGATTAGCGCCTGGACCCTCAGCAGGTCTGCAATGATCGGTTGGCGATAATATTCGGCTGCAAAGGAGGCGAGGACCAATTGGAGAATCGCGATGCCGGCATTGAGCAACAACAGCATCCCGAAGGCTTGCCGAATCTGGATCGGTTCGACTTTCTCGGCCTGGATGATCGAGCTGGCCAGGCCATAACCGTTCATGAAGCTCAGAAAAACCAGAACCACCTGGGTCATGGCGAATATCCCGTAATCTGCTGGATTCAGGATACGAATCACCGCCAGCGTCGAACCCCAGGCAATGATCTGGGACAGGATCTGGGTCCCGGAACGCCAGAAAACAGCGCTTCTTACGCGATCTCCGAAGTTGCTATCTCCCATCAATGGTTCGGTTTCGTTCAACATTATCTACTGTCTTGGTGCCTCTTTATCGCCGGAGCCTCTGCCATAGCGCTCAAATACGAATATTTTTGAAACAAAAGTGCAAAAACTATGTTGACGGAATCAGGGCATCCATCTAGAGGTTCTTTCATCAGCACGACGCGGCTCACACGGGCCCCACTTTGTTGGTCGTCAAAATTAGTAAACAACGGTTCTCCCCGGTAGCGATAGCGGGAAAAATCGTTGTCTGCGTTTTGATGGGCTCTTTGACATTGTAATAATAGATGAAGGGACATGTGGGCGGCGGCCCCAGACCCGGGAACTTCAAGGTTCCGGTGCTC
>RCMY010005881.1_pt1 | contig 10342 bp, 8 predicted proteins | sample 2041341 | NCBI WGS metagenome assembly RCMY01 (sample SAMN09708234, study PRJNA481090) | Marine sediment metagenome, whole genome shotgun sequencing project.
ATCAGTAGTCCATATGCCTCAGCCTGCTGGTCAGGGGTGTAGAGATGACTCAGAAAGGCATGCGCTCGTTCTCCCATCGCCCGCAACTCTTCCGGGTCGGCCAGCATGTCTTCCACCGCCGCCACGAAAAGGTGAGGGTCATCGGGAGGAACGGCCGAGCCGGCTCCGGCGGCGCAGATGATCCGATCGGCATCGCTGTCAACGTCGATCGCGGCCAGTACGGGTCGGCCCGCCGCCATGATCCCGTAGAGCTTGCTGGGTGTACTGCTCTTGGCCAGGCCCTTCCGGAGAAGGATGAGGTGGAGGTCAGCCGATCCCAGGACGTCGGAAACGGCTTCCCGGGGAGCGAAGTCAGTCACGAGGACGTTGGGTAGGGGGGCCGCCCACTCTTCAACTTCACCTCTGGCGGCGCCCTCTCCATTGATCACAAAAACCAGCTCGGGCCGATCTAAAAAGTGCTGGGCAGCCGCTTGAACCAGCGAGAAGCTTTGGCTGAACCCGACATTCCCCGAGTACATGACAACCGTCTTTTGCTCCAGCGAATGGTCCCTTCGGTACTGAGTGTGGCGGTCCACCACTTGAACTCGGGACGTGTCCACGAAATTGGGAATTATGCGCACGTGAGCAGCACCATCTACGGCCGACGCCAGCTTCGATCGGACATTCTCCGCTTGGTCTTCGGAGAGCACGGTTACGGCGTCGGCACTTGCGTAGAGGGACCGCTCCAGCCGTCTAGCCGCCGCGATAACGCGAGGGTTGCTCAACATCCCCAGGTCCACGGCAACGTCAGGGAAGATGTCTTGGACATTGAAGATGAAAGGAACGCGGAACCGGCGAGCCAAGATGCGGGCCGCGCTGCCGAAAAATATCGGTGGCGACATCGCAATTACGACATCAGGCGACTTCTTGAACACCGATACCGCCAGCGAAAGGGCGGTCTGCGCAACGAAGGCCAGACCACGCGAGACGATACTTCCCTTGTCCGTGGGGAATGGCCAGACGCGGGTGATCGAACCGAAACTGGTGGCCTCGATTCTGACCGGACGACCCCGCCACGCCGGTTCCACGCTGTGATCGCGATACCACGGCAGCGACGTGACAACGTCGATCGTGTGGCCCCGAGCGGCCAGAGAGTGAACGAGGCGAGTCATCACCTCACCGGTAGCGGCGTGAAGGTCCGGATCAAAGTGAGGGCACAGAACGAGAATTCGAAACTGCGGGATGACTTCAGGCAAGGGCGTCACGATAGGCGGAAATCAGCGCCTCGCCTGCCCGTCTCCAAGTAAAGCCCGAGGCCCACTTGGCCCCGGCCACCGCCATCTCTGCCGCTTTCTCACGATTGGTGAGTACGGCCACAATCGCTGCAGCCAGAGCGTCCGGATCTCGCACTGGCACCACCGTGGCCGCCGATCCAACCACCTCCGGCAGCGAACCAGCGGCGGTCACCACGACAGGCGTGCTGTGGTTCATGGCCTCCAACGCCGGCAAACCGAACCCCTCATACTCCGACGGAACGGCCACAACCGCAGCCCTGCTGTACCAATCCTGCATTTCTGATTCTGAAATCCACCCGGTGATCTCAACAGCATCACCGAGGCCGCACGTGGCAATCTGCTCCCGAACGGTTTCGGTCAGCGGTCCGGGCCCGCCGGTCAGGACCAGACGAGCATTCGGCACCGCGGCCCGGACCGAGACAAAGGCCTCGACAAGGTCGCAATGCCGCTTGTGGGCATAGCCGATTGCCGGGTACAGAACCACCGGATTGTCCCCGATGGAAGTCTGGGTTGAGGAGCGCGGCCGTATACCGAAGGGCACCACGCGAATCACTTCTCGAGGTACTCCGAGGAGTTCCTCCAAGCGCTGGGCCGTGAACTTGCTGGGAACCGTAATGAGTTTGGCATCATGAACCGAGCGCGGAATCATCTGGCCAAGCCAAGTGCGCTTCATGCGGCTGAAGTTCTCCGGCAGGTCGAGTGGCTGGAGGTCGAGAATTGTAAGAATCGACTGCGCCGGAGCGTTCTTAGGCAGAACTCCGCCGGCGTAGTGCATCAAGTGATGACGACCGGTATGTCGTGAAAGCCATGTGTGCTCAGCCGCTACCCGACCCAATTTCTTGGCGTGCAGGTTTGGCGCCACGATGAACTCGAATCGGTGCCCAATATCAGGATGGTGATCCAGAATGGTTTGCGGGCCGTACAAAACCAGTTCCATGTCCAACGGATCCACATCAGAAACGGCCCGAAGCAGACTGAGTGTGTAATTCTCGCTTCCACCGACTCCCCCGGGCTCAAGCCACAACAGGTTGATTCCAATGGATTCCATCAATCCTCGGCGCCCTTCCGCTGTTGGGCGGAACGGAAAGCTTCGACGTACCCGGCCGCAGTTCGGTCCCAAGACATTTCTCGTGCCCTCGCCAAGCCTTTGGTTCGCAACTCTTCGGCGACTGCACTGTCTTGGAGAACCTCGTTGAGGGCGGCTGCAATCGCTTCGGGTTTGGCCGGGTCCACCAATAATGCCGCGCCACCGGCCGCCTCGGCAGTGGCGGTTCCAGATGATGTGACCACCGGTGTTCCCTGGGCCATCGCCTCCAGTACCGGGAGCCCGAAGCCTTCGGCATGAGAGGGAAAGGCAAAAAGGCTGGCCGCCGCATACAGAAGGTGTAGATCCCGGTCCGACACCCGACCCAGGCGGTGGCAGCGACCACCGAGCGGGCGGAGAATGTCTGCACCATCGGAGACCCACCCGTCCGGACCAACCACAACGAGAGGCGCGTCCACCGTGGACATCGCCTGAACCAAACCGGCGAGGTTTTTGCGCGGTTCGAGGGTCCCCACCCACAACACGAACCGAGGGGGCAGTTGATAATTGGTTCGCGCCTCGTCAACCTCGCGCCGGTGCACCCGAGACTTCGAGACCCCCCACGGAACAACGCGGAGGCGATCCGCAGTAACGCCAGCCTGGACGCATCGATCCGCAACGTGTTGTGACGGCGTCACGATGATCTGAGATCTCTTCACCGTGGCGGCGAACGCCCGAGGAAAGAAGGTTCGACCTCGGGCCGAATTCCACTCGGGGTGGTCCAGGAATTCGAGATCATGAACGGTCGAGACGATTGGAACTGACGACGCTGGCGGGGGGACCATGGCTGACGCCCACACAACATCGAGAGGCTCGGCCAGGCGCGTGGTCCGGGGCCGTCCCAAACGAAGCCAGCCCTCATAGAGCATGGGACGGGGCAGGCGGCTTTGCACAACTGGGATGGTGAGATCGTGCCTGTCACCACCGTGGTCACTCCCCTCCCCATGCCGGGCAGCGATCCCAACCAGCTCCACGCCACCGGCCCGCTGGAGTGCCCTGATGGTCTTGTGTGTAGCCCGGCCCGTTCCACCGGGGACCGGGTGCCAGAACTGCTCAACAGTGACGGCGACCCTCATTGGCCCCAACCCTATACTGTCCCTCCGGGGGCCATTCAAACGCCACGGAGGCTCTGCCTCCGGCGTGCATTAGGTGCCTCTGTCGTTTTGGATCGGACTGCTCACCATGTGACAAGCCTGCGGCTCCCGACAAGCAACGCAGCTCTACAAACCCAAAACATTGGCGAAGTAGGCGGTGGTTTTCTCCAGGCCCTCACGTAACGGAACTTTGGGCGACCAGCCCAGCTCACGATTGGCGACTGTCAGATCGGGGCGACGCTGCATCGGATCGTCCTTGGGCAGCGGCTCATGCACCACCCCGCCGGACGAGTTGGTGATTTCCACAACCTGTTCGGCCAACTCCAGCATTGTGAACTCTTTGTCGTTTCCGATGTTCACGGGCGATGCGTAGTCTGAGTCGAGCAACGCCAGTTGGCCCTCGATCTGGTCGGTTACGTAGCAGAAGCTGCGAGTCTGGGTTCCGTCGCCGTACACCGTCAAGGGTTCGCCGCGCAGAGCCTGGGTGATGAAGTTGCTCACCACGCGCCCGTCGTCGGGACGCATCAAGGGCCCGTAGGTGTTGAACGTCCGCACAATTCGAACGTCGATGCCATGATGCCGGTGGTAGGCCAGAGTCAGCGCCTCGGAAAAACGCTTGGCTTCGTCGTACATACTGCGGGGCCCGTTGGGGTTGACGTTGCCCCAATAGGTCTCGGGCTGGGGATGCACCAGCGGGTCTCCATAGACCTCGCTGGTGGAATTGAAGAAGAATTTTGCGCCTTTTGCACGGGCCAAGCCAAGGCAGTTGTGAGTGCCGAGAGAGCCGACCTTGAGAATCTGGATCGGAATACGTTCGAAGTCCACCGGAGATGCGGGAGACGCCAGATGCATGATGGCATCGACCGGACCAGGCACCCAGATGTGGTTGGAGACGTCGAGTTTCGTGAACGAAAAGCGTTCGTGACCGAAGAGCTCCTCAAGATTGGATTCAGAACCGGTTACGAGGTTGTCCAAGGCGACGACCTCGTCACCACGATCCAGGAGCGCTCGAACAAGATTGGAGCCGAGGAAGCCGGCACCTCCGGTTACGACGACACGGGCCACGGGTCAGCGACCAATACCGATCACGGTGAAGCCACGCCGCAGGAGAACCGAACGATCCAGCAGGTTCCTGGCATCGATGATGATCCGGCCCCTCATCTGTTCGGCCAGCTGATCGAAATCCACAAACTTGAACTCCGGCCATTCGGTGAGCACCACGAGGACATCAGCGTCCTTGGCTGCGATCAAAGGATCGGAAACCACCTCGACCAATGGCAATTCCTTGACGCTATTGGGCACCGCAGGATCATAGGCAGTGATTTGGGCTCCAGCACCGCTCACTCGCTGCAGCACCTCGATCGCAGGAGACTCTCGGAGGTCGTCGGTGCCTGCTTTGAAGGAGAGGCCCCACGCGGCCACCTTCTTGTCGCTGAGATCATCACCAAGCGCTTTGAGTACCTTCTTAGCGGTCCGTTCGAATTGCGCATTGTTCACCGCCAAGACCTCTCGTAAGAGCGTGAAGTCATAGCCGTAGTCCTCAGCGATCTTGGCGAGCGCAGCCACGTCTTTAGGGAAGCAGCTGCCACCCCACCCGGGGCCCGGGCGTAAGAAATCCTTGCCGATCCTGGTGTCGTAACCCATCCCCAGCGTCACATCGTTGACGTCGGCACCCACATGCTCACAAAGGTTGGCGATGGCGTTCACGAAGCTGAGTTTTGTGGCAAGGAATGCGTTGCTGGCGTACTTTATGGTTTCCGCAGACACCGGGTCTGTCACCATGATTGGGGCTCGCACCCGCGAGTAGAGCGCAGCCACCCGGATAGCAGCTTTCTGGTCGCTGGCACCGATGACCACACGATCGGGATTGAGGAAGTCCTTTACCGCAGTCCCCTCGCGAAGGAACTCCGGATTGGACACCACGCTCACGTCGGGCCGATTCAGATGCATGGCCACAACCTCGGTTGAACCAACCGGAACGGTGGACTTGTTCACCACCACTGAGTCGGTGGGAAGGCAGGGGCCGATCTCTTCGGCGGCGGCCTCGAGGTAGTGAAGGTCGGCCGAACCATCCTCACCTTGGGGGGTTGGCACGCACAGATAGTGGAATTCTGAGTACGAGCTAGCGTTCACCGCTCCCACGACGAACTTGATCTTGCCCGCGGCCAGCGCCTCGCTGACGATTCGGCCAAGTCCTTCTTCGACAATGGGGATCTCGCCTCGCTTTAAGCGTTCGATCTTCTCCTCGTCGATATCCGCACAGATCACGTCGTGCCCCAAATGGGCAAAACAGGCGCCGGTTGTAAGTCCCACGTACCCAGTTCCAATTACGGCAATTGTTGCCACGTTTCACTCACCTCAAAGTCAGGTTCCCACCAGCGATTAGACTAGCTATGTCGGGCACGGGGGCTGATGTGGGTGGACTTACCTGTTTTCACAGCGGTCCGTGGCCACTGCGCGCCCGTAGAGCTTTTATCGGCCGCAACTTGCGGCACTAAACCCCGAACTTTGACTTAGGGCGGTATTTCCCTCACCCAGAGCGTCTACGCCGTTGTCGCCCTCGGCAGCATCGCCGGTGCCGGTGCGGTCATCTGGTGCTGTTCCGGCCCCGGATGAACCGTCCGAAGCGAGCGGTTGGCCAAAAGCCACCACGACCGACCGCGGCGGAAGACCACCCACCTCGACCAGCCGGACTTGATCGGTCATCTGATCGGCAACCACTTGGGCCACGCCGGCCTCGTTGGGCCCGTAGCGAACCTCGATACCCGAATGAAGGAGCGGCGCTGGGCTCACCCGAACATCACCAAATCCCCTGATCAGGAACGATCTAGCGAGCGCGTCGGCGTCAGCCCCAGTTCCTGCCGTGTGGACGATCTCCACTCGTACGGTTCGAGGGTCAGTGGGTTTGGCTCCCCGAAACAGCTCCAAGATTGGTTCGGATTGGTCCGGATTCAGAAACAAGACGCTGGAGGAGCCCACCCAGCCAAATTCGGCTGGCAGGCTGTAGGCCTGGAGATTGTTGGAGTCAAACTGGCGGAATGCGCCGCCCAGATCGAGCAGAAGCGCCGGCGAAAGGTCCTGATCAAGGGTTACATGCTCAATCGCCGCATCGATGAGACCATCGAAGACAAAGGGGTTACGGGACCCGGAGTTGATGGCCTTTGCGGCCACTTGTTTCAGAAACTCCTGTTGGCGGCGGATGCGATTCAGATCACTCGCCTGCTCGGACACCCAGACGCCATCGTCATCTAGGGTTTGGTAGTAGCGAGACCTGACATATGCCAGTGCGGTCCGACCATCCAGCGGCTGACAGCCCGCCTCGAGCATTTGAAAGCCGGTCTGGCTGGTATTGGTTCGTGTGTTCCAATCTCGGGCGGGCTGGTCGAACCAGACGCTCACCTCGCCCAAAGCATCTACCAGACCCTGGAAACCGGCAAAGTCCACGTTCACGTAGTGATTGATCGGAATCCCGAAGTTCTGTTCAATCGTCTCGATCAACATGGCCGGTCCGCCCACCGCAAATGCGCTGTTGATTTTTGCTTCCCGGTCACGGCCGGCGATCGGCACCCACAGGTCTCGAGGGATCGAGAGTAGTGCTGCGGAGCCATCTCGCTCATCGATATGAGCCACGATGATGACATCACCATTCCGCTCGCCTTGTCGTTCGAGACCGATGGGGTCGTCAGCGTCCAGCGTGGCTGCGGAATCGGAGCCGACCAGGAGCACGTTGATCACGCGCTCCCCCGGGCGGGAGCTTCCCGAGGCGGGCGTGAGCGATCCGCCCAACGCAACTCGTTCGATGGCTTCAATTCGGCCGTGACTGCTGTTGATGAGGTAGGCGCCCGCCAACGCGATCACGATCGCCATCACGTTGACGAGGATCAGGAATCGTTGAAACCATCCTCGACGCGGCTGTCCGTCGCTAGTGGAGTGAGACCTCACCGTCGGCTACCCCAAAGATAGGGTCCGGAATCGGGTTGGAAAACCAGGACCGTCCCCTCTGTCACGCTGACAGTTGCCTCCGAGCCTTTAAATGCATTGCTTAGCCCTCGTGAACTCGTTGGGGAGATTTGTTCGTTTCTGAGCCCGAACAAAAGCCCCCCGGTGGTGACTCGGGCTGGTCCTGCCACCGCCACCATCGAGAGCACCGCTCCAGGTTCGCCGCTAGCGACGTAGTTGGAGCGCACAACCGTCACCAGCGTCTCACCGAAAATGCCGAGCACGTTGTTGGCAGCCCACCGCTCACTGGCGAGAACAATCAAGTTGATGAACTCGTGGTCGGTGCGCCCACCGCTGAGCCCCAGCGCAACGATGCGGTCCGGTTTCATCCCCACCGCCAGTTCCAACGCCAGCTCGAGATCGCTGGAGTCCTTGTTCTCGGGGTGAACCTCCAGCCGGGTACGACTCTTGTGCAACCAGGCCTGGGTTGCATCGGTAACCGAATCGAAATCACCTACCGCGACATCAACCGTCAAACCGAGATTCCGGGCGTGATCAGCACCGCTGTCGGCAGCGATAATCGCTGCCGAATCAGCGCGACCCATGGCCCAGTCCACCTGATCCCGTGTTGGACACAAACCACCGGCGATAACAACAGCCACGGTGCCGCCAGAGACTCGCTGAGTAGAACTGTCTGGTTCAGCGACCGTTGGCTTGGGGGTGGTCATAACCCTGTTGATGGTAGGGGCTTGAACTACCCACCAGCGGGCAGTGGTGGGTAGTGTTTGACCATGCTGAAGCGCGATCTCTTTGACGACGAGCACGAGCAATTCCGTATGAGCGCTCGAGCGTTCGTCCAAACCGAAATCGTTCCGCATGCGGACAGGTGGGAGACGGCTGGAATCGTGGACACTGCTATGTTCGCCAAGGCGGGCTCCATGGGCTTCCTTGGGATCGAAGTGGACGAGAAGTACGGAGGGGGCGGTGTGGATGACTGGCGGTTCAATGTTGTCTTCAACGAAGAGGTGCAGCGAGGCGGGGTGATGGCCAGCGGCATGTGCATCACGTTGCACAACGATATTTGCCTCCCCTACTTCCTGGACATGACAACGGATGACCAGAAGGCCCGCTGGTTACCAGGAATCTGTTCTGGCGCCAACATGGCTGCAATCGCAATGACCGAACCGGGTACCGGTTCCGACCTCGCCGGGATCGCCACCACCGCAATCCGAGACGGCGATACGTATGTGCTAAACGGGTCGAAGACGTTCATCACCAACGGGATCAACGCCTCCCTGGTGGTGGTGGCCGCCAAAACCGATCCAACGCAGAAACACCGCGGGATCAGCCTGCTGGTAGTGGAGGAAGGGATGCCCGGATTCAGCCGTGGCCGGAACCTTGCCAAGATTGGCATGCACGCCCAAGACACCGCCGAGATGTTCTTCGCCGACGTGCGAGTCCCCGCTGAGAACCTCCTTGGAAATGAGGGCGAGGGCTTCTTTGGTTTGGTGCGCAACCTTCCTCGCGAACGGTTGAGCCTGTCTATCAGCGCGGTGCATCATGCCCGAGCTGCTTTTGAATGGACCGTGGAGTACGTCAAAGAGCGGAAAGCCTTCGGCCAACCGATCGGGGCGTTCCAGAACACCAAGTTCGAGCTGGCGGAGATGAAAACCGAGTTGGACATCGCTCAGGTTTTTCTGGATGCGCAAACCAAGGCCTACATGAAAGGCGAACTCAGCGCCGAGGACGCCGCCCAAGCCAAGTGGTGGACCACCGACCTGGAGTGTTCGGTGATGGATCGTTGTCTACAGCTTCATGGAGGCTATGGCTACATGGAGGAGTACCCGATCGCCCGGGCCTGGCGCGACGCCCGAGTCCAAAAAATCTACGGTGGAACCAACGAAATCATGAAAGAAATCATCGGCCGCCAAATCGTGGGCTAGCTCTCTGCTGTCCCTCCTAAGCCGCAATAACGATCGTTTCGGCGAGTTTGTCCCAGAGGGCTTGCTTCTTCTCGTCGCTGAAGATCATGACCATCGAGGTCACGCCCATCACGCCCGCCACGATCATGCCCAAGAACGGTACGGCATAGACCGCGAAGAGTGCGATCCGTTTGAACGCATCCGCCCGCTCCATCGGCTGGCCGTCTACCCGAACCACCCTGATTCCCAGCGCTGCTTTGCCGATGGTTTGGCCCCGTGAGCTGACCATGAGCGTCTCGTAGCTTATGACGGCCGCCACGCCGATGGCCCCGCTGAGCAGCGACAAACCAAGCGCCGCCCCGGCGCGTATTCCTAGCATGCCAAAACCGCTGACAGCACTTATCGCCGACATCATCACCGTCCAGAGAATGAGATCGATGAATCGCGCCGCTATTCGCTTCCCGGGGTCGGCCAAGGTGCCGGCCATGAGTGTTCCCGGGGCGTTGCCGGTGTTGATCGGTTGCGGGCCACCCTGCCAGGTGGCGCCATCCCAATAGCGCTGAGTACCAGGAGGATCACCGCCCGCCTGATACCAACCGGGCGGTGTGGCGTTTGGAGATGTCACCGTGTCCTTTTAGTTATTGATGACCTTTGTGGTGGCAATCTTGTCCCATACCACCTGGCGCTCGGAATCGGTGAAGAGAAGCACCATGTTGGCGATGAACAGCACCACCGAGAGGATTTGACCCACGCCGGGAATGACTTGCACCAACGTGATCGCATAACGCTTTGCGGCCGTCTCCATGTTGATGTCGCTGAAGTCCGCATTGACCACCTTGATATTCTGCATTCCCTTGCCAATGGTGTAACCCTTGGTACCCAAGAGGTAAATCTCGTATCCGGCGCCGATCAGGAAGGTGACGATGCTGCCAGCCAGGCCTTGCCCGAACACCACGATCGCAATGATTACCGGGATGAGAATGACGAAGAAGTCGATGATTCGAGCGATAATCCGCTTGCCGGGATCGG
>RCMY010005882.1_pt1 | contig 10341 bp, 5 predicted proteins | sample 2041341 | NCBI WGS metagenome assembly RCMY01 (sample SAMN09708234, study PRJNA481090) | Marine sediment metagenome, whole genome shotgun sequencing project.
GACCGTCACCGGATACTGCTGGCCACAATCCATCGCCGCTGGCGCCTCGTTCGAGCTGCACCTGTCGTCGGCAGGCGCACGCCCGGTCGAGGTCGAGATCGCACGGGTCGGCGCCGAACGGATCGTGGTGTGGAGCGGCACCGTGGATGCCGGCGAACATCCGACGCCGCTCGATGCCGACGCACACGGCTGCAACTGGCCCGCTGCAATCTCGATCGCTGCATCTGACGACTGGGCCTCTGGCTACTACGAAGTTGTCCTCACCATCGATGTCGACGGCAAGACTCGCCAGAGCCACGCGTTCCTCGTTGTCCGTCCCAACGCCGACTCGACCAACACGATCTTGCTCCAACTGGCGACCAACACATGGCACGCGTACAACGATTTCGCTGGCCGCAATCTGTACACCGGCAACACCCAAGTCTCACTCCAACGACCGATGTCGCGTGGCTACTTGTCCAAGCCGCCCGGGGCTGGCCGCCGTGTCACCACAACGAACCCGCCTGACCGCGACATGAATGCCCACGTCGGCTACATCAGGCTGAACCACCTGTCACCGTGGGCCGGTTCTGCTGGCTGGCCCGATTGGGAGGAACCATTCCTCGCATGGGCCGAACGCAACGGCTACGGGATCGACGTGATCACCAACGCCGACCTAGAGGAGCACCCGACGATCGTCGGTCGCTACGAACTGCTGCTGTCTGTCGGGCATGACGAATACTGGTCATCGCCGATGCGCGACACCGTCGAAGGGTTCATCGCCGGAGGCGGGAACGTGGCGTTCTTCTCCGGCAATACCTCGCTGTGGCAAGTGCGCATGGAGGATCAAGTCGGCGGCGTGTCCTCCGTGATGGTCGGCTACAAGGGCCAATTCAAGAAGGACCCTGTCTACGAAACTGATCGAAGCGGCGAACTCACGAGCATCTGGTCTGACCATCTCATCGGGAGGCCAGAGAACCAGATGACCGGGGTGTCGTTCACCCGCGGCGGCTACCACCGCATCGGCAAGCGCGTCACCAACGGTGCTGGCGGCTACACGGTCTATCGACCGGACCATTGGATGTTCGACGGCACCGACATCGACTACGGCGACGTCCTCGGTGCGCGCACCACGACCGTTGGCTACGAGTGCGATGGCTGCGAGTACACCGTCGTCGACGGGCTGCCCGTGCCGACCGGCAACGACGGCACCCCTGCCAACTTCGAAATCCTTGCGATGTGCCCAACCGCTCACTTCACGCGAACGACAGCGGCCAGGCCGCCAAAGGCAAGCGAGCCATCCGAGATCGAGTTCTTGGCATCTCGCGTGTTCGACGATCGATCCGACGCGGCGATCAAGCGAATCTCTGCTGGCCAGGCAATGCTCGGTGGCTACACATCAGCAGGGGGTGGCACCGTGATCACATCAGGCTCGACCGACTGGGCCCACGGCCTCGCCGGCAGAGATCCACAGATCGAACAGATCACCAAGAACATCCTCGACCGCCTCGGCTGAGCATCAGCGCTCGCAGAACGAGCGCTTGCAGAGCGGGCACCAAGGGAAGAGCGCTCGACGAATCAGCGTCCACAACCCTGGCAGGGAACGGGGCCACGATGGGTGGTGTGCTTGGTCCATGTTGCTCCGTCATGGAAGCGCAGCTTGTGTTCTCCTCGGGGGTCCTCGTGCCATCCCTTGGTTGTCACGACGTGGGTTGCGGTTGCCGGTCGAGTCATCGTCTGCGTGGTCATGCCATCAGCATCTGCGCGATCGTGAACGACCGAATCGGGGATTCCCTCCAATCAACGGGGCTGGGATAGGGGAAGGCGCTGGAGAACAGCCGACTGCTCGAGATGCTCGGGCTCATGGCTGCCTGAGTCGATCGTTGATCGATCGATTCAGGTCGCCATGACCGGTGAGCCATGGTGCAACACGAGCAGCCACGCCCCGTCGGGCTGGCGAGCGAAGACGTTCGTGGCGGCCACGGTGCCGGCCCCCGCGCTCGACACGAGGTTCTCGTCGAGCGTGACCCACGCGTGGTCTACGACGATCACCACGGACTCATTGGTGAGGATGAACTGGTTGTCACCAGGCCCCGTGAGGATGCGACGCCATGACTCCGCGACGTCTTCCCAGCCTCGCAGGATCGGCCAGCCGGGGTGAATGCACGTGATGCGATCGCTGCGTTCCCAAGCCGAAGCCATGGCCACGAACTGACGCTGCTCATGGGCGTCGTAGAACGCTCGATTGGCAGCCATCACCGCATCAGCATCGCTCACGGCGGGGACCGTAGTCCGACCTATCGTCAACTCCATGTCTCAACGCCTGAGCGGCTCGCGCATCTTGATCACCAGTGCCTCCACCTACATGGGTCCAGCCATCGCTGAGCTGTTCACCGCAGAAGGGGCCGACGTGATCGCCGATGAAGGAGCGTTGATCGGGCCGAACGAGCCGGCGCAACTCGTCGAAAAGGTCGGCGACATCGACGTCCTCGTTGCCAACCTCGACGTGCCAGCATCGAACGCCAGAGTCGTCGCCATCGAAGATGATGATTGGCTCCTTGGATTCGATGCGATGGTGCATCCGCTGATGCGCCTGGTGCGCTCCGTGGCGCCTGGGATGATCGAGCGAGGCGGGGGAAGCATCGTGGCCATCACGTCGTCCTCGCCGCTGCGGCGCATGTCTCCTCAGGCGGTTCCATACGTGACGGCTCGGGCTGCCCAGAACGCCTTCGTCCGCTCGGCTGGCCATCAACTGGCCAAGCAGGGCGTGCGCCTCAACGCTGTCGCCCAGAATTTCGTGGCGAATGACGTCTACTACCCACCGGAGGTTCTCGCGAACGAGAAGTTCCAGGCTCGCCTGGCGACCGAGGTACCCGCAGCGAGGATCGGCGAGCCTGGCGAATCGGCCGAGTTGGCGCTCTTCCTCGCCAGCCAGGCCTCATCGTTCATCTTCGGCCAGATCATCAGCCAGGACGGCGGATGGTCCTGAACCGGTCATTCGATGAGCGATTTCACACAGCCGCAACCCTGCGGTGACATCATCGAAGGAAACATGTCGTAGAACAGGCAGAAGGCTTGGCGGACGACAACCACAGCAAGTACCGACGGGGACTCTCGATGACCATCGACGTAGCGATCGAACACACCACCACGTACGACTTCGACCGACCGGTCGGGTTGGGTCCACACATCGTTCGACTCCGGCCTGCGCCGCATACCCGGACGCCGGTCAAGGCGTACTCGCTGCGAGTCGAGCCAGCTGACCACTTCCTCAACTGGCAACAGGACCCGTTCGGCAACTTCCAGGCTCGACTGATCTTTCCGGAGAAGACCAAGCGGCTCGAGATCACCGTCGACCTCGTGCTCGACATGACCGTGATCAATCCGTTCGACTTCTTCCTCCAAGAGGACGCCGAGCACATCCCGTTCGATTACGACCGTGCACTGCACGATGACCTCGCCCCGTACCTCGTGATCGAGCCAGCGACCCCGTTGCTGCGAACGTGGTTGTCCACGATCGACCACACGACCGAACGTCGAACGATCGACTTCCTCGTCGAGATCAACCAACGGCTCGCGAGCGACATCGACTATTCGGTGCGAATGGAGCCCGGCGTTCAGACTCCGGAGCAGACCCTGCAGCGCAGCATTGGGTCGTGTCGCGATTCGGCCTGGTTGCTGGTGCACATCCTCCGGCACTTCGGCTACGCCGCCCGATTCGTTTCCGGCTACCTCGTCCAGCTCGCCGCAGACGTCGAGCCGCTCGAAGGGGCGAGCGGTCCAGCGACCGATTTCACCGACCTTCACGCCTGGACCGAAGTGTTTCTTCCCGGCGCAGGCTGGGTCGGCCTCGATCCGACCTCTGGACTCTTCGTCGGCGAGGGCCACATCCCGCTCGCTGCCACACCAACACCGGCGACCGCCGCCCCGATCAGTGGCGCTCTCGACGAAGCCGAGGTCGAGTTCTCGTTCTCCAACCGAGTCGTCAGGATCCACGAAGATCCAAGAGTCACCAAGCCGTACACGCCAACCCAGTGGGAAGCGATCGATGCGCTCGGCCACTCGGTCGACGACCGCCTGGAACAGGGCGACGTCCGGCTGACGATGGGCGGCGAGCCCACCTTCGTCTCCATCGACGACATGGAGAGCGACCAGTGGAAGACACTCGCCGATGGCGCCGACAAGCGGAAGCGTGCGTCCCAATTGACCGAACGGCTCCGAAAGCGATTCGGCGCAGGGGCGGTCGTCCATCACGGTCAAGGCAAGTGGTATCCGGGTGAGCCGCTCCCCCGGTGGCAGCAGGCGATCGTCTGGCGAAACGACGGCGTCCCGCTCTGGAACGATGAGTCGCTCCTCGCAGACCCCTTCACCCCCGGCACCACCAGCGCCACGATTGTGGAGTCCTTCGCCCGCGGTCTCGTAGAAGCACTCGGCCTGGGAGCTGCAACGCTGCTGGCGGCGTGGGAGGACCCCCTGCATTCCTTGTGGGAGGAGGCGATGCTCCCGGAGGGACCGCCGCCATCATCCGAGCTCGACCCCACCGATCCCGAGCTTGCCTCCGAAGCCGGGCGACGACGACTGACCGAACGGCTCGACCTACAGGCCGGTGAACCGCAGGGCTGGGTACTTCCGCTGCATCAACGAACCCCCGATGGGCCGACGTGGCGAACGTCGCGCTGGGTCACCCGCCGATCTCGACTGTTTCTCTTGCCAGGCGACTCACCCATGGGGTACCGCCTTCCGATCGCATCACTTGGCTGGCGAGACGTAGCGCCTGCGTTCGAGCCGTCGTCATTCGCCGAGCTCCGTCGGTTGCCCGGACCACCTCGAGCCGCGCTCGACACCAGTCGCCGCCCGGCTGAGATTGCCGTCGATGACGATGCGCCACCGACGGCGCTCTGCATCGAGGTGCGCAACGGGAATCTGCACGTCTTCCTCCCGCCGGTCCAGTCAGCCGAGGCCGTCACCGCCCTGGTCTCGGCCATCGAATCAACTGCTGCGATGGTGGGGACCCCCGTGGTGATCGAGGGTTACCCAATTCCCGGTGACCCGCGCTTGCGATCGCTCGTGGTCACTCCCGACCCCGGTGTCATCGAGGTCAACGTACCGCCGGCTGCAAACTGGGATGAGCTGAAAGAGATCGCAGAGGGAGTGGCCGAGGAAGCTCGCCACTGCCGCCTCGGCACCGAGACCTTCGATCTCGATGGCACCCACAACGGCACTGGCGGCGGCAATCACGTCACCATCGGCGGGTCGACTCCCGCTGACAGCCCCTTGCTCAGGCGGCCGTCGCTGCTCCGCTCGCTCATCACTTACTGGCAGCACCACCCGTCGCTGTCATACCTGTTCTCCGGCCGGTTCATCGGCCCGTCGAGTCAGGCACCACGGGTCGATGAAGCACGGGACGACAATCTGTACGAGTTGGAAACGGCGTTTGCCGAGCTGGACCGTTTGGGTGACGACGTCGCTCCTTGGGTGGTGGATCGACTCTTGCGCCACCTACTCGTCGACCTGACTGGCAACACCCACCGCTCAGAGTTCTGCATCGACAAACTCTTCAGTCCAGACGGCGAACGGGGACGGCTCGGTCTGCTGGAACTACGCGCATTCGAGATGCCTCCGCACCCCCAGATGGCACTCGTGCAGGCGCTGCTCGTTCGGTCTCTGGTCGTTCGATGTTGGGAACACCCATATCGGCGAGATCCGCAGCGATGGGGCACCGCGCTCCACGACCGGCATCTGCTGCCCTGGTTCGTCGAACGCGACCTCGAAGATGTCGTGGCCGATCTCGCGGACCATGAGCTCGACGTCGATCTCGATTGGTTCGGTCCATTCACCGAGTTCCGATTCCCGCGTCACGGCACCACAACCGTCGCCGGTGTCACTCTCGAACTGCGCGGCGCCATCGAGCCTTGGCATGTGCTGGGCGAAGAGGCAACCGGTGGCGGCATGGCTCGCTACGTCGATTCATCCGTTGAGCGGGTCCAACTTCGCGTCGACGGATTCGCCGACGAGCGCCACATGGTGACCTGCAACGGTGTCGAGGTCCCGCTGACCCCAACCGAAGTGCCTGGAACGTTCGTGGCCGGAATCCGCTTCAAGGCATGGGACCCAGTGTCTGGCCTGCACCCAACACTCGGCATCGACTCGCCGCTCACCTTCGACCTCGTCGACCGAAACAGCGAGCGATCGCTTGGAGGATTCCGCTATCACGTCGTACACCAGGGCGGCCTCTCCTACGACTCGTTCCCGGTGAACGCCGTCGAGGCCGAGAGTCGGCGACAGTCTCGATTCGAACCAATGGGTCACACGCCAGGCAGGATCGTGCCGCAGCGTACGACTGTCGGGCAGCGTCAGGAGTATCCTGCAACGCTCGACCTTCGGCGAGCCCAACGATCGTGACCCTGCGTGCCCATCGACCTCAACCCGGCGAGGTTCGTCCACTATCCGACTCGCCAGGTCGGTGTCGACGAGGCCTTCGCTGACAACAACTTCCGAGAGCATTGGGGCCGTGTCGGCCCGGCAATCGAGGCCCTCGGCATCGAAGAGTTACACCAGCGCCAGGAAGATGTTCGACGCCAGCTCGCCTCCGACGGGGTCAGCTATCGGGTCGCAGGATCGGGGCGGGCAGAACCGTGGAAACTCGATGCCATCCCGATGGTTGTCTCATCGGCAGAATGGGCGCAGATCGAGGCAGGTGTGGTGCAGCGGGCGGTGCTCCTCGACCTTGTCTTGCAGGACCTCTACGGCGAACAGAAGCTGCTGCAGCGGGGCGTTGTTCCTCCCGAATTGGTCTTTGGACACTCGGGCTTCCTGCGCCAATGCGCCGACATCGAGGCCCCCGGCCAGCGTCGGCTCTTCAGCTACGGCATCGACCTGGGGCGAGACGCTGACGGGACCTACCGAGCTCTCGCCGACCACGCCCAGGCACCTTCGGGGGCCGGATACGCCCTCGAGAACCGGGTCGCGCTTTCGCGCGTCTTCCCCAGCCTCTACCGCGATGCACAGGTCCACCACGTCGCCCCCTTCTTCCGCACGCTGAGAGCCGCGCTGCACGAAGCAGGAGCTCACCGAAGCGACGATCCGCGCGTTGTCGTGATGACGCCTGGGAGCCACGCCGAAACGGCATTCGAACACGCCTATGTGGCCTCCTACCTCGGGCTCAGCCTCGTCGAAGGCTCCGACCTCGTGGTGCGCGACGGGGCAGTCTTCATCCGATCCTTGGGCCAGCTCGAGCCCGTCGACGTCATCCTGCGCAGAGTCGACGCCGACTACTGCGACCCGCTCGAACTGCGACCCGATTCGCAGCTGGGAGTGCCAGGGCTGGCAGAGGCGTGCCGGCGAGGCAATGTCGCCGTGGTCAATCCACTCGGCAGCGCCGCCATCGAGAACCCCGCACTCCACGCCTTCCTTGGAGCAGCGTCCAACGCCCTACTCGGCCAGGATCTCTTGCTTCCGAGCGTCGACACTTGGTGGTGCGGCACACCATCGAGCCTCGACTTCGTCCTCGAGCATCTCGGGGAGCTGGTCGTGAAACCAATCGCACGCGATCGGCGTCAACCTACGCAATTCGGGTCGGCCATGTCGCAGAGTGAGCGTGCGACCTTGGCGGAAAGCATCAAGGCCGACCCACGCCATTGGGTCGCGCAGCGACCCCTCGCGCTCGCCACGACACCCACGCTGACCGGCGAAGGCATCCGACCTCGCCGCACTATTCTCCGCACCTTTGCGGTGAGCCGAAACGACTCATTCGTGGTGATGCCGGGTGGTCTGACCCGTGTTGCCCCCGACGAGTTCTCACCGCTGATCTCCAATCAGATCGGGGCGACCTCGAAAGACACCTGGGTATTGGCCAGCGAGCCGGACCATCACGCCGATCTCTGGCTGCGGACCGGTCCGGCCAGGGTCGCCGACGACACGTTCGAAAACCTGTCGGAGCGTGCCGCCGAGAACCTGTTCTGGGTCGGTCGGTACGCCGAGCGAGCCGAGTCCGTGGTGCGACTCATGCGGGCCGTTCACGATCGGCGCAATGCCGAGAGCGTCGCCGATGCCACCGGGAGCGAAGCGGTGCAGTCGCTGCTTCGCGTGCTGTCGGTGTCGACATACACCACACCAGGCTTCATCGAGAGCGAACGCCGTCTGTTCCCAGACCCCGAGCTCTTCTCCCTTGCCTCGGACAGGTCAAGGCCGGGCTCCCTCGCCCATGCCATGACGGGCCTGCTCCGCGCTGCAGATGCCATCCGCGACCAACTGTCGATCGACACCTGGCAGGTCACCAGCTCGCTCGAGGACCACCTCGAAACGCTGGCGGCGACGGCGCCTGGCAGACAGGACGTGGTCCAGGGAGTACTCGGCGACATCATGGGCTCGCTGCTCGCCCTTCATGGCTTGGCCGGAGAGTCGATGGTGCGCGACGCGGGTTGGCATTTCATGGAAGCAGGCCGCCGCATCGAGCGCTTCCAGCATGTCGCGCTGCTCCTTCAGACGGCACTCGAGTCTGCATCGGACACCGACGTCGAAGACCTCATCCTCGAGTCCGTCCTCGTCGCCACCGAGAGCATCATCACGTACCGCCGGCGCTATCGCTCGCGAGCCGACCGCCAGTCGCTCCTCGCCTTGCTGTTGGCCGACCCAAGCAACCCCCGATCACTGCGCTACCAGATCGACCGAATCGATGAGGCGGTCGCATCGTTGCCAGGCAACCGGACCGACACAAACCCAGAACGACGCACGGCGACCGAGCTCGCGACTGCCGTTCGCACTGCAGATCTCGACCAGCTGGCAAGCGGGCCTGGCCATGCCGAACTGCAGAGCTATCTCGCCGATCTGCTCGGTCGATCTCGTGACCTCGCCAACCAAATTTCCGCTCGCTGCTTTGCGCCACTCCCCGCTCAGCGCCCGCTCAGCAACGACATGTCGAGCGACTGGTCATGAGCCGCTATCGAGTCATCCACGAAACCACGTACCGCTACGAAACTCCGGTGACCAGCTCGTTCGGCCAGCTCTGCCTGCTGCCGAGAGACTTCGATGGTCAACGCTGCACGTCAAGCAGCGTGCAGATCTCGCCGCAACCAAGTGATCAGCGCGAACGAGTCGATTATTTCGGCAATCGAGTTGCCTACTTCACATTGCAGCATCCTCATCAACTGCTGACCATCAGCGCGTCGAGCGAGGTCGAAGTCGACGACGATCGGGGCTGGCTCGGGGGCTCCGATGTCGCAGGAACGCTACGAGACGTCGCGGCGCTGAGCGGAGTCGAGCACGTCGAGGCTGCGAACTTCATCGTGAGCTCACCACGCATCACCATCGACGATCGGGTGCGTTCCTACGCTGCGCCATCCTTCGACCACGATCGGGCGGTACTCGATGCGTTGGCCGATCTGTCCTCCCGCATCCACCGGGACTTCGCATTCGACGCCAACACCACGACGGTCACCAGCACGATCGACGATCTGTTCGAGCACGGAGCTGGCGTCTGCCAGGATTTCGCCCACCTCGGGGTGGCGTGTCTGCGGTCGCAGGGAATCCCGGCTCGCTACGTCAGCGGGTATCTGGAGACGATTCCACCGCCGGGCATGCAGAAATTGGTTGGCGCCGACGTGTCCCACGCATGGATCTCGGCATTCGTTCCCGGCCTTGGTTGGGTCGACGTCGACCCCACAAACGATCAGTTCGTCAACGGCCGCTACATCACCACCGGCTGGGGCCGCGACTACGGCGACGTCTCACCGCTGAAGGGCGTTGTCTACAGCGAAGGCGGGACGACAACACTCGACGTGTCTGTCGACGTCCGCCGCCTCGACTGACCGCTCGACCGTCAGTCTTTTTCTTGCATCCTCGAAGCCACCCCGAGTGGAGGCGGTACCCGTCAGGAATCACTCATCGATCGTGGGCTTCGACAGCGTCGTCATCGTCGACAGACCGTTGCCGTCGTCCACAAACTGTTGAAGCAAAACCGTGTTGCCGCTCCGTGAACTCGCTCTTCCCGAGATTCGGGCCTGATCACCGGGTGGCTGTCAACCGGCGACAGCCACCACGCCACCGTCAGACGAAACCACGACATCGGTCCCTACCCACGCAAGGCGACCATCGCAGCGCTCGACAACGAGGTCATGGGTGCCAGTGCCGACTTCGAGCCGCACAGATGCACCCACCCCGAGTTCTTCACCGAGCTCGTTCAACCCGTTGGTCGACGATCCAGCCGCGGAGAGGTAGACGGCGCAGACCGGCACGGTCGACTGATTCACCACCTCGACGAACGACTCTTCGGCTCGGCCGACTGTGATCGACTCAGAAAACACCGTCGCCCCATCGATCCTCCACTCCGCCTCATACCGACCATCCGGCAACCCATTCGGATTC
>RCMY010005883.1_pt1 | contig 10340 bp, 10 predicted proteins | sample 2041341 | NCBI WGS metagenome assembly RCMY01 (sample SAMN09708234, study PRJNA481090) | Marine sediment metagenome, whole genome shotgun sequencing project.
GCGGCATCTTCGAAACCCAGCGACAACAGGCGGTCCCCGAATAGCCCTGCGACAGCGACAAGCACCACCCCGCGCGGTCCGGTGAATGCCACAAGGATCTGTTCGCGATACGGAATTCCCGACCCCAGCAATGCGGTCAGAACAGTCAGCGGTCGCGCTATCAGCACGACAACAAGGATAAAGCCGACCGCCCACCAGTCAAGTTGCCGCAGGGCCGCGAAATCCAGCCCTGCCGCCAGCAAGATAAACACCCCTGACACCAGCAGGACGGTGGCGTGTTCCTTGAACCGGCGCAGTTCTTCGTAGCTGGGCAGTTTCGAGTTCGCGATCACGATACCCATGATGGTGACGGCCAAAAGCCCGCTCTCGTGCAGGACTGCATCGGAGACAGCAAAAACCGCCAGCAGAAGGGTGAAAAGGACAGGAACCTTCATGTATTCCGGCACCCAGCCGCGCTTGAACCCGCGCGCCAAGCCGAATCCGGCAGCCGCGCCAAGCGCAGCGGCAAAGAATATCCCGAACAACAGTTCAACTGCGGCATCGCCAAGGGTCGTCGCGGTATTCAGGACCAAAACAACCGAAAACGCCAGAACAGCCGCCAAAGCGCCAATGGGATCGTTAACGATTGCCTCCCATTGCAGCAGCGCTGCGGGCCTGTGGGACAGGCGGGCGGTGCGCAACAGCGGCGCGATGACCGTCGGGCCGGTGACAATCATGATGCCACCAAAGACAGCGGCGCTTTCCCAGCTCAATCCCGCGACATAGCGTAGCGCCAGCGCAGAGGTCAGCCAGCCAAGTGGCGCGCCAATAAACACTAAACGCTTGACGCCCTTCCCAGCATCCAGAAGCGAATGGAAATTCAACGTCAAACCGCCTTCAAACAAGATAATCGCAACGGCGATAGATATAATCGGCCCCATCAACGGCCCGATATCGCGTGCAGGGTCAAAAACCCCAAGCACCGGTCCGATGATCACACCCGCGACCAGCATCAGTACAATCGCGGGCATCCGCAGACGCCAAGCGATCCACTGCGACCCAACGCCAAGCACCCCCACAAGGGCAAAGGCCATTACAGGGGGCATCGCGTCAGTATATTCTATTGCCATGGGGTCTGCTCCGTTGTCAGAAAACCAGACCTAGCACGCCCGAGCGCAAGCTCAAGTAGCGGTTGCAAAAATTCCCGACCGGCCACGCAATAACGCCATCCCGCCAAGGGCGGCCAGCAGCATCAGGAACGGCGCCGGCAAAGGCACAGCGGCAGGGACCGGTGGCAGTGCGTTGCCGTAAGACAGGTTATCCATAAAGTGGGTTTCGGCGATATAGTTGGCAGGTCCGTCCGCCATGCGGATCAGAACACTGGCAAAGCTGTCGCTGCTTACAAAGCCGAAAAACGATGGCGACGCCGATGTAAATTTCATCGCAAGCTCGTTGGTGCCGTCCAACAGGAATTTCAGCCCTGACGCTACCCCACCCGGCGTGAGATCGAAGTCAGCACCGAAAGCGGTCACAGGGGCCGCGAAAGACCATGTCGTTTCCGCACCAGCCGGTGTTGGTCGGTCATACCAGCGACTTCCGTACCGGAATCCGGCCGCAGTTGCGACAGAAAGCCCTGTTTCAAAGGTCGCATCCGAAAAGTTCTCGACGTTCAAAGGTTGTGTCGCCGCTTCAAAGGCTGCGCGATCCGTATAGAAGGTCGTTGCCGCTTGGGACGGGACACCAATTAAAATCAGTGCGGACAAGGTCGGTAGGAATGTCAAAAGCCGACTGATCATGATGCGATACCTTTAAGAGGTTGATATCGGGAAAATTTATTCACCCGAAAGTGGTTCTTGCTTTCCCTTGAACCGCAACATCACGCCCACAGTTTGTTAAGACTGTGTCTATACTTAAGCAAAGGTTACTGCGCACCAACGGGACTATCCCTGTAGTGCGCAGTGATCTGGTTGAGCTACCCGAGCTTGCGCCCGTGCCTGAGCACCGACATGCCACCTAAACCTGCAAGCAAAAGCGCGAGGCTGCCCGGCAATGGCACAGCCGCCGGAACGACAGCGCCTGCAAATGTCAAATTATCCAGAGTGTATTGCTCGCCGGTTCCCAAGGGCGCTGCGGTGCCGCTGCGCAGTGTCACCGAATTGAACGCCGTGTTCGCAATGAAGCCAAAGAAAGTTGGCACTGTCGTGAAGAGCTGCGTCGCAAGAACATCGGTACCATCCAGCACGAACTGAATTCCCTTGCCCGCGCCGCCCGGGCCCAGATCAAAATCGGCACCAAATGAAAGCTGGCCGCTCCCGAAGCCGAATGTTGTCTGATTGCGCGGAATCAGCCCTATAAACGCCAAATTCAAAGGCGGCGTTACATTATCGCTCCACAAGCCACCGCTGATCGACCCGTTGTCGGTCGACGCGGTCATGCCGGGCGCGAAGGTGCCGTCAGCAAAATCCTCGGTGGTCAAAACACCTGATGCCGCCTCAAAGGCCGCGCGGTCTGTAAAAAAGGTGGCGGAAGATGCAGAGCTTGCACAAAGCAGGTAGGCCATACTTGCCAGTATAGGGATTTTGTTTGGTTTCATGACGGGTCTCGCTTTCAGTACACGCAACACAAAGCTGCATAGATTTCCGTTCACGCGGCCCCCGCTTCACGCTCGGTTTTGATCTATTCTGAAATCCGTGTCCAAACTGCGACATTTTTACGCAGGATTAGCGGCAATGCGGTAGCTAGCCGATCAAGCGCTCGTGTTCCTGAATGGCAAAGCGGTCCGTCATACCGGCGATATAATCTGCCACAATGCGCGCAAGCGCTGTTTTATCAGGCGCATCGTCCACATCCTTACGCCATTGCTTTGGTAATTCGTTGGTGTTTTCCATAAAGAATGGAAACAGATTGTTTACCATTTCCGTCACTTCAAGCCGCATCTGGACGACGGCGGGCGCGCGGTACATGCGCTCGAACAGGAATTGCCGGATCACTTTGAGGTCGGTCCACAGATCTGGCGAAAACTGAACCAGCATCCGGCCCGCGTGGCGCACATCATGCACAGACGCGGGATCGACATCGGCCAGATTGCGGCGACTGACCAGTATGACGTCCTCGACCAGAATCCCAAAGAACCGGCGCAGTGCTTCGTGACGGCGGCGGTAATAATTCAGTCCGGGATATTTTGCATCGACCCGCGCGAAACAACCGCTCAGGATCGGCAGTTCGGCCAGATCATCGGTGCTGAACAGCTCCGCGCGCAGACCGTCGTGCAGGTCGTGGTTATTATAGGCGATGTCGTCAGACAGGGCCGCGACTTGCGCCTCGGCGCTGGCATGGGTGTGCAGTTCCAGATCGTGCCGGTCGTTGTATTCGGCCAGTGCATAGGGGATATCACCGGTTACGGGGCCGTTATGCTTGGCGATGCCTTCCAGCGTTTCCCACGTCAGGTTAAGCCCGTCCCATTCGGCATAGTGCCTTTCAAGATTGGTGACGATCCGCAGCGCCTGCGCATTGTGATCAAAGCCGCCATAGGGTTTCATGAGCGCATTCAGCGCTTCCTCACCGGTATGGCCGAACGGCGTGTGGCCCAGATCATGGGCGAGTGCGACAGCCTCTGTCAGTTCTGCGTTCAGGTTCAGCGCGGCCGCGACAGTGCGGGCCACCTGTGCCACTTCGATGGAATGGGTCAGGCGCGTGCGAAAATAGTCGCCCTCGTGTTCGATGAAGACCTGAGTCTTGTGTTTGAGCCGCCGGAAGGCGCTCGAATGGATGATCCGGTCGCGGTCGCGCTGAAACGGAGAGCGAAACAGGCTCTCTTCTTCTGCATAAACCCGCCCGCGTACGTTCGCGGGGTCGGTTGCGTATCGGGCTGCCATGTCCCTGCCCCAATCTTTTGTCGAACAAAGCATCGGGTGTCCCGCCCGTTACCTTGTTGTGTTTGCCTGTTCCCCCTATATTGTGTGGAACAGCAAACCGATAGGTCTGATTATGCTTAACCTGCCCCCACAAGTGACATCCCGCGCGTTCGAACGCCTTGCCGAAATCGGCGCCGCCGCGCAGGGCAAGGCCTTGCGCGTCGCTGTTGAAGGCGGCGGTTGTTCGGGTTTCCAATACGAAATCGAACTGGACGAACCCAAGGACGACGATCTGGTGCTTGAGGGCGCGGGCGAAAAGGTATTGATCGACTCTGTATCGCTGCCGTTTCTGTCAGAGGCCGTCATCGACTTTTCCGAGGAGTTGATCGGCGCGCGGTTTACGATTAACAATCCTAATGCCTCATCCAGTTGCGGTTGCGGGACATCTTTTTCGATGTAATGCAGGCCGATCACGCTTTCGTCAGAGGATATCGTAAATTAATCAGGAACGTATGGGACAGAAGCGGTGTTGTGTATCCAGAACCTAAATGAAAAAGGAAACACAATGTTTAACACTACAAAAATCGCTCTGACTGCAATCGCTCTTTCCGTCGCTGCTGCAGGTTCAGTTTCTGCAGACAGCTACATCACCCTGCAGCAAGAGATGATGACAAACGATCAGGTCACAATCTCGACAGTGACAGCTGATGTCGATGGCTACGTCGCGGTTTATGACTACCGTCTCGGTGAATTCGGCGACCTGCTTGGCTCGGCCAAGATCAACGCCGGTGCAAATTCTGACGTGATCGTATCGTTCGACACACCCGTAAATGGCGACGTGATGGCAGTTATCTTTGCCGGTGACGTAACATCGCCTGACCTGAACGTGTTTCAGGAACTGATCGTGATCGAAACCGAAAACAACTAAAACACTGATCTATTGATTTAAGTAAGGCGCGTCCGGATTTCCGGACGCGCCTTTTTTTGTGCCAATCCAACGCATCCGACTGGCCCCTCGCGTCAAAGGATGCGAGAAAACGGAAACCGACGGGGGCTGACCATGAAAATCGCGACATTCAATATCAACGGCGTCAAGGCACGGATTGGCGCGCTGACGGATTGGCTAAACGAAAGCACCCCTGACGTGGCCTTGCTGCAAGAAATCAAATCCGTGGACGAAGGTTTCCCGCGTAGCGTGTTCGAAGACATGGGCTATAACGTCGAAACGCACGGCCAAAAGGGATTCAACGGCGTCGCGATCCTGTCCAAATTTCCGTTGGAAGACGTCGCGCGCGGGCTTCCGGGCGACGACAGTGACGAACAGGCCCGCTGGATCGAGGCCACGGTCGTGGGTGAGCGCGCCGTGCGGCTGTGCGGGCTTTATCTGCCCAACGGCAATCCGGTTGAACTGAACGACGATGGCAGTCCCGTTGCCGGTGGCAAATACGCCTATAAACTGGACTGGATGGAGAGGCTTTATGCCCGTGCGCAACAGCTTCTGGCCAGCGAAGAAACGGCACTGATGGCGGGTGACTATAACATCATCCCGCAGCGGATCGACGCCAAACGCCCCGATGCCTGGGTCAAAGATGCGCTGCACCGTCTGCCCAGTCGCGAGGCATTTCGCCGGATCGAGAACCTTGGCTTTACCGAAGCGTTCCGCGTACGCGAATTTGGTGGCGGGCACTATTCATTCTGGGATTATCAGGCAGGGGCATGGGAAAAAGACGATGGAATTCGGATCGACCATTTCCTGCTGACACCGCAATGCGCGGATATTCTGAAGGATTGCTGGATCGAAAGTGCGATCCGCGGGCGCGAAAAGCCATCGGATCATGTACCGGTCTGGGTGGAGCTTGCTGCCTAGGCGGTGACGTCGTGATCATATAGCCATGACAGGCGGTTCAGGAACGCGTTGGGCGCCACAGCACCCAGTGTTTTCAGGCCCAGATGTGCAACGCGCCGTTTCGTGCCGGAGAGGTGATAATTCGCAGCGTTGGCATTTGCGGTTGCAATTGCCCTGCTTACGCGCAGATGGCGCAGGGTTTGATACCGGACAAGGCCCTGTTCCATATCGGCCGTTTCATCACAGCACCGCGCCATAACAAAGGCGTCTTCGATCGCCATATTCGCACCCTGTGCCAGAAACGGCAGCGTCGGATGGGCCGCGTCGCCCAGAATTGCCAGCTTTTCACGGTGCCATTGCGCGGCAACGGGATGCCGGAACAGCCCCCAAAGACCGGGATCATCGACCTTGGACAACAGGTCTCGCAAGGCAGCGCTGCAATCTGCAAAAGCGTCCCGAAGGTTAGCGGGATCGTCGCGGTGATGCCAACCTTCGGCGGCCCAATCCTTGCGTTCCTGCACCGCAACCACGTTCAGCGTGTCATGCGACAAGGGATAGGTCACGACATGCCGCCCCGGCGCCATCCAGATTTGCGCAACCGGAGCAGGATTAACTGCCGGAACGATCGCCCGCCAAGCCACTTGGCCCGTGAAAAACGGCTTTGCCTCGGTGTTCCCGCACAAAGGCCGTGTCACCGAATGCAGTCCGTCCGCCCCGACGATCAGGTCAAAGGCCGTTGGTCCCGCGTCGGTTTCGATAGTGCCTGCTGTGGAAAGGTGTGCGATTCGCGCATTCAACTCGATCTGTGCGCCGTGATCCCTCGCGGCCTTTGCCAGCAATTCGACCATCGCCGCACGATGAAAGAACCGGTAGGCTGGCGACTGGCCCGTCAAATCAAATTGGGTGATTGTGCGCCCCGACAGCGCATCGACCGGCTGGACCGCCCGTGCCATCATCCCCGCACGGTCAACCGCGTCGCGCAAACCAAGCCCGTAAAGTGCGCGGACCGCATTGGGGGTTGTCTGGATACCGGCGCCCACTTCGGTGATCGCTGCGGCCTGTTCAAACACAGTAACCTGCGCACCCTGACGGGCAAATGCCACAGCGGCTGTCAGCCCACCGATGCCGCCGCCGACAATGGCGACGCGGCGGTTCCGGTTATGTCCCACCGGTTCAGTCGTCGCGGTGGACTTTTTCCCGCCGCTCGTGACGCTCTTGTGCTTCAAGGCTCATCACGGCGATAGGACGTGCATCCAGTCGCTTCAGCGAAATCGGCTCTCCGGTGATTTCACAATACCCGTATTCACCGTCTTCGATGCGGCGCAGGGCGGCGTCGATCTTTGACACCAGCTTGCGCTGGCGGTCCCTTGTCCGCAATTCAAGCGCGCGGTCTGTTTCTTCAGATGCGCGATCTGCGACGTCGGGAATATTGCGGGTCTGGTCTTTCATGCTTGCCACAGTATCGCGGCTTTCGCCCATCAGTTCCGCTTTCCAGTTCAGCAATTTGCGCCGGAAATACTCGGTCTGCCGTTCGTTCATGAAAGGTTCATTTTCGACGGGCCGGTAATCATCCGGAAGAAATGTCTCGGCTTTCATTTCATTTCCCTTTCTTAGTGCCGTTGGCGCTGTGATGCTTTCATCAGACATACGACATCCTCTTATTTTGAGGGTCGTTTACGCCTTTGCCATGGCTATGTCACCCCCCTTTCATTGAATACGGCACCTGTTGAAGCTGATGGGATTGCTGCTAATGTCACCCGACAACAAGGGTTTGAGAACACATGCAATTTACCGGCACAAAAAGCTATATCGCAACCGACGATCTGAAGATGGCCGTCAACGCCGCGATCACATTGGAACGCCCTCTGCTGGTCAAAGGGGAGCCGGGCACCGGCAAGACCGAACTTGCACGTCAAGTGAGCGCCGCGCTCGAACTGCCGATGATTGAATGGCACATCAAATCGACCACCAAGGCGCAACAGGGGCTTTATGAATACGACGCCGTCAGCCGGTTGCGTGATAGCCAGTTGGGCGACGAAAAAGTCAACGACGTCGCCAACTACATCCGCAAGGGCAAACTATGGGAGGCGTTCGGCGCTGACGGTAAAGTTGTGTTGCTGATCGACGAAATCGACAAGGCCGATATCGAATTTCCCAACGATCTGTTGCAGGAACTCGACCGGATGGAATTCCATGTCTACGAGACCGGCGAAACCATCCGCGCCATTCACCGCCCCGTTGTGATTATTACGTCCAACAACGAAAAAGAGCTGCCTGACGCATTTCTGCGCCGATGTTTTTTCCACTTTATCCGGTTCCCCGACATCGACACGCTGCGCGAAATTGTCGCTGTGCACTATCCCGACATCAAAGACAGCTTGCTGACTGCGGCGCTGACGCAGTTCTACGACGTCCGCGAAACGCAGGGGCTCAAGAAAAAGCCCTCAACCTCCGAAGTGCTGGACTGGCTGAAACTCTTGCTTGCCGAAGATCTGACGCCCGAGGATCTCAAGCGCAGTGGCGCGAACGCCCTGCCGAAACTGCACGGCGCCTTGCTCAAGAACGAGCAGGACGTGCATCTGTTTGAACGGTTGGCATTTATGGCGCGCGGCGGACGCTAGGCCACCGCCCTTAGGCGCGCTGGTAGCGACAGGCAAAATCCGGCACGACTACATCTAGGGGTGTGCAACCCCTAACCCACTAGAAAGATGGGTCTTTCGTGCAACGCGGGCCACACAATCCCCGATTGCAGGCAGATTGGTCGTGCCTCCGGCTGATTTCTGGACCTTATTCAAGAGGCCCCCACACCGCATGGTCGCGCAAAAGTCGCAATCACGTCCAAGAGGGGCCGCAGTCATTTGGCAGAAAAGACTGACGCGAATGAGGAGAGCAGAACGTGACCAAGGCAAAAATGCCGGTCATCATTCGTCCGTTACGCCCGGCCGATCAGGCCGAATGGCGCGGACTATGGACCGCCTATCTGGATTTCTACGGGACCACCGTAGATGAAGACGTATACACAACAACTTTCCAGCGCCTTTTGGGGGATGCGCCGCAGGACTTCAACGCGCTGATCGCCGAGATTGGCGGCCAACCCGTTGGTCTGACCCATTTCCTGTTCCATCGCCACGCGTGGAAAACCGCTAATGTCTGTTATCTGCAAGACCTGTTCGCCGCCCCTGCCGCACGCGGCGTCGGGGTTGGCCGCGCCTTGATCAAAGCCGTTTACGACATCGCAGACAAAGCGGATATCGCAACGGTCTATTGGTTGACGCAAGATGACAACGCCACGGCACGCCGGTTGTCTGACCGGATCGCCACAAAAACCAACTTTATCAAATACCAGCGGGTGGCAGCATGAACAGATTAGCTGCGTTCGCACTGTGTTTTATGGCGTCTTGTGCGCCCGGCCCACAGGGTGCGATCAGCGGACAGACTGTTGCCGCGCGCGCCGCCGGTTTTCAGGGCGCGATCCCGAACATGCGGGTATTCTCGAACACATCAGTTGCAGCACCTGCACGTCCGAACCGCGAAATCGCGCAGGACTTTCTTGATCTGTCTTTCAGGATGGAAAGTGGCCGCGACATTCCCACGCTGACGCGGTTCGAGGGCCCGATCAAGGTTCGGGTCACGGGTCAGGTCAGCCCGACAATGATCGCCGATCTGGAAATGCTGCTTGACCGGATGCGCCGTGAGGCGGGACTGGATATTTCCACGACCACCAGCGACACGGCCCAGATCACCATCGAAGCGGTGCCGCGCGCCACCTTGCAACGCGCCGTGCCGCGTGCCGCCTGTTTTGTGGTGCCGCGCATATCAAGCTGGTCCGATTTCACGCTGGCCCGTCGGACCAGTCAGGTTGACTGGACGACCCTGACCACCCGCGACCGTGCCGCAATCTTTGTCCCCGCTGACGTCGCCCCGCAAGAAATCCGCGACTGCCTTCACGAGGAACTGGCCCAAGCGCTGGGGCCGTTGAACGATCTTTACCGGTTGCCGGATTCCGTCTTTAACGATGACAACATCCATACCGTGCTGACAGGTTTCGATATGCTGATCCTGCGGCTTTACTATTCGCCCGCCTTGCGCAACGGGATGACGCGCCGCCAGGTGGCGGAACGGTTGCCCGACCTTCTGGCCCGGATGAATCCGCGCGGCCAGCGCGACACGCCGGACCCCGCGCCTGATACCTCGCGCGACTGGATTAACGCGATGGAACTGGCGCTGGCCAACGGGTCAACACCCTATGCCCGCCGCGCCGCAGCCGAACGCGCCATCGCATTGGGCCGCGCCTTTGGCTGGACCGGTGCGCGTGAAGGCTTTGCGCAATATGCCTATGGCCGCTTGCAGGTCGGCAATAATTCAGCGGTTGCGCTTGCCAGCTTCAACGCCGCCGAACAGGCCTATCGCCGCAGTCCTGATACGGCAATCCATGTCGCACATATCGCCGTGCAGCAGGCCGCGTTTGCCCTTTCTGCCGGAGACGGAGAGGCCGTTATGCGCCTGACAGATGGTGCCCTTGATGTGGCCGAACGCCACCAGAACGCCGCCTTGCTTGCCACGTTGATGATGTTTCAGGCTGAAGCGCTCGATATGCTGGGGAACACGGCCGAAGCCGAGGCGATCCGGCTGGACAGTCTGGGTTGGGCGCGATACGGATT
>RCMY010010582.1_pt1 | contig 10340 bp, 11 predicted proteins | sample 2041341 | NCBI WGS metagenome assembly RCMY01 (sample SAMN09708234, study PRJNA481090) | Marine sediment metagenome, whole genome shotgun sequencing project.
GCGGCAAGCTTTTGCTGTCGCAAAGCGCGGATTTAGGCGGGCTGCGGGCGGATTTGGTGATTGCCTGCTAACGCAAGTGTCAGCGCGCCCGACCGCCGACCATGACCCAAAACTGCCGATTGCCCGCACCCGATACCAGTGCGAGGCCAACATCGGTGATGCCCGGTTCCAGCATATTGCGGCGGTGGCCGGGCGAATTGTACCACAAAGGGGCCACCGGATGGGACGGCGTGGTGTCTGCGATGTTTTCGTTCACCATGAGGTAGCGGTAGCCTTGCGCCTTGACCCGGTCGGACAGGTCCAAGCCGTTGGACCCGCGATGTGACAGTTTGCGCATTTTGACCAAATCGCAGGCATGCGCGGCGGCGGCGCTGGTCAATTTTGCGTTTGTGGTCAAGGCGGGCAGGCCTGCGCTGCTGCGATAGGTGTTGATCTGAGCCAAAGTTTGGGCCATGCGGGCGGCGCTGTCGTTGGGGCGGGCGCAATCGGCCACGGCAGGGGCGGCCACGGCAGGGGCGGCGGCGGCAAGGCCAAAGGCGAGGCAAGCTGCGATCATGGTTTTCATGGCAAAGCCCCTTTGGCTGCGGTTGGCCAAGTCTATGGGGCGGCGCGCGGAAGGCCAAGGTATTTTGGCCAAGGATTTTTGGCCAAGCATTTTTGGGGAATGATTGGAAAGCTGGTTGGGCAAAGCTAAATGAAGCGCGTTAAGCTTTTTCTAACCCTGATTTGGCATGACAGGGCAAGTAAGTTCCCGCCAAGACCACGCGCCACGCAGCCCTTGGGTTTGGCGCTTGTGCGTTTGATTTGGCGGATGCCCTTGCAGGGGGCGGCACGCACTACTAAGACTTAGGCAATCCTTTGGTGATTACATTACTCAGATAAACAGGCAGGCGCAGATGCAAGATCCGATTGACCACTATATGAACACCCTCGTTCCCATGGTTGTGGAACAAACGAGCCGCGGCGAACGCGCCTATGACATCTTTAGCCGGATGCTGAAGGAGCGGATCATTTTTATGTCTGGCCCGGTGCATGACGGCATGTCGAGCCTGATCTGCGCGCAGTTGCTGTTTTTGGAGGCGGAAAACCCGTCCAAAGAAATCTCTATGTATATCAACAGCCCCGGCGGCGTTGTGACCAGCGGCTTGTCGATTTACGACACGATGCAATATATCAAACCCAAGGTGTCGACCTTGGTGATTGGGCAAGCCGCGTCGATGGGCAGCTTGCTGTTGACGGCAGGCGAAAAGGGCATGCGGTTTTCGTTGCCCAACAGCCGGGTGATGGTTCACCAGCCATCCGGCGGCTATCAGGGCCAAGCGACGGATATCATGATCCACGCGCGCGAAACTGAAAAGTTGAAGCGCCGGTTGAATGAAATTTATGTGCGCCACACCGGCAATGACTATGAAACGGTTGAGGCCGCGTTGGAGCGTGACAACTTTATGTCGGCCGAAGATGCCAAGGCCTGGGGCCTGATTGATGAGATTTTGGAAAATCGCGGCAAGGCAGAGCCTGAAGCGAAGTAAACGCAGCGTCCCCAAGCGCTGAGGCGTTTGGGGGCGTTTTGACATTGTGAAGGCGGGGTGCTTGGCCTAGACTTAGGTCACCAGCTTTTAGGTTACGCAATTTTTGGGCGACGCGGGGCAGAGGATCATAATGGCGACGAATTCGGGCAGCGACAGCAAAAACACCCTCTATTGTTCGTTCTGCGGCAAGAGCCAGCATGAGGTGCGCAAGCTTATCGCAGGGCCGACGGTGTTCATCTGTGATGAATGCGTTGAGCTGTGCATGGACATTATCCGCGAGGAAACCAAATCCAGCGGATTGAAATCATCAGAAGGCGTGCCAACGCCGCGGGATATTGCCAAGGTTTTGGATGATTATGTCATCGGGCAAGAACATGCGAAGCGGGTTTTGGCGGTGGCGGTGCATAACCACTATAAACGCCTGAACCATTCGTCAAAGTCGGATATTGAACTGGCGAAATCCAATATTTTGCTGATTGGCCCAACGGGTTGCGGCAAAACCTTGCTGGCGCAAACGCTGGCACGGATTTTGGATGTGCCGTTTACGATGGCCGATGCGACCACGCTGACCGAGGCCGGTTATGTGGGTGAGGATGTTGAAAACATCATCCTGAAACTGTTGCAGGCGTCTGAATATAACGTGGAACGTGCGCAGCGCGGCATCGTTTATATTGACGAAGTTGATAAAATTACGCGCAAATCGGACAATCCGTCGATTACCCGCGATGTTTCGGGTGAAGGCGTGCAGCAAGCGCTGTTGAAGATTATGGAAGGCACCGTAGCCTCGGTGCCGCCGCAAGGTGGGCGCAAGCATCCGCAGCAGGAATTCCTGCAAGTGGATACCACCAACATCCTGTTCATCTGTGGCGGGGCATTTGCGGGCCTAGAAAAGATCATCGCGCAGCGCAACAAAGGGTCGGGTATCGGCTTTGGTGCCGATGTCAAAGATCCCGATGCGCGCGGCGTGGGCGAAATGTTCCAAGAGTTGGAGCCGGAAGACCTGCTGAAATTCGGGCTTATCCCGGAATTTGTGGGGCGTTTGCCGGTTCTGGCGACGCTGACCGATCTGGATGAGGCTGCGTTGATCACGATTTTGACCCAGCCCAAGAACGCGCTGGTCAAACAATATCAGCGGTTGTTCGACATCGAAGGCACGCAGCTGACCTTTACCACCGACGCGCTGACTGCGATTGCAAAACGGGCAATCAAGCGGAAAACCGGGGCGCGGGGGTTGCGGTCGATCATGGAAGATATCTTGCTGGATACCATGTTTGAACTGCCGGGCCTTGATGACGTGCAAGAGGTTGTGGTGAATGAAGAAGCGGTGAATTCAGGGGGCAAGCCGCTGCTTGTCCATACCGACCGCAAGAAAAAGGCGCCTGCAACGGCGGGCTAACAGATTGGGCGGGCCAATTGGCCTGCCTTTTCTATTGAAAATGGGGCGCGGGATGAGGCTGGACCTTGGCCGCGCCTTGCGCCATAGGTGCCCGTGATGGAACCTAGGCTATAGATGACGGGAGTCTTGTGATGTATTTCCTTAAGCGCTTGTTGACGTGGTGGAACAGCCAAACACTCAGCACCCAGATTTTCACCTGGCGCAAAGGCGTCAAGGTGGGTGAGGATGCGCAGGGCAATATCTATTACAAGACCAAAGATGGCAAACGCCGCTGGGTGATTTACAACGGTGAGATTGAGGCAACGCGCGTGACCCCCGATTGGCACGGTTGGCTGCATTTCACTTGGGATGAAACCCCAAGCGACAAGCCTTTGGCCCATAAATCCTGGCAAAAGCCGCATCAGGAAAACCTGACCGGGACCGATGCGGCCTATGCGCCCGCAGGGTCCATTCGTCGCCCGGCCCCTGCCGTGCGGACGGATTACGAGGCATGGCAGCCAGAGTAATCTGGCGCCGGGAAAGAGTGACATGACCCGTATTCTCGCGTTTTTCTTGGCGATGCTGTGTGCGGCGCCGATGCAGGCCGAAACGGCCATCAGCGCATCGGGTGGCGTGGTGCGCTGGCTGGACAAGGTATCAGGGGAAACCGGCGATTTAGAGCTGTCGCGCGGGCAATCGGCGCAAAACGGGCGGCTGACGATCCAACTGGATGAGTGTCGGTATCCGTCCGAAGGCACCCCGACCGAGGCCTATGCGCATCTGACCATTCTGGACAAATTGATGGATAAACCGGCCTTTACAGGTTGGATGATCGCCAGCAGCCCGGCGCTGTCGGCGATGGACCATTCGCGCTATGACGTGTGGGTGTTGCGCTGCCTGACCAAGTGAGGGGTTGGCGCATAGCCCTTTGGGTCAAAGCTGGCGGTGCCCTTTAAGGCCGCGTTCAGCCGGGTGTGATATTCACTGCGTGAGATCTTTACCGCCCCCAGCGAGGCGAGGTGGGGCGTTATGAACTGCGTGTCAAACAAGGTAAACCCGCCTGCGCGCAATCGGTGCACCAACCATGCAAGTGCTACCTTGGACGCATCGGTACGGCGCGAAAACATGCTTTCCCCAAAAAACGCCGCGCCAAGCGTAACGCCGTAAACACCGCCAACCATTTCGTCACCTTCCCAGACCTCTAGGCTATGGGCAAACCCTGCGGCGTGCAGGGCTTGGTAAAGGGTGAATATCTCATCATTGATCCATGTCTCATCGCGGTCTGCGCAGGCGGTAACCGTGGCGGCGAAATCGAAATTTGTTCGAATAGTGTAATTCCAACGCATAATTCGACGCGAAAGGCTGCGCGAAATGTGGAATTTATCCAAGTCAAAGATACCGCGATGATGCGGGTCAACCCATTGCATACCCGCAGCCGTGGCACTTTCCGCCATGGGAAAAACGCCAGCTGCATAGGCGGAGAGCAAAAGGTGAGGGGTTATGCGATCAGGCATGGGCCGTTTGGGCATAAGACGTGTGGGCATAAGAAAAAGAGGGCAAAGCTGCCCCCCAAATCGTTAATGCTTGCCAAACTGGGATTCGAGCCATTTTTCCAACCAATGGATGTTGTACTCGCCATTTTGCACATCGGGTTCGGCCAAAAGCGCATGGAACAGCGGCACGGTTGTGTCGATGCCGTCGATGATCAGCTCACCCAAAGCGCGGCGCAAACGGGCCAGCGCCTCAGGTCTATCGCGGCCATGCACGATCAGCTTGCCGATCAGGCTGTCATAATAGGGCGGGATCGAGTAGCCGCCATAAAGGGCGCTATCCATTCGCACACCCAAACCGCCGGGCGCGTGGAACGTGCGCACTTTGCCGGGGCAGGGTGAGAAATTGGGCAGCTTTTCCGCGTTGATCCGCACTTCAATCGCGTGGCCGTTGATTTCCAGTTCGTCTTGGGTAAAGGACATGCCCATCCCCGCCGCAACCCGGATTTGTTCGCGCACCAGATCCACGCCGAAAATAGCCTCGGTCACGGGGTGTTCAACTTGCAGGCGGGTGTTCATCTCAATGAAGAAGAACTCGCCGTCTTCGTACAAAAATTCAACCGTGCCGGCACCGATATAGTTGATCTTGGCCACAGCATCGGCGCAGATCTTGCCGATTTTGGCGCGCAGTTCGGGGGTGATCGCGGGGCCGGGGGCCTCTTCGAACACTTTTTGGTGGCGGCGCTGCAAGGAACAATCACGCTCGCCCAAATGGACTGCGTTGCCTTTGCCATCACCAAACACCTGAATTTCGATGTGGCGCGGCGTTTGCAGGTATTTCTCAATATAAACTTCATCATTGCCAAAGGCGGCTTTCGCCTCGGACCTAGCGGTGCGGAAGGCGACCTCAAGGTCTTTGGCGTTTTTGGCGACTTTCATGCCGCGCCCGCCGCCGCCTGCGGTGGCCTTGATGATAACCGGAAAGCCGATGCTTTCGGCAGCGCCAATCGCGTCTTCATAGCTGGCCACGCCACCTTCAGACCCTGGAACGACCGGGATGCCAAGCGCTTTGGCGGTTTCTTTGGCGGTGATTTTATCGCCCATGATGCGGATATGTTCCGCCGATGGCCCGATAAAGGTGATGTCGTGATCCTCAAGCGCTTGGGCGAACGCCTCATTTTCTGAGAGGAACCCATAGCCGGGGTGGACCGCTTGCGCGCCGGTGATTTCACAGGCGGAAATGATAGCAGCCTTGTTCAGATAGCTGTCGGTCGAGGAGGCCGGGCCGATGCAGATGCTCTCATCTGCCATGCGCACATGCATGGCGTCACTATCGGCGGTGGAATGTACCGCGACCGACGCGATCCCCATTTCACGGCAGGCGCGAATGACGCGAAGCGCAATTTCGCCCCGGTTGGCGATTAGGATCTTGTCAAACATACCCTGCCCCTTATTCGATGATCATCAACGGGGCGCCATATTCGACAGCGCTGCCATCCTCAAACAAGATCCGTTTGATCGTGCCTGCGCTTGTGGCGGGAATGTGGTTCATGGTTTTCATCGCTTCGATGATCAGCACGGTATCGCCTTCGGCAACCTTGTCACCGATGGCGACAAACGCCTTGGCACCCGGTTCGGCCGCCATATAGGCAGTGCCGACCATGGGGGAGGTCAGTGCGCCGGGATGCTGCGCCGGATCGTCGATTGCAGCAGCAGCAGGGGCCGCTGCCGCCATTTGCGCCGGGGCGGCCATTTGCATGGCCGGGGCCGCTTGGGTCATCGTGACCACGTTGGCCTGTTTCACGACCCGCACATCAAGGCTGTCATCCTCGGCATAGTCGCGTTTTACCGACAGTTCAGTCAGCTCATTTGTATTCAGAATTTCGGCCAGGGCCTTGATAAAGGCGACGTCGGCGTCTGTTGATTGTTTGCTCATTACCGTCCTCGATTGGCGTATTTTTGGGTGTTTGCGGCAGATATCCCGTGGCTGCCCCCGACTGATGTTGGGGGGTTATACGCTAGGGAAGCTTTGGTGAAAAGCACGAGTTGCAAATGGGGCGGGGCGTGGGGGTGCTGTGACGCGGGTTGGGCAAAATTGTGCAGATTTGGAAAATTTACCATTTGATAAAATCAAAGGCTTGTGGCAGCCTTTTGAAAACCATAACCAGCCGGAGGATTCCCCCTTGTCCAACACCCCGCTGACACCCGGCATCGTTTCAGGGCGTCTTGTGCCCGAGGCTTATGCCCATAATTTTGATGATCTGGAGCCTGTGCTGGATGCGCATGAAGCGCATGTGGCGGCGGATCGCTGCTATTTTTGCCATGATGCGCCGTGCATTACCGCCTGTCCGACCAGCATTGATATCCCTTTGTTCATTCGCCAGATCGCCACGGGTACGGCCGAGGCTGCGGCGAAAACCATTTGGGATCAGAACATTCTGGGCGGAATGTGCGCCCGCGTTTGCCCGACCGAACAGTTGTGCGAGGAGGCCTGTGTGCGCGAAGCCGCCGAAGGCAAGCCAGTCGAGATCGGGCGTTTGCAGCGTTTTGCGACCGACCGCGTGATGGAAAAGGGCGTGCATCCTTATACGCGCGCGCCCCTTTCGGGCAAGCGGGTGGCCGTGGTGGGGGCGGGGCCTGCGGGGCTGGCCTGTGCGCACCGTTTGGCGATGCACGGGCATGATGTCGTGATGATGGACCGCCGCGCCAAACCCGGCGGGCTGAACGAATATGGGATTGCCAGTTACAAGACGCCGCATGATTTTGCCCAAAGTGAAGTGGACTGGCTGCTGAAAATCGGCGGGATCACGGTGCAGACCGGGGTGGAATTGGGCCGTGATGTGACGCTGGACGCTTTGCGGGCCGAGTAGCGGTGTTTTTGGGCATTGGCCTTGGCGGTGTGAACGCGCTGCGGGCCGCTGGCGAGGATTTGCGCGGCGTGCGCGATGCGGTTGAGTTTATTGAAGAACTGCGCCAACAGCCCGACAAATCCAAGCTGGGCATTGGCCGCGATGTGGTGGTGATTGGGGGCGGGATGACGGCGGTCGATGCCGCCGTGCAGTCGCGACTTTTGGGCGCGCAGAACGTGACCATCGTGTACCGGCGCGGTCAGGAAAAGATGAGCGCGTCTAGCCATGAGCAAAGCCACGCGCAGCAGGTTGGTGTGCGCATCATCTGCAATGCCGCCCCGGTTGAGGTGGTTGGCGTTGGCGGTGCGGTCAGCGGCGTGGAATTTGCCTATACCGAGGATGGGCCGGACGGATTGAAGCTGCTGGACGATACGTTCACCTTGAAGGCCGATCAGGTGTTCAAGGCAATTGGGCAGACGTTGGCGGCACCCGAAGGAATGGCCGGGCCAAAGCTGGAGGTCACACCAATGGCGAAGGTTTGGACGGGTGGCGATTGTGCCATGGGTGGTGAGGATTTAACGGTTACGGCGGTGGCCGAAGGGCGCGATGCGGCCGAGGCCATTCACGCAAGTTTTGGGGGCTAACATGGCAGATCTGACAACGAATTTCATCGGCATCAAATCCCCCAACCCGTTCTGGCTGGCCTCTGCGCCGCCAACGGATAAGGAATACAACGTGCGCCGCGCGTTCGAGGCGGGTTGGGGCGGGGTGGTTTGGAAAACCCTTGGATCCGAAGGGCCGCCTGTGGTGAACGTGAACGGCCCGCGGTACGGTGCGGTTTGGGGCGCGGACCGGCGTTTGCTGGGGCTGAACAACATTGAGTTGATCACCGACCGCCCGCTGGAGGTAAACCTGCGCGAGATCAAGCAGGTCAAGCGCGATTGGAAAGACCGCGCGATGATTATCTCGCTGATGGTGCCCTGCGATGAAGAGTCGTGGAAGGACATCTTGGCACGGATCGAGGATACCGAGGCCGACGGTGTTGAGCTGAACTTTGGCTGCCCGCATGGGATGGCTGAACGCGGAATGGGCAGCGCCGTGGGGCAGGTGCCTGAGTATATTGAGATGGTGACGCGCTGGGTAAAGCAACATTCGCGCATGCCCTGCATCGTGAAACTGACGCCGAATATTTCCGACATTCGCAAACCTGCCGAGGCGGCAAAGCGCGGTGGCGCGGATGCGGTGTCTTTGATCAACACAATCAATTCGATCACATCCGTGAATTTGGACAGTTTCAGCCCCGAGCCGATGATCGACGGCAAAGGCACACATGGCGGTTTTTGCGGGCCTGCGGTCAAGCCGATTGCACTGAACATGGTGGCCGAGATTGCGCGCGGTGAGGCGACACACGGCTTGCCGATTTCAGGGATTGGCGGGGTGACCACGTGGCGCGATGCGGCAGAATTTATGGCTCTGGGGGCAGGCAATGTGCAGGTTTGCACCGCCGTGATGACCTATGGGTTTAAAATCGTTGAGGAAATGATTTCCGGCCTGTCGCAATATCTGGATGAAAAGGGAATGACCAGCACAGCCGATTTGGTGGGTAAAGCGGTGCCGAATGTCACGGATTGGCAGTTCTTGAACCTGAACTACGTGACCAAGGCGCGGATTGACCAAGATGCCTGTATTGCCTGTGGGCGCTGTTATGCCGCCTGCGAGGACACCAGCCACCAAGCGATATCGATGAGCGAGGACCGCGTGTTTGAGGTGATGGACGACGAATGTGTCGCCTGTAACCTATGCGTCAACGTCTGCCCCGTCGAGGATTGCATCACGATGGTTGAACTGCCGAAAGGCGCGCTGGACGAACGGACCGGGAAAAAAGTGGGCGATTATGCCAACTGGACAATGCATCCGAACAACCCGAGCGTGACCGCGGCAGAATAGCGCCGGATCACGCGGTTTTTGGCGATGGCTCGGGGATCTCGATGGTCGGTCGCGCCAAAGTGTACCCTGCCATGGCCTGCTGAGCCTGTGCCGCGATTTGGGTGGCAAGGTTAAGCGCCGCCGAGGAGGCTGGCGGATTTGACAAAAGTGCGCGGATGATCGCGTTTTTTTCGCGCGGTTCCATCGCGGTGCGGGCGGCGATGCGGGCCTCATCCACGCTAAGCGGGGCTGGCAGCACGGTTTTTTCGGCCGTCGAGGCAATAGGTTTTTGGATATCAACCGCCGTAGGTGTGGGCACGGCGACCCGTGGTGAAATTGGGAAGTCCATCTGTGTGTTCCGCTTACGGTTAGGCCCCCGCCTGACCACAACCCTAACAAAGTTGTACGCCTTTTTCGCCTGTAAAGTCTGAATGATTTATTTCAATTTCAAACGGTTAGAAGGCGTTTGAACAGGGTTTCCAAAAACGCCTCTGCCTCGGCAAAGGGGTCATGGTCGGGGCCAAGCACGGCGCGGACCTGCACGTCGAAATCGGCGTAATGCTGGGTCAGCGCCCAGATTGAAAAGATCAGATGCACGGGCGGTAACGGGGCGATTTTGCCTTGGTCCATCCAAGACTGTAAAACCACAGTTTTCTCATCCACCAAAGACTTTAGGTCGCCTTCGATAGCGCTGCGCAGATGTGGCGCGCCTTGCAAGATTTCATTGGCAAACAGGCGGCTTTCACGCGGAAAATCGCGGCTGATTTCCAACTTGCGGCGGACATAGCCGATGATTTCAGCAACAGGATCGCCGTTCGGGTCCATCGCGCGCAACGGGTCGAGCCAAGTGTCGAGCAATTGCGAGAGCAGGGCCACATGGACCGCTTCCTTGGAGGCGAAATAATAGAGCAGATTGGGTTTGGACAGGCCCGCAGAATCGGCAATCTGGTCGAGGGTTGCCCCCCGAAACCCATGGGCCGAAAAAACGTCTAAAGCGGCGTTAAGGATGGTGTCGGAATTTCGCTGCTGAATTCGGGTTTGGGGACGGCCCATGCAATATCCTGCCTTGGGGCCGGACATGCGCCGGCGGAAGTTCAGTTTAACCTGCCTTGGCGCACGGGTCAAACCCTGAACGATGGCGGCGGCTGGCCGTGGGTGCGCGTGAAAAATC
>RCMY010005885.1_pt1 | contig 10339 bp, 6 predicted proteins | sample 2041341 | NCBI WGS metagenome assembly RCMY01 (sample SAMN09708234, study PRJNA481090) | Marine sediment metagenome, whole genome shotgun sequencing project.
TTCACCTTGGTGACTGGGGACTTCCTATTGGTTTAGTAATTTACGAATTAAAATTACGCAATCCTGAATGGGCTTGTTTCCAAGAAGGCTTTGATGCAGATACTGATGAGACAATTACAGTAACTCCTGAGCTTCTTTACGAAGTATACCCTACTGCAAGTGCTAAGAGTAAAGAAGATGAAGATTATCTTGCTGCAGCTCGTGAGATTACCGCAAAACTTCAATCAGGACACAAAGGTTATTATGTACTTTGGGAAGTAATCCTCGAAGTATCAAAAGCTGATGTTAAGAAGGACTACGACAAGCTCGATGTAGAGTTTGATTATTGGTATGGAGAAAGCGATGCTGTTCCATATATTCCTGAACTCATGAAAACGTTAAGCGACAAAGGCTTAATTCGTGATAGCGATGGCGCTAAAGTTGTTGATGTCTTAAAAGAAACTGATAAATCACCAATGCCACCTGTTATTGTTGAGAAATCTGATGGATCAAGTATTTACGCTACTACAGATCTTGCAACAATCATACAGAGACAAAAAGACTTCAATCCTGATAAGATTTGGTATGTCGTTGATAAACGTCAAGGATTGCACTTTGAGCAAGTTTTCCGTGTTGCTAGAAAAGCAAATTTAGTTGGAGAAAACACAGAGTTTGAATTCCTAGGCTTTGGAACAATGAATGGACCTGATGGAAAACCATTCAAAACTCGTGATGGTGGTGTGATGAGTCTATCTTCATTATTAAACACCGTTCAAACTACAGCTAAATCAAAACTACTAGAGAACAATCCAAACGCAACAGATGAAGATGCTCTTCGTATTGGTGTTGCAGCTCTTAAATTTGGAGACTTAATTAACCACCCTTCATCAGACTATGCATTTGATGTCGATAAGTTCTTAGCATTTGAAGGAAAAACAGGAAGTTATATTCTATATAATAACGTACGTATCTTAGGTATCTTGGAAAGATTACAACAAGATCCTGAAATGATTGCACCTCAAAAAACTATTGCTAGTGAAAACGAGAGAAACTTAATCCTTCTACTCTTAAGAAACCCTGAGCAATTCCAAATGGCAATGACGGAGCACTCACCAAGTTATGTAACTGAGAACACTTATAATATTGCAGCTGCATTCGCAAAATTCTATGCAGAACACAATATTATTAAAGAAGAAAACGCCGAACAACAAAATTCATGGTTAAACTTACTCAAAGTTACACATAAAACCTTGGAATTTAACCTTGATAAATTAGGTATCAAGACCGTAAAAGCAATGTAAATACACTTAACCACTCTTTCCGAGTGGTTTTTCTAACTTTTCTAGAAACATCGTGATATAATAGTCAAAGTATAGGAGGAATTGATTTTATGGAATTATTTGAAGGTTTAAAAGCAAAAGTTTCTGGTAAAAACATCAAGGTTGTTTTCCCAGAAGGTTCTGACGCTCGTATCGTCGGAGCTGCTGTTCGCTTAGCATCAGATGGATTATGTCATCCAATCGTGTTAGGTAGCAGAGAAGAAATCGCTCGCGTAGCAGACGAAAAAGGATTTATGGTAGATCGTTTAGAAATCATTGATCCTAAAGAGTATGCAGAGAAAGATGCAATGATTGATGCATTAGTAGAACGTCGTAATGGTAAATTAACACGTGAAGATGCAGCTAAATGGGTTGAAAATGTTAACTACTTTGGCACAATGTTGACATATATGGGATTAGCTGATGCAATGGTTAGTGGAGCTATCCACTCAACTGGTGATACAGTTCGTCCTGCATTACAAATTATCAAAACAAAACCAGGTGTATCAAGAACTAGTGGAGCATTCATTATGTCAAAACGTAATGAAACATACTTATTCTCAGACTGTGCAATCAACATTAACCCAAATGCTCAAGAATTAGCAGAAATTGCTGTTGAGTCAGCACGTACTGCAGAGTTATTCGGAATTGATCCAATCGTTGCACTCATGAGTTTCTCAACAAAAGGTTCAGCAAAAGATCCAATTGTTGATAAAGTTGTTGAAGCAACAAGAATTGCTCAAGAATTAGCTCCAGAATACCAAATTGATGGTGAATTACAATTCGATGCTGCATTTGCTCCAACAGTTGCTGCATTGAAAGCTCCAGAATCAAAAGTTGCTGGTCAAGCTAAAGTATTTGTCTTCCCTGAAATTCAATCAGGTAATATCGGATACAAAATTGCACAACGTCTTGGTGGATTTGAAGCAATCGGTCCTATTCTTCAAGGTTTAAATAAACCAATCTCCGATTTATCTCGTGGATGTGTTGAAGAAGATGTATACAAACTTGCAATTATTACAGCAGCACAAACATTAATCTAATAAATTAGGTGCATAAAATGCACCTTTTTTTTGTTTTCAGAGCCTTTTAATTCGCTTTTCTTAATATTATGTAATTTTGTCAAAATTATTCGTTTTTTGTGTTGACTATCACGGGTAGGACATGTTATATTATTAAGGCGTTAAGGAACACATGGAGGTTTAGCTCAGTTGGGAGAGCATCTGCCTTACAAGCAGAGGGTCAGCGGTTCGAGCCCGTTAACCTCCACCATGTTGCCGACTTAGCTCAATTGGTAGAGCAACTGATTTGTAATCAGTAGGTTGGGGGTTCAAGTCCTCTAGTCGGCACCATTTAAAATTATGTGGGGAGATAGCGAAGTGGCTAAACGCGGGTGACTGTAAATCATCTCCTTAGGGTTCGGCAGTTCGAATCTGCCTCTCCCCACCATTCAAGTTTTGTCCCGTTAGCTCAGGTGGTAGAGCAACTGACTTTTAATCAGTGGGTCGTAGGTTCGAGTCCTACACGGGACACCATTCTTATTGCGGGTGTAGTTTAATGGTAAAACTCCAGCCTTCCAAGCTGGCTACGGGAGTTCGATTCTCCTCACCCGCTCCAATAGAAATAACACTCACCGAAAAGGTGAGTTTTTTTTGTTCTAACTCTCTAACTAGTTTTCAGGTGTGTAATACATATACCCAAAGTCATCACAGTATGTACTCAACATGTGAAGGTTTTCAAATAACACTTCAGTTGCCTTTGGTGCACATGCGTTTGTATATCCGTAATCTTTATAGAAAATCATCCCTGAAGGAGCATCTGGACTCGGCTTAACAGCTTGCAATCCACCTTCTACGCACTCCCATTTTCCATTTATTTCCAAAAAAACATCTCCAGCACTCATACTACAAACAGGAATAGGCTTTGACTCATCTGAAACGTTATTAGAATTTGAATTAACACTTGAATTGCTGCTAGCACTATTATTCTTGTTAACAGGTTTAGTTGTTGAAGGTTTCTTTGCTGGTAAATTTGTCATTTCAGACTTTTCGACAATTTCTTCAACCTTCTCCTCAACTACAACCATAAATTCTTTTTCAGTAACATTACCGTTCTTATCTTCAACTGTTGCCTTAATTGTTTGCTCGCCAACTTCATTAAAATTGATTTCTTTATCAAACTTAACCTCTAATTCGCCATCAACATTATCATTGCCTTTAGCGTCAATTGTTAATTCATCACCTTGTGTGATTGTGTATGTATCTTCAATTCCTGTAATTTCAGGCATTTGTGTATCGACAACAATTACATTCAACGTCATATCTGTTTTCTTAACTGTAAACGGATAACCATAACCACCCATTTTATATGTATCGATTTTTAATTCGTTAATATTATTATCGTAATCACTATAATAATACTTAACTTGTTCGATATCGAAATCTGTTCCATACTCGATTGTATATATGTCATTATGCTTTGCTTCAATTATCTTATTGTTATCAATGACGAAATACACTCCAATACCCATTGTAATAACCAATATAAGACTAATTGCTGAAATAACAATTTTATTTCGTTTCGATAAACTTTTCATATTTTCTCCTATCTATATCATCATTGTAGAATAGGAATTACAGAGTGTCAATTATGACATTGTTTACATATTGAAGTATTTTTGTATTACACTTAATAATCCAGATACAGTTATTAAGAGGGATTTATATCGCTTCTCTGCTAGTTTCCTTTTTTATTCAACCATTCAGTAAGTCGAAAGCATTTGATGTGAAATGAGGCACATTCAGGCAATCATTATATTATTCTCTCTAATGTGAAAAAACTCACCGTAAAGGTGAGTGTTATTATGTTATCTCGTATTATTTTTTTGTGTTTAAGAAATTCGCTAGACCAACCAACACTACTGGTAGATAAACTGTAAGCAGGACTCTGGCTGCAAGCTTTACACCTCCTGTAAGTGCAAAGACGAAACCCATTGGAAACGAGAGCATAAAAGCTGCTGACACTATTAAGAAGACCCAAGCGATTATTTTATTATATATATCGAAAATTTGATTAGGGCTTAAAAAGTACATTAGTCCATATACAAGGTAGTAAACCCCAATTATTATGAATGCTGTTTTCTTCCTAATTACAAAATCAGATCCCATATAAACCAAGAAAGGGTTTAATATTAAGTTTGTAATAAATACAAGAGCGATGTTTCTATTCATATCACAACTCTCCTTACTATTATCCCCATCCTATCAAATTTACTTTACAGTGTCATATGTTTAGCTCAGAAACTATAAATCATTACATGTTCATTTCCGTCATCAAATATAGGATAACGTATAAACCCACATTTTCTATAGAGATTATATGCAGCATCATCTTCTTTTATATAACAAAGCTCAATGCCATCATACTTATTTTCATCATCTATCATTTGAATTAGTTTCAGAAGGCTCAGTTCTCCAATTCCCTTACCTTGATGATTCTTATCAATTAGAAATTGATCAATACTGCAATAGTGCTTGTTATCCATATGTATATCTTTAAGCATAAACATCCCAACAATTTCATCATTACATGTAATATACATTACCCTAGCATTACTCTTGCGGAAAGCATAGGCCTTCGCCAGAATTTTTGTGGGGTTCGATACGAATGACTTTTGATTATCAAAAACTTCAAGTTTCGCATTTTTCCAGTTAGTTTCATTTGCTTCCACAAAATCAATATTCATGTCGTATCTCACTCCTTTATAACTTATTTTACTATATCACAATCGTTTAATCGTGTTCAATTGTACATGACGAAGGATATTTGCTACACTATCTAAAAGAAGATACAGGAGGGTATTATGAAAATATTTGATGCTACTAAAGTCATTTATGAGTTTAAATCTGGTCTTGATGTCATTGGTGAAGTTAATATTGGTGAATCTTTCACAGTTCACTGTAATGATTGCTTTTCTCAACAGGTTCGCCATGAAAATGATATAATTTCTAATATCGATTTCTCGAGAGTTAACCCCGCAACCGGTCCTATTTATATTAACGGGGCTGAAGTTGGAGATGTTCTAAAAGTAGATATTCTTGATATCCGTCTTGCAGATCAAGGTTCAATTGTAGTATTACCTGGTGGGGGTCTACTAGGTGATCTGGTAAATAAACCAGCTACACGAATCGTGACAGTAAAAGATGGTATGGTTGATTTTCTAGGTATTAAGCAAGCTATTGATCCAATGATTGGAGTCATTGGAGTGTCACCTGGAGCTAAGCAAGATGGTGTTGTTACAGGCACTCCTGGCAACCATGGTGGCAATATGGATACAACTGATGTACGAATTGGTTCAAGTCTTTACTTCCCTGTAAGAGAGCAAGGTGCAATGCTAGCACTGGGTGACTGTCATGCAGTGATGGGCGATGGCGAAGTCTGTGTTGCTGGTCTAGAAATAGAAGCTGAGGTAGATTTAAAAGTATCACTTATTAAGAATAAACAGATTGAATGGCCTCTACTCGAAAACGATAAAGAGTTTATGGCGATTGTCTCTGGTGAAACATTAGATGACGCAATCTATGAAGCAAGTAAAGTTATGTGTGATCTTGTAGAACGTGGTTTAGGTATTGCTTGGAATGATGCATACATGTTTAACTCAATGTTTGTAGATTATAAAATATCTCAGGCAGTAAATCCTATGAAGACTGTTCGCGCAGTTGTAAGTAAAGAATTATTAGATTTCACCAAGATTTAAAACACCAAGAAAACTTGGTGTTTTTTATTCGTTCTTCCGTTGTTTATACACAAGTAAACTTATCCCTACTAACACTATCAAGCATGATAAATTCGTTGTTTTTTTATGACCCGTCGATGGTAATATTGGACTAGCTTGCATGTTATAAAACTTAACGACATAAGTATTATCGTCAGTCTGATACCTTGTCTCAATCGTTATGGAGTCTTCAGATAATTCATAGCCAAAGGGAGCTTGCAGTTCTTTCAACGAGTACGATTCAAGAGCACTAACCTTCCATTCATGAATCCCGTTGTCATGCCTTTGGAACACAGGAATAATATCCCCTTTTGTATTGGAAAGCTCAAATCGAATGTGTTCGTCTTCTATTTCTTCAAGACTGAAAGCATCGCACTTAATAACCCTAATTAGTACCTCTAATCGTTTGTTTAATATCGTTTTATCAAGGTGTATCTCAGGTTCATACATCCCTTGATATTCAAACTCAAACATTTCTACATTCTCATTCAAAGCGTAACCATACGGCGATTCAATTTCAACGAGTCCCCATTTTTTTGTGATATCAAGATTCAGAAAGTCTAGTGTGCCATCATCGCTCGTTTCTCCAACATACAATGGATTACTATCCATTAGAAGCTGTGAATCGACAAATAAAGTTTCCGTGATGTCGAATAAACCAAATTTCACGCCCGCAATGGTTTGATTTGTAGATTCGTCAATCTTTAAGATATGAATAAAACCATGTGCTTTTCTATTCTCAAACGTGAGTTCTTGTATCTCTTCGTGATTCTTAATTTGAAATGTTTTGAATTTCTTCTCTTTGTCTATCACATACGGCTCTTCTACCCATATCTCTTCAATGCTATACTCACCATATTCTAAGGATTCAATGAATGCCTCACCATTATTAGTGCTTAATTCTTCTATGATTGAACCTTCACTATCGTAGAGTCTGAAAGAAGCTTCAACAGGATCACCCGTTTCTGAATCAATTTTTTTGATGACAACACGTCCTTTGATTCTTTCATTCTCGACTTGCCCCAAATCAATTATGTCACCTGAAATTAAGTCTTTTTGAATATCACTACTCTCATCAATCGTAAAGCTCAAAGGTTCCATTTTTATATAGGATTCCGGTGCATTTACTTCAATAAGTTGATACTTTCCGTAAGGAATAGGTTTCTCTGTAATAAACACTCCCTCTGCATTTGTAAACCACGTATCAATGGTCTTAGATTGACCACTCTCATTGAGTTCATAGCTCACGGCATTTCCTTTCTCATCAAAAATTTGAAAAGCGACATCTGGTATTGGTTTTTTCGAATCAGCATCAACCTTTGTAACTTTTACCCTTGCTTCAATTGCTTCATTTACATGATATATCTCAACGATTTCATGATTGTTCCGAATAGAAAATGGCACCGGTTCTGAATCAATCCAATAACCTTTAGGCGCAATAACTTCTTCAAAGTAATAGTCACCATAGAACAATTGTTGACTTTCAACGATTCCATTCTCATCACTCATCAAGTTCTCTTGAAGGATATCACCATTCAATCCAACAATATTATAAACAACACCTTGTAAAGGATTCCCTTTTGAATCTTGTTTTAATATTTTTAGCTTTCCAGTAAGTAGCTCATTACCTAATTGATAATAATGTCGTGATATGAGTGATTCAGGATTCTTAGAGTCATAGGTTAAGCTCACCCTGTGTTCTTCGTCTGTAGGAACGTAAGCACTCGGTGCCTTTGTCTCTTTAAAATAGTAATCACCCAAAGGCAAGGTATCAAAGATTATCTTACCTTCATGATTACTTACACCAGTGGCTACCCACTGATTTGCTTTGTAGATTATTTTACTTCCTTCAATTATATCTTCAGCAGCATACAAATTAACACTTGCCCCACTAAGCGACTGATTGAGTGTCTCTTTAGAAGAGCTGTACTTCAAAATTTCTAGAGAAGCTCGTTGGTTCTTGTTCTCGAAACCTATTGTACTCATTGATTCTAATTTACCGTCGATGGATGTTAAGGTGATTGTTTTTTCCGTCTTATCTAACACAAAAGGTTTAGGCACAAAAAGCTCACTTACTTTATATTTTCCTAAAGGTAATTTCGAGCTTAAAGCCTTACCTTTTGAATCAGTAGTGTACGTTCCAACAGCAACATCACCTTCATTCTTCACAAGGAATTTAGCTCCCTCAATGGGGTAACCTTCTGGACTTCTTTTACTAATTTCAATTTGACCTGTAAAAATTCTAAAATTCACGGATGTTATAGCTTTTTCGTCAAGTTGACTTTGCAGTACTTTTTGACTTGCTCCATCACTAAACACATAGCTTGGACCTTCAGTGTTACCCTGTTTCTTAATAAATCTTATTGCTGAATGATCGCTAAGCACTCTTAAGGTAAATTTAGTTTGTGTTATTTCCAGAATTTCCACTCCATTAGAGCTATGGTATAAAAACTCTTCGAGTAAAGGACTTTCAATATCTACCACATCCCCTTTATTTACATTGATTTGATCGTTATGCCACTCTGGAAATATACCATGGTCATTTACAAGACGATTAATTTCTTCTATTTCATCATACGGATTCAGTGTTCCAGGCTCAAATTCCCATCCTAAAGTATCAAAAATTAGAAGCTGTGTTGCCCATCGATACTCTTGCGTGCCATGACCAGGATACTCATAGCCATAATTGGATATTAACTTAATACGGTTTCTCTGATGATTTGATAACTTAAAGGATAAGCGACCATCCATCACTCTAACAGTATCAATATCACTCAAGTCCTTTTTAAGCGCATATTGTGTATGCGAGTTAATAACCGTAGGTTCAATGCAATATGCAACATTTCCATCCACAAAAAGTTCGCTATATCCTCCTGGGAAATCAAAGGCATAGGTAGGTGAAGGTCGATAGTAATAACTCACTGCTTGGGATAGTCTCTTCCCTCCTGTAATCTTGTGAACGGAACGTTGAGATGAAAAAGGACTTGTGTGTATTTTCTCTTTCGTTATTAATCCTGTCTCATTATCAATCACAAACATCTCATCCTCATCTAAATGGTGATCGATTTCATCCATTGGAGGGATACTATCATAATAGTCAGTCACTTCATCGGCACTGATTGGAGTAAATGTTGTAACTACTGTTGTAAATAAAACGAGAAACATAATTACTGTTCTTCGTATGATGTTTTCTATCTTCATTGTGTCTCCTTGATCGTCATGATCTACACAAATAAATAGATGTCTACCACCTTAAAACCTAAATATTTTTAAGATAGAATTTACTGACTCCAAGTTTATTAAGAAACATCCGATCATGACTTACGACTATGATTGTTCCTTCATATTCTCGTAATGCTTCCTCTATGATTTCACAACTCATGATATCCAAATGGTTCGTAGGCTCATCAAGAATAAGACAATTTGAATCACTCAACATCATTTCTAAGAGTTTGAGTCGAACTTGTTCACCACCACTAAGATATGACACCGGTTTATACATGTCATGTTGGTAGAATCCAAAGCGAGCTAAGTATCTACGTGCTTTTTCTTCATCAAGTTCACAACTCTTCTGAATATAAGCTAGAATTCTTACTGCACTGTCTACAAATACCAACTCTTGAGGTAAATAAGAAAATTTTACCGATTCTCCAACTCGAACCTGACCTTCTTTTGCATCTAATTCACCTAAAATAGTTTTGATTAACGTTGATTTACCAACACCATTATCAGCAACAATCGCAAAACGATCACGCCAATTCACCTGAAAATCAATAGAGTCTTTTAGAACGGTATCATACCCAATTGCTAGATTATCTGCAGCACAAACAATTTTTCCACTTCTTACTTTAACCTCGAATTTAAGGTTTAGTTGATTACGTATTTCTACTGGCTTTGGTAATCGATCAATTCGTGCAATTCTCTTTTCAACCGCTTTTGCTTTCTTGAAAAAATCTTCATTGTCTGACTCATTACCCCATTGTCGGTACCTTTTTGCAGAAAGTGTTAATTTTTGAATTTGACGTTGTTGCTCGTCGAAATCATCAACAAGACGAAGGTATCGTTCATGTTTTTGTAGACGATAGCTGTCATAATCTCCATAATATGAAACAATCTTGCCATCTTCTATTTCATGATAGACTGAAACGATATTCTTAAGAAACTCGCGATCGTGGGATACTATGATTAAAGTCTTTGGTGTCGTGTTACAAAATGATTCTAACCATTCAATACCACGTGTATCTAAATGATTTGTGGGTTCATCAAG
>RCMY010005886.1_pt1 | contig 10338 bp, 6 predicted proteins | sample 2041341 | NCBI WGS metagenome assembly RCMY01 (sample SAMN09708234, study PRJNA481090) | Marine sediment metagenome, whole genome shotgun sequencing project.
ACCACCAAGGGCCAGGACACCGACAAGATCTGGGGCATGCGCCAGGGCGCCCACGACTATCTGGTCAAACCGCTCGATCACGACGAACTGCTGGCGCGCATCCGCGCCATTGGCTGAGCGCACGCAATGGCAAAACGCGTCAGTCTGCGCGAATTTCAGGAACGCCTGGTGCGCCGGCTTGCGGACGCGCAGTCGGCGCCGCGGCGCGATCTGCTCGGCCTGCTGGCCGGCGGCGAACAATGGCTGGTCGATCTGGCCGATGCGGGCGAAATCCTGCCGGTGCCACCGCTCACCCCGGTGCCGCTGACGCGTACATGGTTCCGCGGTCTGGCCAATGTGCGCGGCACCTTGTATGGGGTCATCGACCTGGCCGCGTTTCGTGGCCGCGCACACACGCCGCACACCGGTAGCGCCCGCCTCGTCCTGATTGGTGCGCGCCACAACACCAACTGCGCCCTGCTGGTCGCTGGCACATCCGGCTTGCGCAGCCCGGAGGACTTCGATGAAGCCCCGCTGCCGCCCGACATGCCAGCCTGGGTGACGAAGCGACTGCACGATCTGCACGGCCGCAGCTGGTGGCGTATCGAAGTCAACCGGCTGATCACCCACCCCGAATTTCTCGAAGCCGGCGCCGCCTGACGCGCGCCGCACCGAACCGCCAAATCCGACGGAAAGCACACCATGGCAACCACCTCCCCCGATACCTCCAAGAAACCGGCCGCCGCGCCCGCCGCCAAGCCCGCCCGGCCGGGACTGGCGATATTCGGCACCAAGCCGGTGGCGGACAAGCTGCGGGCGCTCGGCGTGGTTCTCGTATTGCTGCTCGTCGGCCTGGGCGTTCTGATCTGGCAGCAGACCGAACGCGCCGCCACATCGACCGCGTATCTGTTCGCCTCGGGCGAAATGCGCGTGCTCTCGGAACAGACCGCCAAGGATGGTCAACTTGCGCTGCAGGGCGATCCGGCGGCTTTCGCGGCCTTGCGCGCCGGTCGCGACGGCTTCAATGCCCTGCTCGCAGCAGTCACCCAGGGCGGCACGCTGCAAGCCGCTGGACGCGCCAACACCGTGCCGGCGAGCCCTGAAACCTTTACCGGCCGGCTGAACGCGCTGGCCGAGATCTGGAGCAAATCCGACCAGGACACGCAGCTGCTGCTGGCTCAGGAAGCCAACCTGACGACGCTCGGGGAGTCGGTAAAAACGATCAATACCACCAACGCACGCCTGCTCGAACTCACCGAAGAGGTTGCCGCCGATAAGTTGCGCACCGGCGCCAATGCGCGCGAAATCGCCACCGCCAACCGCCTCGTGATGCTCACCCAACGGCTCGCCAAGAATGCCAACCTGCTGCTGGTCGCCGACGCCATCGACCCCGAAGTGGCGTTTCTGCTGGGCAAGGACACCAACAGCTTCCGCGAAATTTTCGACCAGCTCAAATCGATGAGTGTCGACAGCGCATCACGCGAAAAACTCGCCGAACTGGAAAAGGTCGCCAACGAAAGCCTCGCGGCGGTCGGCGGCATTCTCGACAACATCCAGAATCTGGTGCAGGCCAAGCAGGCCGGGCGCCGCATCATCGACAATGCCGGTCCGCTGTCCAACGCCACGCGCGAACTGACCGCCGCCTACGCCAACCACTACGGCGGCCTCGGCACACTGCCGCTGGCGATTGCCGCCGTCGGCGTGCTGGCGGCGCTGATTCTCGCGCTGATGATCAAGATGTTTCGCGACGATCTGCGCGCCCGCCGGATCGATTCCGATACGCAGCGCCAAAGCGCCGAAGGCGAGCGGAACCATACGCAGCAAGCCATCTTGCGGCTGATGAACGAAATGGGCGATCTGGCCGACGGCGACCTCACGGTGCGCGCCACCGTCACCGAAGACATCACCGGCGCAATCGCCGACTCGGTCAACTACACCGTCGAGGAACTCGCGGTGCTGGTGCGCCGCATCAACGACGCCGCGGGCCGCGTCACCAGCGCCACCGAAGCGGCGCGGCGCACCTCCGGCGAACTGCTCGATGCCACCCAGCGCCAGTCGGGCGAACTCGAAGACGTTGGCCGCACGGTGCAGGCGATGGCGCGGTCGATGACCGAAGCGTCGCAACGCGCCATGCAATCCGCGCAGGTCGCCCGCCGTTCGCTCGATTCGGCCAGCAAGGGCACCGCCGCGGTGGAAAACACCATCAAGGGCATGAACGAAATCCGCGACAAGATCCAGGAGACTTCGAAGCGCATCAAGCGGCTCGGCGAGTCTTCGCAGGAAATTGGCGAGATCGTCGAACTGATTTCGGACATTACCGAACAGACCAACGTGCTCGCCCTCAACGCTGCCATTCAGGCCGCCTCGGCGGGCGAAGCCGGCCGCGGCTTCACCGTGGTGGCCGAGGAAGTGCAGCGCCTGGCGGAACGTTCGGCCGAAGCGACCAAACAGATTTCGGCAATTGTAAAAACCATTCAGACCGACACCCAGGATGCCGTTTCAGCGATGGAGAATGCCACGCGTGATGTCGTCGCCGGCACTGCGCTGTCCGACTCGGCCGGTCAGGCACTGAGCGAAATCGGTGTCGTGTCCGCCGAAACCGCCGAGCTGATCGAGCAGATTTCGGACGACGCGCAAACCCAGGCTGCCAATGCCACCCGCGTCGCCGCATCGATGCGTGGCATTCAGGCGATTACCGAACAGACCACGCGCGGCACCCAACAGACGGCCGTATCGATTGGCGAACTCGCCGATCTGGCCGTTGAACTGAAAGGTTCGGTGTCCGGCTTCAAGGTTTGACGCCGGCCATGCGCAAGAGGCAGCAGTAATGAATCAAGCCAACGAGCAGGACCTTGGCCCGCTGAGCTGGGTCAAGGGAGAAATCGATCAGGCGCTGGCCCACGCGCTTGAGGCCGTCAATGCCGCCGCCACGGCCGACGGCGAAGGCGAGGATCGCAGCGCCAAACTCCAGTTTGCGCAGCCGCACATGCACCAGGCGCGCGGCGCGCTGTCGATCATTGGTCTCGACGGACTCACCCAGTTCACCGACACAGTTGACAAACTGCTGGGCGAACTCGCGCGTGGCGAAGTCGCCTTCAACGATGACACCGCTGACCTGTGCCGACGCGCCATTGCCGCCACCGCCAACTATCTCGACGAACTATCGCACGGCGCGCCCGACCAGCCCCTGCGCCTGGCGGCGCTGCACGCGCGCATTGCGCTCGCCCGTGGTGGCGAAGCGGCCAACGACGGCGACCTGTTCTTCCCCGATCTGAGCATCCGCATTCCGCACCGCGAAGCGCCCGAAGCACTCGGTGCCGACGAGGAGATCAAGCTCCTGCGCTCGCTGCGCACGCAGTTCCAGCAAGGCTTGCTTGCCTGGCTGCGTAATCCCGAAGCCCTTGAAAGTGCGGCGCAGATGCGCGATGCCGTTGCCGGGCTCGAATCACGTCTCGAAGTGCCCTCTGCGCGCGCCTTCTGGTTAGCCATCACCGCATTTTTCGACGTGCTTTCCGAAGGCAATGTGCGCTGCACTCCCCAGGTGCGGCGCCTGTGCGGCCGTATCGACGCGCAGATCCGCCGGCTGATGGACGGCAACACACAGTTTCCCGAGCGCCTGCATCGCGACGCCCTGCACGTCGTCGCCCGCGCGCCGGCGACGTCGCCATTGGTGCGGGCATTGCACCGCCTTTACAAGCTGCCCGCACTGCTGCCGCCGCCCAACGCGTCGGTCAGTGAAATGCCGCTGGCGCCGCTGCTGGCCGAATTGCGCGATCAACTCAGTCGCGCCAAGGAGGCCTGGAATCAGCTCGCAGAAGGGTCAGCTCCGGCCTTGCCGGCCTTCGAGCAACGCATGTCGACGCTTGCCACAGCGAGCCGCAAGCTGAGCCGGCCGGCCTTTGTGCGCCTGATGACGACGCTCTCCGCCTTCGCCCAGTGGCTGCGCAAGGATCCGCCGCGTCTCAACGAAACGATGTCGATGGAAGTGGCCTCGGCGCTGCTGCTGGCCGACCACGCGCTTGAGGGAGGCCGTGTGCCGGACGCCGCCTTCTCGGCGCAGGTCGAGGACAGCATCAGCCGCATTGAAGCGTGCTCGCGCGGCGAAGACATCACCGCGCAGGACATCAGCGCCTCGGCACGCCAGGCCAATGAACGCAGTGCAGTCAGTCAGTTATGCAAGGAAATGCAGACCAGCCTGGCGCAGATCGAACAAACCCTCGACGCGTTCTTCCGCGCCCCGGAAAAACGCGACACGCTGAATGGCGTGCGCGCGCCCGTGCAACAAATCGGTGCGATTCTCTCACTGCTCGACGAGAGCGGCGCGCAGCGAACGCTGAGCGAATGCGACGCGATGATTGCGCAGCTCGCCGACCCGAAACAGGAAGTCGACGGCGCGTTGTTCGAACCGCTCGCCGATCAGCTCTCGGCGCTCGGTTTTTACATCGACAGCCTGCGCCGCGGCCGCCCCGAACCACACCATGTTGGCGGCAGTTCCGATGAGGACACGACGGATACGGCGCCGGCCGACCACATCGGCGCCGAAGCGCTCACCGACATCGCCGCCAGCACCCCGGAAACGACTGCCGAAGCGCAGGAAGACCACGAACCGCTCGACACACCCGTGCCAATTCCCGCGCCGTCGCTCGAATCGGCTGAGCTCATCGCGGCAAACGAGGAGCAGGTCGACGCCGAACTGCTCGACATTTTCATCGAAGAAGCGCGCGAAGTGCTCGGCACCATCGACGCGCAACTCACCGCATCGCGCAACGCACCAGACGATTTCGAGGCGCTCAACACTTTGCGCCGCGGTTTTCACACCCTCAAAGGCTCAGGCCGCATGGTCGGCCTCAATGCACTGGGTGACGTTGCCTGGGCGCTGGAGCAAACGCTCAACCGCTGGCTGCAACTTGACTGGACGGCCAACGCGGCACTGCATACGCTGATCGGCGACGCCCACACGCTGTTCGCCGCCTGGGTCGAGCAACTTGGCATCGGCGGGGCGACGACGCGCAACGACACCGCGCCGCTCGTCGCCGAAGCGCAACGCCTGCTCGAAGCCGACTCGCTCGATGCCACAAGCGCTGCGCCATCGGCGGCACCCGACAGCACGGTTACGACCGCCGGGGAAATCGCCGAAGCCGATGCCGAAGTCGCACCCACCCGCGAAACGGAAGCGCCCGAAGACCTCGACACCGAGTTTGATCTCGACCTCGATCTTGAGCTGGAAGAAGACCTTGATCTCGACCTCGACATCGAGTCCGAGAGCGAACCCGCCGACGCCACCGGCGAACTCGACGCCGCAGAAGCCGGCGCCGACACCGATCGCGCCATTGCCGAAGCCGCTACCGACATGGCGTCCTTCGAATTGCCCGGTCTGCCCGATGATACGGACGAGGGCACCTTTGACGAGGAACCACTCGAAGCACTCGGCCTCGCCGAAGATGACGAAGAAACCACGGACGAAGCCGTCGCAGACGACGCTGGCCATGAAACGGCAGCAACACCGCCCCCGGCCGAACTGCCGAGCGACACCGATGCAGACGCCGAACGTGACGAAGCGATTGAAACGGACGTAGCCACCGACGCGGAAACCTTCACCGAAGACGCGGACGAAGTAGCCAACGCGTTGGCAATTTCTTCAAGCGAGACCGTCAGCATCGGCGATGTCACGCTGTCACGACCGCTGTACGACCTGTATGTGGCCGAAGCGCAACAACACCTGCGCGTGTTGCGTGAGGAAGCGGCGCAGCTGAACAGCAACCCGACGCGCGTGCCCCCGGCCGAAGCGCTGCGTGCCGCCCATACGCTGGCCGGCATTTCCGGCACCTCTGGGTTCACGTCGCCACAAGCGCTTGGCCGTGCCGTTGAGCACGCCCTTGCGCGGCTGCGCGACACCGATACGCCGGCGGGCGCGGAACACGCCGCGCTGCTTGGCAGTGCTGCGGACACGCTCGACGCCATGCTCGGTGAAATTGCCAACGGCAGTCTGCCGCTGCCTACACCGATGCTCGAAGCCCAGCTCGACAGCGTACTGCGTACGCCGTTGCAGGAGAGCGCACCACCTACCACCATCGCCGCGGGGCTCGCGGCCGCCATCCCGCCCGTTTCGGCTGCCAGTGCGGCTGCGGCCGATGATGGCGTGCTCGACGTGCATGATGACGTCGACACCCAACTGCTGCCGATCTTCCTCGAAGAAGCACATGAAGTGCTCGACGCGCTCGGCGCCACGCTGCGAGAGTGGCGTGGCGACACTGCCAGCCGCGAAGCCCCGGCCAGCATGGCACGGCTGCTGCATACCCTCAAGGGCAGCGCGCGCATGACCGGCGCGATGACGCTCGGCGAACATGTGCACGCGCTCGAAAGCCAGCTCGAAGCCAGCGACGGCGTCACCGCCGAGCTGCTCGACACCCTCGAACAAGGCGTTGACCTCGCCAGCCAGACCATCGACCGTCTGGCGCGCGGCGAGACCCCTCCGGCTGCGCTCGTCGAAGCAGGTGCTGCGCCGGCGGAAGAAGGCGCTGCGGTTGCGATCGAAGGCGATGAACGTGCCGACACCACCGCCGCGACGCTGCGCGTGCGCGCCGATCTGGTCGATCGCTTCGTCAATCAGGCCGGTGAAATCGGCATTGCCCGCACCCGCGTCGAAGGCGAGTTGCGCGCCCAGCGCCGCGCCTTGCTCGACCTGACCGAAAACGTGATCCGTCTGCGCAACCAGCTGCGCGAGGTGGAAATCCAGGCCGACATGCAGATGCAGACCCGCATCGCACAGGCCGAATCGGAACACGCCAATTTCGATCCGCTCGAGATGGACCGCTATACCCGTCTGCAGGAATTGACGCGCATGATGGCGGAGAGCGTCAACGACGTCACCACCGTGCAGCACGCGCTGCTGCGCAATCTCGACGGCGCCGATGCCGCCGTGCTGGCGCAGGGTCGGCTCAACCGCGATCTTCAGCACGCGCTGATGTCGGTGCGCATGCGCCCCTTCGACAGCCTCGCCGACCGTCTCTACCGCGTCGTGCGGCAAAGTGCCAAGGATCTGGGCAAGCGCGCCAACCTCGAATTGCGCGGCGGTCGGATCGAACTCGACCGCTCGGTGCTCGAACGCATCACCAGCCCGCTCGAACATCTGCTGCGCAACTCGGTGGCGCACGGCATCGAGGCACCCGACGCGCGACGCGCGGCGGGCAAGGACGATATCGGCGAGATCACGTTGTCGGTGCGCCACGAAGGCAATGAAGTGGTGGTCGAGTTGCGCGACGATGGCGCCGGCCTGAACTACGCCAGCATCGAGAAGCGGGCGCGGGAATCCGGCCTGCTGGACGCGCATGAAACCGCCGATCAGCGCCGCCTCACCAACATGATCTTCATGCCCGGCTTCTCCACCGCCGGCAGCCTCTCGGCCGTGTCCGGGCGCGGAGTCGGCATGGACGTGGTGAAGTCGGAGACGGCCTCGGTCGGCGGTCGTATCGATGTCTCGAGCACGCCCGGCGACGGCACGCTGTTCCGCATCTACTTGCCACTGACCCTGGCCGTCACGCAGGCCCTGCTGGTACGCGCCGCGGGGCGCACCTATGCGATCCCGTCGACCATGGTGGCGCAGGTGATGGAACTGAGGCCCGATGCGCTCGCCAACCTGCAGGCGGCCGGCAGCACGCATTGGATGGAAAAGGATTTTCCCTACGCCTATCTGCCGCGGCTGCTCGGCGACGGCACCACCCAACCCGAGGCGCATCGCTTCAACTGGGTGCTGCTGCTGCATTCGGCCACCGACACGCTGGCGGTGCATGTCGACGCGCTGCTCGGCAATCAGGAAATCGTGGTCAAGAAAGCCGGCCCGCAGCTCGCGCGGCTGGTGGGCTACTCCGGCGCCTCGGTGCTGGGTGACGGGCAGGTGGTGCTGATCATCAACCCGATCGCACTGGCGGGCATGCACGAGACGCTTGGCGAGGTGGCGAGCGACGTCGCCGCGGTCGACGTGCCACACCTGCCGATCGTCATGGTGGTGGACGACTCACTCACCGTGCGCAAGATCACTGGCCGCCTGCTCGAGCGCGAAGGCTTCGAAGTGATCACCGCCAAGGACGGCGTCGATGCGCTCGAACAGTTGCTCGAAACCGTGCCCGACGTGATCCTGTCAGACATTGAAATGCCGCGCATGGACGGCTTCGACCTCGCCCGCAACATCCGCAACGACGAACGCCTCAAGCAGGTGCCGATCATCATGATCACCTCGCGGCTGGCCGACAAACACCGTGAATACGCGCGCAAAATCGGCGTCGAGCACTACCTGGGCAAACCGTATCAGGAAGACGAACTCCTCAAACTGATTCGCCAGTACACGGGTGAAACGGCGCACTGACGCGCGGCGGCGTCAATCGCCGCCGGCGTTTGGTATCAAGTAAACACTACGAATCCGTAGGGGACAATAACCGAACGCCATTGCACCAATCGGCCGCTATAAGGAGCAGTGCCCTTCGGCTGATACACCTTACGCTCGCGCCTGTATCGTCGAACGCTTGCAACGTATATCCGAACCAGTATAATCTAGGCGATGAAGCCACTTCAATTCCTTGGCGATTCACTCAAGTGCTTACGGGAGTTCCCCGAGGATGCCCGACATGATGTGGGCTATCAGCTAGACAAGGTGCAGCGTGGCGAGCAGCCGGACGATTACAAGCCGATGCCGAGTATCGGCAAGGGTGTCGAGGAACTTCGAGTGTGGGACGAGTCGGGCACATACCGAGTTATCTACTTCGCGCGGCTGGCCACCGCGGTCAACGTGCTCCATGCGTTTCAGAAGAAGACACAGGCCACAGCCAAGCGAGACATCGAACTCGCCCGCAAGCGATACACCAGACTGATGAGAGGTGACCAATGACAAATACCGAGACGTTCAGCAGCGTATGGGATGCGGTTGCGGATACGCCCGGGCAGGCGGCCAATCTTCAAGCGCGTGCCGAACTTATGCGGCAGATCGCCGCGATCATCAAGGCGAGCGACTGGAAACAGACCGAGGCGGCCGAACGTTGCGGCGTCACTCAGCCGCGCATCAACGACCTGTTGCGCGGGCGCGTGTCGCGATTCTCGCTCGATGCCTTGGTGAACATTGCAACCGCCCTTGGTCGGCGCGTGCATTTGGCGTTGGAGGCAGCGTAGAGGCCGGGACCCGAAGTCGCCCTTCTCATAGCCGCTCGCGTGCAAAAGCCTCGGCTCACATGGACCCTATGAGCGCAACAAAGGCCACAATGCACGTGGTACGGCCACCGACTGCCCGTTTCGGGGCTTACGACGTAAGCCCCGCATACGCGTGCTTGATTTCATGACCCGATCCCCCGAACTCCTTGCGACCCCGAAGTCCTTGCTCGCTCGAAGAGCGTTCATGAAAATTCTACTGATTTTTGATCACGCCCCTACGACTCCACCGACCTTACGTGGAATGGGCTACGCCTGGCTGACAAACTGGTTGGTGCGAGAAGCGAAGTCAGAATTCTTCTGATCAACGAAGCGGTCGATATGGCACGCGATGCCTGCGCTCCGCCCGAGGGCTACGACCAGGACCTGACAAAGATGCTCAAGGCTCTAATTGCCCGTGGCGTAACGGTTAAGGTTGGCGGAACCTGCATGGCGCGGTGTGGCATTTACAAGAACCCGCCTTATTTTGAGGGTGCCGAAAAATCCACAATGTCGGTCTTGGCGGAATGGGACATCGATAGCGACAAGGTAATCTCGTTCTAGGGTATTGCCCAGCAGCATACGAGGGCGGCGTGCCCGTTTGCAGCACCACCAATAAACGATCTGGAGATACGAAATGACTGAAAGTCGTAAGCAGAGCCTATCTACCCGTTGTATTCATGGTCACAGCCTCAAGGACGCGCATGGCAGCCCGCACATTCCGGTGTATGACACCACCACCTTCGCATTCAAATCAACGGCCGACCTGCTCGATGTCGTCGATGGCCGAAAACCCGGCAGTCTCTATACGCGCTACGGCCTGAATCCGTCGATTTTTGCCATCGAAGAGACGCTCGCTGGTCTCGAAGGTGCGGAAATGGCTTGGTCGTTCTGCTCTGGAATGGCGGCTGAGACAGCTTTGTTTCTCACCCACGGACGCGAGGGGATTGTCTGTATTGGTGATGCTTATGGTGGAACCCTGGAGCTGCTGTCAAGCCAGTTGCCGCTGCTGGGAATCGAGACCCATTTGATCCTCGGCAGCGAGCTGGATCAACTCGACGCGTTGTTGGCGGCGGGTGCAAAGATGGTCTTTTTTGAGACGCCCACCAACCCCACGCTTGAAATGCTCAACATTCGTGAAATTTCTGCCAAGGCGCACGCCCACGGCGCGCTGGTCGTGGTCGA
>RCMY010005887.1_pt1 | contig 10338 bp, 10 predicted proteins | sample 2041341 | NCBI WGS metagenome assembly RCMY01 (sample SAMN09708234, study PRJNA481090) | Marine sediment metagenome, whole genome shotgun sequencing project.
CCGACGATCCGCCACAGCGTTTGATCGCGGAACGTTTCGATGAGCGAAGGCAGCAAAAGGATGAGCAACCCTGGAGCGTGCCAGAGCCAGCTTCGCGCGGTTGCGACGTCACGCAAGTGCATAGTTCCCGTGGTGAGCAATGCCACAGCGATCGGTACGGTGGCGAACTCGAGAGTTTCGATGACCCCCCACGCCACTCCGACGATCGCAGCGATTCCCGCGAACCCAATGGCAATCCAGCCAACCAATTGTGAGAACGGCGCCCGCTGAAGCAGTCGCGAAATGATGTGCACGGCGGCAAAAAGGAACACAAGACCAAGCGCGCGAATCTCGCCGATGGGGGCTTCCCTGAAAGCGGGAATCTCCATGACAAGTACGGCAAACATGGCAATGATTCCGAGCGCCTGGCTCGCGGCGCCTCGCGTGCGGTCCGTGGCTGCGTTCCGCGGCAACGCCTGGCCGAATGCGGCAATGAGGAGAAGGATGAAGCCGCCGACGATCCACGCGTCACGGGTGACATCCGCTGGCGGGAGGTATATTGCGCGGCCAGTCATCAACACGAGAACGCCGATGCCCCCCGCTAGGGCGGCAGAGTCCCACCAGCGTTGCGCCGCACGACTCCCAATCACGAAGCTTCCCGCGAGTAGAAGGGCTGCCGAAACCGCGCCAATAGTGATCGCGCGAAGGGGTGCACCGCTTGCCGCGTTGACAGCCAGCGGGAGAATTCCGACGAGGAGGCCGCCGAGCACGATGACGGGTGCTGCTTTGCCGCGTTGCGAAGCGTCGTCGGCTTGCTTCGACTCGGCACGCGCGAGGAGGAGCGCGATGGCTATGAGCACACCCGCGAGCGGGAGTACGAACGGTTCAAGGTTCGTCACATTGATGGCGAAGAGCCGCCACCACAGGCCGCCGGTCGCGAGCGCGAGCGCCACCCAACCAAGGTGTCGTCGTGCCGATGACGAGGAGAAGAGCCCGTCTCTATCGATCGCCAGCAAGAGCACGGCAACAGCGGTGATGAGCAACACAAGCCACGTATAGGTCGCGCCTTGGCTGATTGATATGAGAACCGAGATCGTTCCGATGATGATGACGCCGAGATCACCAGTCACGCGGGATATCGATGCTGGCCGGAGGAGAGTGGTGGTGAGCGCGATAGCTGCCACGATCAACGCTGAGGAGGCGGGAGCGAGAGAAAGCAGAAGGTCACTCGGGAATCTGACCAGTGTCGCGACTGTTGCGATCGCCCAGAACCCTGTAGACACAATGCCTACGACGCGACCGAAGGGCGCACGGTTTACGGTGAAGCTGAGGGTCGTCACTGCCGCGAAAAGGGCGAGGAGTCCGAGCGCGCGGAAGCCGCCGATCTGCGGCGGGTAGAAAGCGGAGATCTCTACGGCGAGAACGGCCGTCATGGGGATGATGGCGAGCGCCTGGCTTCCGGCCGCACGGAGGCGTCCCGGTCGAGGCCGCGCCCTGCTTGCCTGGCCGATTCCCGCGGCGAGCAGCACGGCGAGAGCCGCACCTAACCAAATGTCTCCACTCCACTCGAACGAACTCGCCATGATGGCTCGACCGATTGCCGTAACAATCACACCGAGTGCACCTGCGAGAGCGGCAACGTCAAGCCACGGTTGCCAGCGGATGCCAACGGCAACCGTGTCGTCGCGCGTGCGACTCACGATGACGAAGCTGCCAACAAGCACGAGTGCGGCGGAGACGGATGCCAGCACAATGGCTCTCGTCGGGGAACCCGTGATCGCGTTGACGCCGAGGGGGAGAATGGCCACGAGTAGCCCACCTAGCGCCACAAACGGGGCCGCAGATCGCGAGGTCGCAGTCTGTTCCGGGGCATCATCCGCGCTGTTTCGCTCAGCCCGATGTTCCGAACGTGCAATGAGCAACGCCGTGATAAGCAGAACGCCTGTCAGCGGGAGCACGTATGGCTCGAGGGCTTCGACTCGGCTGCTTCCCAGCCGCCACCACAGCCCGGCGGTGGCGATCGCGATCGCCACCCATCCGAGGTGTTTGCGCCAGGACTTGGCGGCAAAGAGTCCGTCGCGGCTAATGGAGAGGAAGAGCAGCGTCACCGCGGTGAGGACGAGCACGAACCACGCGAACGTTCCTCCGTCGCGAACAGCAAAGACAACCGATGGCACGGCGACAAGAACGACCCCGGTATCGAGTGCCCAACGAGGAGTCGTCTCAGGCGTGACGACGGCCATCGTGAGAGCTGCGGCGGCAACCAGCAATGCAGCGACGATCGGTGCAACCGTCATGACGAATTCCGGGAGAGTGGCAACCTTCGTAACGGCGGCGATAGCGAGATATGCAGCGGGCGCAGCGGCAATGGATGCTGCAATCCGCTCGGGCTTCAAAGCCCGGCTGCCCGGCATCGCAATCCACGCCACGATCGCGGCAAGGAATACGAGTTGGATGACAAGACTCGTCGCGTTTTCAGGAAGGAGGAGTGCCGTACGGTCGTCAGCGCCCAGTCTGCCGATAGCGCCCGCCACGGCATCGAGCATGAGTACAGCGGTTACGCCTGTGAGCCAGAACGTGACGCGTCTGTCCGTGGAGGTCACTCTTTGGCCAAGAGGAACAGCGAAAAATCCGAAGAGCACGGCGGCCGCGATGCTGGAGAAGCGGATCCCGTTGATCGAATTCATGCTCGTGAGGTCAAATGCTCCTGGTACGTGGGTGATGTGCAGGGCGGAAGCGAAACTCGCCACGAGAACAAGCACTGTTGCGATGCCGAGGAGCGTCGCTCGAGTCGCGTTTTTGGTCGCGATGCGACGGGAAACCACGAGCAGAATGATCGCGACGGCCGACCCAACCCACCACGTGGAGTGACTGGCCCAACTGATCAAATATCCAAAGAACCCGCTTGCCATCGCGGTTGCAGCGAGCACGACGCGGTAGGGGAGGGGAATGGCGTTGCGGGTCTTGGGGACGGCCAGGAGTGCGACGGATGCTGCCGCGATCACCAGCCACGCGGCGACCGTGAACCACAGGATGGCAGGCAGGGTGACGGCGGCGAGCAGCGTGCCAGCGCCGAGCCACGCCAAAATTGGTCCACGCCGACGGATGACTTTCGTGTACGACCATGACGCAGCGGTCAGAAGGCCGATGGTCGTCAGACTGAGCACGGACCAGCCCGGGTAGGCGAGGGCGACCGTTGGTTCATCCGTCGGAGCGAGGAGCCAGGTGTCGGTGACGCCGATCCCCGGAAGTAGGAAGGTCCACGTGAACGCGACGAAGAGGGGTGCAAGCAGCGTAAGCGCGAAGACGCTCGCGGCGGACCACGCTCCGACGAGGCTAAGCCGTTTCCACGCTGGCGCTCCGCGAAGAGCGAATGACTCAAGGGCAAGTGCGACGACGACGGCCGCGATCGGCGGCGCCAAGGTGACGAACGCGTTGGAACCTATGCGCATCGCCGCGAAACTGACCGCGGATGCGGCAAAGACGGCCGCCATTCCGGCGAAGATGAAGGCGAAGGTTCTCGACGGTTGCCTCGCGGACAGGGGTGCAATAGCCCAGAGGTGGGTGGCCGCAATGGTGGCTAACGCGACGACGGCAATGGTGCCGGACCAGTCGGAGCTCGGCGCAATCATGAAAGCGATGAAAAATCCGGACCACAGCGCGAGAGTCGTTGTGCAGAGGCTGATGATCCGCTCAGTGTTTCTCGTGCTGCCGGATTCTGCGGTAGCTGCGGGGGACGGCAGCGCCCACCGGTAGATGAGCCCTGCAGCAGCGATCGCCGCAACGGCAAGGAAGGGCTGCGTGCCGAATTCGCCGCCTTTCGCCAGCCCGAAGGCCAGGAGGCCGACGCCGGGGGCGAATGCGCTGAACCCCACGATGCTGGGCGTGCGCAACGAGGAGAGTTTGTGCCACACCATGAAGGCGATCGACGTCACGAAGACCGTGGCGCCCCAATAGATTGCACCGTCAACCGCCGCGAGCCCGAAGAAGTCGTTCGCGCGCAATGCGAAGGCATCAAGGTAGACGAGTACTACTCCGAAGACCGCGATACCTTCCGCGGTGGCTGTCAGGCGGCGATGGCGAAGAAGTGATGCGGTGGCGAGCGCTGCAACCGTAATCGCAGCGATGATGACGCTGCGCCAGATGATTCCAAAATTGATGAACGCGAAAACGAGGAAGAAGATCGCTGCTATCGAAAGTAGCGATACTCCCACGATGAGCATCGTGACCTGGATGCTCGAGTGCTTTCGGGCTCCGTCGGCGGGCGACGTAGCTTGCGGCGCGGTCGACGGCGTTGTAGCCGGGAGCGCGTCGCTGCCCGCAACTGGCTGCGCAACCTCAACGGGAGCGGGAATGGCGGTCGGTGGCGCGGCAGCGGCCGCAACTAATTGCGCCTCGGCGGCGTGAGCAATAGCTGCTTGAGCATCGGCCGCTGCGTGAGCGGCTAGCTTTTGCGCCTCCAACTCTTGTGCGGCACGCGCGTTCGCGGCCCATGCTTCTGACGTTTGCGCGGTCTCGTAACGAATCCGGCCGATGATGGCGAGTCGCTTTTCCAGGCCAGCGGATACCGCGAGGGACGCATCATGCAATTCAGTTGCCGCCCGATGCCCGAGATCCAGTTCGCACGACGAGCACACTGTGCTCGTGAGCGGAGTGAAACAGGCGGGGCATTGGCTGGTGCTGTGCAGGTCCGAGATGTTGCGTGGAAACTCCACACGCCCGGCGTAACCGCTGAAGTCGATGTTGTCCGCCATGGCTCCCTCGTAGGTGATGGGTCTCAGGCTAGCGGTTCATGCGGGTTCGGAGCGCCACTCTGTGGAAAGCGGAAATGGGCGCGCCAAACGCCGGAATTTACGCCGTACGCAGCGCGGCGGACCCAACTACATCATTACGCGGGTGCTCATGCGAGCGACAAGAACAGCTTCTCTAATTCTTCGGCTTGGTCGCTGCTGTCCGCCGTCGGGTCAGCAAGGCACTCTCGGAGTGCGGTAGAAATCACAAGGAACCCGGCGCGGTCAAGCGCCTTGGAGACGGCGGAAAGTTGCTGAACGATATCGCGGCAGTGGGCATCCGTTTCGACCGCGGCAATCACGGCTGCTAGTTGGCCATGGGCGCGGCGTAGCCGATTGACAATCTTGCGCTGCGCTTCCGGGTCGTGAAGGTCGAGCGCCTTCGGTTCGTTCGTCGTCATGGGGCCCCATTCTCTCAATGCTCCCGCCAGTATACCCCTAGGGGTATAGCGCGGGGCGAGGGCAGCAACGGGTTGGCTGTCGCGGGCTGGCGTGTTTCGCGGGGTAAACGTGCGAATCGGCTGCCGCGACGAGTGCCACGGCAGCCGATCGTCTCGGTGCAGCTGGCTAGCAGCAACCACCTGAATTGCAGCAACCTGCCGTGCAGGCTTCGGGGCAACATGCTTCAGAGATGCAGTCCTCGTTCATGGTGATTCCCTTCATTGATCGCGGTCGATGTATCAATTGATACTCTGAATATCGACGACTGTCAATATATGTGGGAAGATTCTTTCATGACCACGACGGAACTGATCCCGATCCGCGATTTGCAGTCGTGCTGCGCACCGATCACGAGGGAATCGCTGACGCAAGAAAATGCGGAAAATCTCGCGGTGTCACTTAAGGCACTCGCCGACCCCGCGCGGCTGCGCATCCTCTCAATGGTCGCTGCCCACGCGGACGGCGAGACGTGTGTGTGCGATCTGACGGAGCCGCTTGGGCTTTCGCAGCCCACGGTGTCGCACCACTTGAAAGTGCTCGTGGATGCCGGATACCTCGACCGCACAAAGCGAGGCACGTGGGCATACTTCCGTCTCGTGCCCGGTGCGCTCGACTCGGTGTCGGGGCTCCTCGCCACGGTGTGAGTTCTCAAGATAGGTGAGGCTTTGAGCACAACATGGGACCAAGCGTCGATTGTCCTGCGGAGATCCGACATGTCGAGAACTTCGCATTGAACATGTGGCTTTCATCCGACAATGCGCGGCAGCTGGCTCGAGCGTATGACGCCCCTCCATCGGGCTTAATGTCGGGCGAGGTAAACGCGACACTTGGCGATACTGAACATCTTGAATGAAGCAATGCTGGGGGAGTGCCCGGTTATCGACCCCCTGCGGGCGTAGCGACCAGCGTGGAGGTGGCAATATCCGCGCTCCACTCAATTAAGAGAGGAGGCTTTAAGGCAAAATTCCGTAAACCGCGGTGAGTAATGTGGGTTAGCTGAACGTTGGTTCGTGCTTAGTAACGCGGATTGGTACTTGCCCCAAAATGCTATCAGCACACGCGATCAGACCATTTACCCAGGAGTGACAGCCTGAATGACGCCTATATCGATGCTGCGGTTGGCGATTCCTTCCGCGACCGCGCGCAGGCTGAGGTTGTTGCTACGTGCATAATGTCGCAGCATGACAAAAGCCTCATCAATATCGACAGTTGCAGTCTGTGAAATTACACCCTTCGCTTGTTCGATCAGAATTCGACTGTCTAACGCACGTTGTAGTTGTTCGGAAACAATGCCGGTTTCGCGGATGCTGCGCTCCTGCAAAATCCCTATGGTGGCGACATCGGTCAGTGCCTGCGCGACGGCTGCGTCGCGTGAATTCATCGCGCCAATTTGCTTGCTGAAGAGATTCATTGTGCCGAGAATTTGTCCACGCAACCTCAAGGGTGTGGCCAGCACGGAGCGAAACCCTTTCTGCAACGCGGCAGTGCGAAATTCGGGCCACTGGGTACCCGACTTTTCTATATCGGCGACGGTGACCGCTTTGCCTGTCGTGAAACAATCGATGCACGGTCCGGCTCCCGCTCCCACCTGCATCAACTCGACGAAGTCGGCCTGTTCGTTCGTGGAGGCGACCACCTGTAGCTGTCCGACAGCATCGACCAGCATTAACCCGCCGGCTTCCGTGTCAAGAATTTGGGTGCACTCTAGGAGCAGCGTGTCCAACAGATCTACGACGTCGTAATCGGCAATCAGTGTGTCGGCGAGCTTGACGAACGCCGCACTGATCCTGCCTTCCCTTGATTTTTCACTCATCACTGTCTCCTACTTGTTGTCAAGAATGGTACGCTCATTACTCTTCTACCGCACTGAAGTCAAGTCGACGAGCGACCACATCCTGAGCGATGTTGTGCACTGTCCGACCGCGGGAAAAAGCGTGTGCCCTGAGGATCAGGAATGCTTCCGTTGCACTGACGTTCAATTGCACGAGGATCATTCCGGTGGCCTGATGAACGTCTCGCCGCAGCTCGGGCGCGGCTCCAAATGTCGTAGAGTCATCTTCCCTGTTGGCTGACCGGATTGCCATTCGTGCGGCCGGCAGCGTCACGCTTCCGGCGAGATTCAGTGCCGTGGATATTGCGCTCGCGCTCAAATTAGTAAGAGTCGAGCAATACATATCCACGACGCCGATCGTGACAGCTCCCATTGTTAGTGGGAAAGCAAACACTGCGCCAGTGTCGGTGTGAAGTGCCGCCTCGCTAAAGACTGGCCAGGCGGACGGATTCCCAGAGCGCAGATCCGGCACTAACACGGGACGCCCACTGTGCAGGGCCTCCCAATGGGGTCCTTCGCCTAACTCAAACTGCAGCTCCTCGAGCCGCGCGGCCGTTCCATCGCTGGCGCAAATTGTTGACTGGTTTCCTGCCTCATCGAAAACGGATATCGACGCACCGGTAACGGGGAGAAATTCAACAAACCGGGAACACAAATCCGCATCGTCGCCATTCGCATCCTGAGTGAACGGTCCTAAAAATGAATCCTGTGGCTTATCCACGTGCGACGGCCTCCGCTGTTGTCTCGGGCGCGGACACCTTTGCAAACAGTCTCACGATCGCACCGCCCAAAGTTAGTCTGAAGAATTTCTGACAAACGACGGGATTCTAGATCGAAGGTCACCAAGTGAATCACAAAGCTAACGATCAGCCTACCGCGAGAAAGCCCACAGTCAGCATTTCTGGGTGCGGGTAGGTGACCTCAGGCTAAGAAAGCCGGCCAGGCTCATTGACAAGGCGACCGTTCTGTGAGTTACTTCGAAGTGAGACATTATTTGTTGCCCTAGTCCCCGGTGACGCTTCCACAGCGAAGGGGACAAAATGCGCAATCAGCTAAACGTAAACAATTCTCCCATCGCATCCGGTGACGCGTTCAGCGAGGATACCGATTCGGGTTCACTCGGAACAGTCGATCCTGATGCCACCCAACCGCTCGACATCAGTTCGTTCATACTGAGTGATCGTGGGTCGTCATGACTATCACTTTCATTCCCGGGGCCGAACCATCCGTAACGAACGACGGTCCGAATTGGATGCCGGTCTCTGCTGTCTTCGGAGCAATCGAGCACCGGATCGCCGAGGAAATGACGACGACAATTGAAAGCTGGCTGGATGGACTGCCCGCACGCTTGGTGCATCGTCGACGAGACGGGCACCGCAAGGGTAATGGCCCAATGTAGGCCGACCTAAAACAGACCTCACTGGGCCTACACCCGATTAAAGAGGGAAATCTTGGCGCTGTTGCCGAGGTTCCACTGAATAAACCAAATGAACGGAATGTGATTGACATGAATGGATTGCTTATAATCGTCGCGATCGTCGCTATTGTGCTGCTCTTCATCGGTGGCTTTGTCGAGGCGATGAAGTGGCTGCTCTGGGTTGGCATCGTCTTGCTGGTAATCGCGGTCATCGCGTGGCTGTTTCGCGTTATCGGTGGGCGTCGTGGCACGTCCGTGTGACGCAGTCGATTAGGCGTTAGCCCAGCACCCACGGGGCATTTCAAGGAGGCGTCATCATGGGAACAAGGTTGTTTGGGCCCGACGGCCCAGCCAGATCCTCGGATCACGTTCAGCAGGACTTCCCACCGCCAACGAAGGAAGATCTTGTAGTTCGGGAACTGTCTCGGTCGCAGTGGCGCATCAGCGACCGGCGGTATCCCGAGCATGATGCAAGTGGCTTGCTTGGCTTCATTGAGCAAACGGGTGACACGTTTGAGCTAACACAGCTCGAGCATGGATTCGAGTGGTTCTACTTCACCTCCCTCGTTGAGGCCATCGGGCACTTCAATCAGGCACTGTCAAACGGCAGTCTTGCTGAACCGCAATTGTCATGGCCATCCAGCAGCGCCTGATCGACCGTGCCGGCACTGCTTTGCCGACGGTCGCTGCCAGAGGCGGTGAAGTAGTAGCCTTCCGACCGCGGTTGGCGTCAGCTTCCGAACTGCTCACACCGTCACGACCCGGGCCGTCGGCCGCAGAAAGTCGACCAGAGGCAATCACCACTCATGGGGGCTGCGAGTTTGTGGTCACCGCAGCGATGACGGACTGCTTCCTAGCCAGGGTGCACCGCGTCATTGAAGCGGGCGAGACCGCCATTGTTCCGCTTTTTCATTCGGGAGGAGTCGACATGCTCGTGATCAGCGCCGCAGCGCCATTGAGTGTCCGCCCAAAAGACAGGTCACGGACCCGATCCACGTGAACCGAGTTACCCACTGTTGAGGTTCCTTCAGGTGGATATCCACAGCGGAAGCTTGCGGTCTAGCACGAGCATCTACGTGCGTATGAAAATTTGAGTGGGCTCCCTAGTCTCAGACAATAATGGAACTGCGGTTCGCTACCCTGAGTCCGATTTTTTGTCGGCGGTGCGGTCTTTTTTGCCGGCAGCAGGTCATGAAATGCGTCAGGTGGTGGATCACTCAGGGATCCCGTGCGGGCACCCTCCCCGAGCTGAAATCGGCTCTTAACCGCGATGTTGCGAGCCGCCGAAATTGCGTGCGGTGATGGACCGGCTTACGGTTAGTCGGACTATTCGGAGGGGGTGAGTAAGTGCTCGTGATCCCGGCCACCGTAGAAGATGCCGACGATCGCGACAACAACCAGCAGTTCCACCAAAGTGAATCCAGTTTTTCGTCGATTCATGAATCACTCGGAATGGTTCAATTGGATGGAATAGAATATTACTCAACGAAGAAATGACTCGCTCGCTCAATGGGCGAATCTCCGGCCCCAATCGCTTGTTAGCAATCAGATAGCGGTATTCTAGAGTTTTGATGTGCCAAAGGACAATTGTTTGCGATCCAACATGGCAAATTGGACAAAAATAATCCCGGAGGTGTCGTCCAACTGACCCTGGATTTCCCAAATTCCGGTTTTGAAGGTCCCTTTACGAGAAACCGAATGTCATCCAGACCGAGCGGTGCCAATAGTTCAGGGACCGACCAGAGGATTGATTCGGCAAAGTCGCTTGAGTTGGCCGATGTTGACAGAAGCGAACGAAGGATCTGCTGCGAATCTTGGTGACGCTCGAAAGGCCCGATTGAGGCCAGATCTTTCGGTCGCCTACGGCTCGGTCAGGATGA
>RCMY010009086.1_pt1 | contig 10338 bp, 8 predicted proteins | sample 2041341 | NCBI WGS metagenome assembly RCMY01 (sample SAMN09708234, study PRJNA481090) | Marine sediment metagenome, whole genome shotgun sequencing project.
TGACACCGTCGATGACGAGATCGAACGAGGGTGAGTCCCAGAACGACTGGGCGGCAAGTGTGATGGTCAGTGGTACCTCGCCGGTCGGGGTCATATCGACTTCAGAAAAAGCCTGGGAGGTTTGCGTCATGTCAGTCCGCCGCCGTATGTTTCGACAAGCAGCCACATCCGGAGGAGACCAGGCATGTTGCGCCGCACCACCCGGTCCGCAGGACCACTAATTCTCACTGTCCTCGCTTTGGCGAGCACAGCTCTAGCTTCACCATCATCGTCCCAGGAGGCGAGGAGTCCGGAAGAAGAACCAGCCGGTGTCCTCGACGGGCTAACCGCTGACGAACGATCAGATATCGTCGATGTGTACGGAGTATCCGCCGAGGAACTCCTGGAGATGCCGGGCGATGAGGCGATCGATGTACTCCTCGATGGCAGGCTTGCGACGCCGCTGGCCGCACTCGAGCAGATGTCGAAAGAAGACTTCGCCGACGTTGTCAACTCGCAGGTGACGCTTCGAGTCTTCTACGGCCTAGACGGTGATCGCCGCGCTGTCGGAGATTTGCTCCTGACCGAACAAGGCGCTGAATCGCTTCAGCAGGACCCGTTCACGATGACCAAGTCGGAGCAAGACAGCGTTCTTCCGAGGCTCGCTGCGATGAACGAACGCATGACAGCACTCGACTCAATCCGAATGCTGGGCGGCTTCGGCGAATCCTTCGCCAACAACACCGAGGGGACTTACGTCGTTGTCGCAGTTCCTGGAAGTGAGGCAAGCGCTGCGGTTGGTCGCCTCGGAGATGACGGAATCGAGATCGTCGCAACTGCAGTCGGCCGGAGCGACCTTGAAGCGGTATGGCCAGACATCGCCGACCAGTTCGCCTACCAGAGCGACGGGTCGTTGACCTACGACTCAAGCCGAGGCGGGCCAAGCCTCACCGAAATGCAGGATCTCCTATCGGCGCAGGGTATTGAGGCAACGGTTGGGGAAGCCGACACGCCGGTTACCTTCCGCGACGGATTCGACGATGCCTATTGTCGGGGTCGCTCGCCGAACGAATGCGGGCAGAACCGCGGTGGCGTGGGCTACGACGCTAGATTCCCGAACGGGACAGGAGAAGTGTGCTCGACCGGAATGGCTGTCGAGCACAACAACGGCGGCCTTGGCTACATCACTGCCCGCCATTGCTTCTACAGCGACATTGGCCAGTTCATTTCTTGGGGGCGGGTGTATCAACGAGCCCACAACTCGAACGGCTACGCAGGTGCAGTCTTGCCGGCGTCCTCGCCGGACGCAGCGATTCTTTGGATGCCAGCTTCCTCAACCACGATCGCTCCTGTCACGTCTTCATATCTTCGGATCCCGGGTGTCATCAACGCTGAGAGCTTCGACCAGGCTGGTACTCCAGGCATGAACGACGTCATCTGCGGGGTCGGCAGGAATGCAGCGGCTCCCCGGTGCGGCTTCGTATATCAGACCAGTCCCATCGTCGCCGCCAGCATCCCAGGCTCTGGAGGCATCATTTCCGGAGGGGACTCCGGGGGCCTCGCCTTCGCCGGCAGCAATCCCACACGAGGCGTTGGCATCATCCAAGGAGAGAACAGTGGCGGAACCAATTTCTCGATCGAGACGCCGACCAGCATGGCCGGACTTCTAGGGAGCAACTGGAACTACTACTTCGGAGCCGACGAAGGCGCAAGCAACCTGGGGCGCCGCCATCATCTGTTCTCGCTCTACGACGTGTCGTACCTGCGCTCACCTGACCCGGGTGGGTGGTCGTACTACTTGAGCCGTTGGAACACCTCTTGCACGACCCGTCTCAGAAGCGACACGCGGCAGATCATCGGCTATTCACCCGAGATCGTCGCGCTCTGGCCGCTGACTTCGATCTCCAACTCCGAGAGTCGGGTCCGCATCGCATACGAGGCGGCCTTGGGTCGTGAGCCTGACGCGGGCGGACTGGCGTTCTGGACCAACTACGTGTGGATCAATAGCAGCTCCAGCGTTGCATCCCGAGAGGCGCGATGGCACGGGTTCCTTGACTTCACCGTGACGAACAGCAACGAGTTTGCTGGCAGGATCGCCACGGGATCGGTCGGCGATCGGGCTCTCTGCTCCTAGTCGATGCTGCAGTCCAGAGGAAGGAATCCTTCAACTCGGGTGTAGGGCATCTCCAGTTCGTCACTGACGAACGTGCCGGTATCACCGTCATAGATGAAGGTCCCAGAAACGGATTCGGCAGGGCCGGATGGGAAGCGTCCACCGGTCATCCAGCCGTCGTCGTCGAACCAGAGCGGAGGGTTCAGGCATATTCCGTCGAACTCGATGGTGACCTCGGCCTGCCCTGACGAGGGTGGCAGGAGAAGGCTCGCTGAGGTCACGGCGGTGAACGCGATGGCAGCTGCGAGCCCGGCCCCTATCAAGCTGCGGCGTCGGTTGCTCATAGTCGTCAATCGGCAGGCTGTTCCCCGGCCTTGAGTGTTCCTGGCCAGTGAGCCTCGTCTGAATGCTATTCACGCTAGGGCAGCGGGCGGCGCCCTTTGGTCAAGGACGAGTTCCCAGACTCGGCTTTGAGGGTCGCGTGGATCCTCGCACGCTCCGACCGGATCGACGCTCTCGTTGTCGAAGGCATGCCACCGCCGACGCATCACCACGTCTACCCAGGGGTACGCGACAATCTGTCCTGCGACGCTGACTGTTCGAGAGCTGCTCTCCCATTGGCCTCGTCCGTTAGGCGTCCTTGCAGGCCTGTTCGGACCAAAGGCCGCACCTGAGATCCAAAGTCTGCACGCGAAGAAAGATTGCTCGATAGCGCTCGCTCGTAATCACCGCCGCAGGCGTTGACCGACCACTCGGTATCGGCCCCGATGCGGCGCTGCAAGTTCACGGGGATGTCTGCACATCGGGGGCGTCGCCTGAGCCACACGATACGCCGGCGCAGCGAACGCTCAAGGGCCCTATCCGTTGTGCGTGAACGGATAGAGGCCCCCGGCGGTCGGAGGGCTACTTCTTGGTGGCCAGAACTTGAGCGAACCCCAGGTTCTGACCTTGATCGGCTTCAAGCATTGCTTGCGTGCTCGCAGCTGCATCGACCATCCAACCCTTTACGAACGGCAGCGTGGCTTCGTTGAAACGCAACCAATCGTTCCAGCCGCCCTCGACCATCGATGCGTGACCGACTTCGACAAGGCCCGTCTTGGCCCAGTGGTTTTGCCACCACTCAGGTGAATGCCACGAGCAGAACTCCGACTCCCAGAACGGGGCCAACGCTGGCGGGGGTTGATCGCCGAGCTCTTCCACTAGGGCCGGCATGACAGTGCCGATCCTCCCGCCCGGCTTGAGGAACTCGATGATGTAGGCGAGGTAGAGATCCGCTGTGCCGAAGTAGTGGTACGCATCGAAACTCACGATGACGTCGAAGAACCCCTTGGCGAATGGAAGCTGATGGGCTTCGGTGTGAAGCGGTGTGATGCTGTCCTCGAGCCCTGCCTCGGTGATCCGTTGCAGGTTGTCTGAGGGTGAGATCCACAGATCGGCAGCCCAAATGCGTGCCCCGGTCTCTTTGGCGAGGAAGATCGAGCTCATGGCTCGGCCGCACCCAAGATCGAGAATCTTCATGTCAGGGCTGATGTGCATTTCGTTCAGGAGGGACTCGGTAAGCCACAAGGCGTTCGGTCCCATCTGGTTCTCGATGATCCAGTCGGGGTCATAGGTGCTGGCGCGTGGATACTGCGGATGGTTCAGATCGTTCTTGTCGAGCATGTTTGGTCTTTCGTTGGAGGTCGTCTGTCGCTAGTGGTTGCAGCAAGCGCGTCAATTCAGCTGCTCTGCTGAGATCGGATGTCTGGCCCGGGTGGACTCAGATCCGAGACTGGACCCTCACGAAATCACGCTCCTCAAGGCAATGTGCCTGGAGTGGAAGCTAGCCACCCTCTCATTGTTGGTCGAGCGGTTTGGCGTTGAACGTCGCACCGACCTGCGCTTCGGGATCTGGACCGTTCCGGAGTGCACGAGGCGAAGCGACCTCGAAGCCACCAGACAACGCCCGCCCGTATTCACGCCCGAACCGCAGAGGCAAGCATGCGAAAACGGCCCGACTGCTGTGCCCGATATTGACTGCGCCAAACTGCCGTCGAGGTAGCGCAGTTCCGGCAATATGTCGGTGATCCTGTCAAGGGGTGTGGTCGGGGTCATTCGTTGGGTCGTTCTGGTCGAGGAGTTTGGTGATGAGTTCGGCCCGGTCTGTTTGGTTGTTCGCTGCGGCGTGATCGCGTTGGCGTAGGAGCACGGGCTGGAAGGTTTGGTCGGTGGCGAAGTGGGTGCAGGTCTCGCAGATCGATTCGTAGCTGCAGCCGAGTTGGGCTGGTCGTTGGCACCAGCCGTTGCCGAGAAGCCGGTGGTGAACTTCGTGCTGCAATCTGTGCATCGCTGGTCCAACGGTTGCTGCTTGGGCGGTTTGGTTCTGGCTGTAGAGGGCCTCGACTTGTTCCGCGACCGAGGCGTATTCCTCGGCGACGATCTTGTTGGAGATCTTGGCGTAGCGCATGGTCATGTCGAGCGAGCGGTGCCCGAGCAGCGCGGCGATTGCTTCGATGGACATCCCTCGGTTCACCGCTTGAGTCGCGAAGGTGTGCCTCAGTTTGTGGGGGGTGGACGCCATCGACCCCGGCGCGTCTGGCAACGGTTTTGACCCAACGAGAAACAGCGTGACGGTTCAATGGCCCGTCGCGTCCAGACAGCAACCGGCCGGGGGTGAACGGTCCGTCGCTGGCTTGATATTGGGCAATGAGATCAACCAGGACTGGTTGCAGCGGGATGAACCGGTCGTTGTGAAGTTTCCCGACCGGGATCCGTAGCCAGGGTTCGTTGCCCATGATGTTGACGGCGTCGTGTTCGAGGTCGCAGAGCTCACCAACACGCATCCCGATCCGGGCCAGCATCTCGACACCGAGACGTCGGATCAGCACGGGTTCTTCTTTGAGGGACCGCATGAACTTCGCGGCGTCGCCGTCATCGAGGAACCGTGGGAGTGACTCGTCTCGTTTCGGGATGTCGCCAAAGAAGATCGGAACCCGGGCCGGGGCGTCGTCCCAGTCCCATTCGATGATCCGGATGAAGAACATCTTCAACGTGGACATTCGACGCCGGAACGACGCTGTTTGATTCAGCGTCCCTGGGCGGCGCCCTGGTTGGGCCCGCTGCCAAAGCTTGAACGCTTCAACATGAGACCGTTCAACATCACCAACGCCTTCGAGTGCTGGGTCATGAGTGATCAAGAACCCGGCGAAGATTCGTAGATCAGAGTCAGTCGCCCGGACGCTGCTTGGCCGCATCGAGACAGCGACTTGGTCGAGATAGGCCAACATCGTGGCCGCCAACACCGGCGCTGCAGCATCGATCCGCACCCACTTCGCTGGCACACCAGACGGCCCGAACTCGGCTTCGGCGGCGAGCGCTGTCATTGGATCGCCCGCAGGTTTTGGGCGTCGATCATCTCTGACGCTTTGCGGTATTCGCCAGCGAGCCAGTCGTTGGTGAGATGCAAATAGATCCTGGTGGTCTCGATCGACGCGTGGCCGGCTTGGGCTTCGATCGACATGCCTGCCTCACGCAACCTGGTGAGGCAGGTGTGGCGGAGTTCATGGCACGACGCGTGTTCCAGACCCGCCCGGCCGCGGGCGCCGCGCATGATCTGATCCAGACCTGTTGCTGACAGCGGTTGCCCGCGACGCTGGCCTTTCAACACCACGAACACCGCATCAGTGGTCGCGTCTTTGGGGCGTTCGTGATCGAGGTAACGGCCAAGAGCATCGAGGAACCGGTTCGAGATCGGGATCAGTCGTTGACGCCCGCCCTTGCCGTCGGCGACGAAGAGTCGTCGTTCACCAACACGGATGTCTTCCAGGCGAAGGCCGAGGACTTCGCAGCGGCGCAGACCGCCGAGGAGCATCGCGTCGATCATCGCCCGATCACGATCAGTTCTCAGCGCTGCGACCAATGCGTCAACCTCAGTCGGCGCCAGGATCTTCGGCAACGTGACCGGCGTGCGAACCAGCGGCGCTCGACGCTTCGGCCCCGAGCGTTCACGACGCGTCACCATCCCTCGAGGGACCGGGTTGCGTGTGATTGAGGTGTCGCCGCGGACCATCAAATACGCGTAGAAGCCCGACACCGACGACAGCCGGCGTCGGATCGTGCGGGGCGACAGACCAGCTGAACGGTTGATCGGGATCACCTTCGAACCGTCAGTTCCGTTGCGTTGCTGGCTGATGAACGCCATCACATCAGCGCTCGTGACTCTCGCCGGGGTCTTGTTGACCGCAGCGAAGAACACCTTCAGATCGAAGGCGACAGCACGGATCGTGTTCGGTCTCGCCCTCGCTCGAAGGAACTCGAGATAGGCGTCGGCCAGCGGATGCCCGACCGTCACCACCAAACTGCCACCAGCGTCCTCGTACTGCACAACAATCGGCTTCCAACGCATCACAGAACCTCCAGAAACAGCCCAAAGGCCAGGAGGCTAAAGGCCGCCAGGATCACCGACATATCATGCACCTATGCGTGCAATCGAAGAGGGCGACACGAGGCAGCGCATAATCGCGAGACTTGATGCTGCGTTGCCCGAGGGTCGCTACTGATCGCCGAACAAGGCCTCCCCGATCTGCGTCGCTGCCTCTCGTTGCATGGTCGGCGTGACGTGGCTGTAGAGGTTGCTGAAGAGGGTTGCATCGGCGTGTCCGAGTCGCTCGGCTGCAACCTTTGGTGGAACACCGCTTGCCAGCATCAGCGTTGCGCTGGTGTGTCGTAGTCCATGGGCCGTGAGCCTCGGGAGTCCGATCTCCGGGCTGATGCGTCCAAGCAAGCGTGACAAGAACTGCGGGTGGTAAGCCCCGCCGGAGGGCTTCGTGAAGACGAATTCCGAGGTCAGGTAGCCGTCGGTGGTTGCTTCGTCAGCTTGGAGGCGTCGCTGAGTCTCGAGCACGCCGACGAGGTGAGGGTCGATGTCGATGGTGCGGACCGCGTCGTTGCTCTTGCCCGATGACGTCTTCACTTCGTAGCCGAGCACCGAGGCGAACTCGTTGATCCGAACGAAGCCTTTGTTGGCGTCGACGTTTGCCCAACGCAGGTGGACGAGTTCGCCGATTCGGAGGCCCGAGCCCAGAAGGAACGCCCACACAGGGAACAGGCGATCTCCTTCGTGCATGGCCAAGAAGTGGCGAGCCTGTTCGGGTGACCAGTGCTGTGGAATCTTCTTTCGGGCTCGCGGTTTCGGAATCGCAATGAGCGGGTTGCTGGTGATGATGCCAGCCGCGATCGCTTGCTTGAACGCTCCGTTGACCGGAGCACGAGCGAGGCGGATGGTGTTGGGTGCGAGGCCCCGGCCGGTCTTGGTGCCACCTTTGGTTGCCAACGCTCGTTGCCACGTGGCCACGGCTTCTGTCGTGAGTTCTCGAGCCAGGAGATCGCCGATCCACGGCCGGACGTAGTCTTCGAGCGAGTGGCGGTAGTCAAAGAGGGTCTTGGGCGAAAGCCGGTCGGACGCTTCGGCATCGTCGAGGAATTGCTCGACGAGTTCGGCGACGGTCAGATCGGACTGTTGTCCTCGATCTTGTTGTTCGGCGTAGTCGATGAGGACCACTTCTCGGGCACGGCTCGCTGCGGCCGCTGTTGGAAAGCCGCGCCTCGTCACCTGTTGCCACTTGCCGGTGACGGGATCCTTCGAGGTTCGAACCTTGAAGTACCACGACCCCTTGGTGTCTTGGTAGACGCCTCGCACTTTCGGCATTTCCGCTCCCTCGCCCGCTGGATGTTCTCAAAATGTTCTCACGGGAGGACGGAAATAGAAAGAGCCCCTCCGAAGAGGGGCTCTGACCTGGGCTTTTGCAGTGCGCCCGAAGGGACTCGAACCCCTAACCTTCTGATCCGTAATCAGATGCTCTATCCAATTGAGCTACGGGCGCCTGAGCGAGTGTAGAGGATGTCAAGCACTCCGCACACGCAGATTTGCTCCCTCTGATCAGACAGGGAGACGAGCGTGGATGTCGGCCGCGATCTCGGCTGGCGACCGATCCTCGGTGTCGACTTGTTCGAATTGCGCGTATGCCGCTCGGCGTTCGGCGAGAAGCTCGGTGATACGCCCCGCTGGGTTGTCGCCGTCGAGCAGCGGGCGGTGAGCCGTGCCGTCGCCGAGCACGCGATCCAAAATGACGCTGACGGGCGCAGTCAGGCAGAACACCAGACCAGAGGCTTCGAGCGTCGACGCATTGTGCGGGTCGAGCATGAGCCGTCCACCCGTGGCGATCACCAGCCCGGAGCGCTCAGCGAGTTCGACGGCGACACGGCCTTCGATGATGCGAAATGCCGCCTCCCCTTGCTCGGCGAAGATCATGGGAATCGGGCCGTGGTCGGCCTCGATGACCTGGTCGGTGTCGACAAAATCGAAGTCGAGCAGGTCTGCCAGGGCGCGCCCGACGGTGGTCTTGCCGGTGCCCATGAATCCCGTGAGAACCACGTTTCTCTCCACCGATGCCATCGGTGCAGCGTAGATCGCTGCATCCGAGGACCGGGCTGCCTGAAGGACTGTGCTGTCCAACGGCGGCCTGTCTACGCTCGACGGATGGCGAACGCTGACGGCCCGCGGATCCTCGTCCTCAACGGGCCCAACCTCAACCTCCTCGGCATCCGTGAGCCCGAGGTCTACGGCCACACGACTCTCGACGACATCGTCGCTGGCCTCGTGGCTCGGGCCGGCGAGGTGGGCGCATCGGTACAACACGTGCAGTCGAACAGTGAGGGCTCCCTTGTTGATGCGCTCCACGAAGCCCGCACCGCGGCCGACGGCGTGGTGTTCAATCCCGGTGCGTACACGCACACCAGCGTCGCCCTACGTGACGCGATCAGCGCCATCGAGATCCCGGTGATCGAGACCCACCTGTCGAACGTGCACGCTCGCGAAGAGTTCCGCAAGACCTCCCTCATCAGCGCGGTCTGCCTCGGCGTGATCGGCGGCTTCGGCCCCCACTCGTACACCCTCGCCTTCGATGCGCTGCTCGCTCACCTCCAAAGCTGAGCCATCCAAACCCCGGGTTTCTGACCCTCAGTTTTGATAGCGCGAGCCCCCGTTCTGGCACGCTCCCGATCACACCGGTACGGTCCCTGACATGAAGATCGGGGCCTTTCTCTTTGGTGGAGTCGAGATGGACGATGCAGGCGCAGGCCTGCCCGCTCCGACCGACCGCCGGTATTCGAACGCCGAGTGCTGGAGGGCCTCGGAGCAGATGCTCGAGATGGGTGTGCTCTCCGACACCCTCGGTTACGACAGCTACTGGCTGACTGAGCACCACTTCCAGCACGAGGGCTATGAGGTCGTGCCAAACGGCTTGATGTTCGGGGCGATCCTGGCCGAGCGGACCAAGAACATCCGGATCGGCACGATGTTCAACATCGTCGGTCAGTGGCATCCGCTCCGCCTCGCCGAGGACTTTGCCACTCTGCACAACATCTCTGGCGGTCGAGGCATCCTCGGCGTCGGTCGAGGCACCGTGCCACGAGAAGCTCAGGCGCTCGGCACTGACATCGGCAGCTTCGACAATCCCGACCAAGCTGCTGCCGACACCCTCAACCGCAAGCAGTTCGACGAGGCGATGCAGGTGATCGACCTGGCGCTCAACAACGAGACGTTCCGCTTCAAGGGCGACATGTTCGAGTTCCCGCCGCCTGGCATCCCCGATCGCGGCGGATTCGTCGAAGATCTCACGCTGGTCCCCAAGCCGATCTACCCATACGAGACATGGCAGGCCATCACCTCCCCGCCAACGCTCGAGGCCGTGCCGCGTAAGGGCTACGGCGGTGTCTTCTGGCTCAAGCACTACTCCTTTGCGAAGCAGTTCTGGGATCGTTATGCCGAGCTTCACGAGGAGACCTTTGGTGGCTCACTCGCCCCAGGAGCGAAGCGCCAACTCGTGCTCACTCCGTGGATCGCCGACACCAAAGAACAGGCGATGGCCGAGGTTCGCAATGGCCACGACGAGTTCTGGAAGTTCCTCGGTCCATACGGCTGGAGTCGGGGATACATGGGCGACGATGGCAAACCGTCGCCGGCCGGCCTCATCCCCACCCTCGAAGAATCGATGGCAAACAAAACATGGCTCGTCGGCACAGCGGATGACGTGATCGAGGGCGTCGAGTTCTACAAGGAATACCTGGGTGGGCTCGACAACTTGGTGATCTTCCCGAACATGCCAGGCGACAACTACTCCAAGACCGCCGAGCAGCTCACCCGGTTCGCCGAAGAAGTGACGCCAAAGATCCAGTGACTGGTCTCGATGCGAGCCAGATCGAGGCGA
>RCMY010005888.1_pt1 | contig 10337 bp, 7 predicted proteins | sample 2041341 | NCBI WGS metagenome assembly RCMY01 (sample SAMN09708234, study PRJNA481090) | Marine sediment metagenome, whole genome shotgun sequencing project.
AGTTCGGGGCGTACCCGGCGGTCGTCGATCGTGAGCTCGACCGGTACCTGCCCTTCCTTGCGACGACCCGCATCCTGGTCGCCAGCGTCAAGGCCGGTGTCGGCCGCGAGGCCGCGCACGAGGCCATCAAGGAGCACGCCGTCGCCGTCGCGCTGGAGATGCGCGAGCAGGGACGTGGCGACAACGACCTGTTGGACCGCCTGGCCGCCGACGATCGCATCCCGTTGACGCGCGCCGACCTCGACACGCTGCTGTCGAACCGTCTCGCGTTCGTCGGCGCCGCACCGGCGCAGGTGGAGCGCTTCGCTGCATCCGTCGAGGTGTTGGCGAAGGCCGACCCCACCGCCGCTTCCTACCGCCCCGGGACCATCCTGTGAAGCCCACCCTGACCGCCACCGTTGTCGTCGTCAACTACAACGGCAAGGACGTCGTCCTCGACTGCCTTGAGGCGTTGCGTCACCAGACCTACCCGCAGGACCTGCACGACGTCATGGTCGTCGACAACGACTCCAAGGACGGCTCGGTCGAGTTGATCGTCAAGCAGTTCCCCGAGGTCCAGGTCATCCGCAACAAGGACAACACCGGGTTCTCCCCGGCGGTGAACCAGGGCGCCCGCGCGACCGACGCTGACGTCGTCGTGCTGATCAACCCGGACGCCATGGCGCAGCCGGACTTCCTGCTGGAGATCCTCGCCCCGCTGCACCGCGACCCGGCCGTGGCCTGTGTCGGCGGCCTCGTCCTCGACGAGCACGGCAAGAAGGTCGACTTCGGTGGCGGCGAGGCATCGTTCTACGGCCACGGCTTCCAGGCCCACCAGGGCGAGCCGGCGGACACCATCCTGCGCGAGGGCCCGACCCTCTTCGCGACCGGGGCGTCGCTGGCCTGTCGCCGTGACGTGTTCCTGGAGTCGGGTGGACTGGACGAGGAGTTCTTCGCGTACTTCGAGGACGTCGACTTCGGTTGGCGCCTGTGGGTTCTTGGCCACAAGGTCTGGTTCGCCCCGAAGTCCGTCTGCCACCACATCGGTCACACGACCGTCAAGCGCTTCCCGCCGGAGCGCTGGCGCTATCTGCTGGAGCGCAACGCCCTCGCGACGATCTACAAGAACTACGGCGACCAGATGCTGGCGCGGGCCCTTCCCGGCGCCGTCATGCTGGCCGTGGCGCGCGGCCTCGTCGTCGACGACGGCAGCGACCTGGGCGACTACCGGATCAAGGCGGAGTACGCGGGCAAGCCCGCCCCGACGCCCCAGCTCACCAGCGGGGCCGGGGCGCACCTGGCTGCCGTGCGTGACTTCACGCTGTGGCTCGACTCGCTGAACGAGAAGCGCGACTTCATCCAGGCCAACCGTCGCCGCCGCGACGACGACATCCTGACGCTGTTCCGCAAGGGCCTGGTTCCCAACCACCCCGACCCGGCATTCCTCGCCGCGTTCGCCCAGGTCACGAAGACCTTCAACCTCCCGTTCTCCGCGAACGCCCGCGCGCGTGTCGTCATCGCGACGGGGGACCGCCTGGGCGAGAAGATGGCCGGGCCGGCGATCCGGGCCTACGAGATGGCCAAGCAGTTGGCGCCGGACCACGATGTCCGGCTGGTGTCGGTCCAGAGCCCGGAGCTCAAGGGCACCAAGGGGCGCAAGAGCCGGCCGGGCAAGGCCGACTTCGACATCGGCCACCTGACCTCGCTCACCTGGCGTTCGTATGCGGACTGGGCCGACGTGCTCATCGTCCAGGGTTCGGTGCTGACCCGCTTCCCGCACCTCGCCCGTGGTGACACCTACGTGGCCGTGGACGCCTATGACCCCTTCCAGTTGGAGGGGCTGGTCCGTGCCGCGGGCGAGATGGACGACGGGGCGCGGTCCGAAGACCGGGCGCACCTGGAGGCCACGCTCGCCGCCGACCGCCTCAACCGTGCCGACGTGGTGCTGTGCGCCTCCGACCGCCAACGGCAGTGGCTGCTTGGCCAACTCACCGCCATGGGCAAGATCGACCCGGCGATGGTCCGCAAGGACCCGGCGCTGTCGTCGTTCGTGCAGGTCGTCCCGTTCGGTCTGCCCGACGAGGCCTTCGCGCCGAAGCAGTCACGCCTTCGCGAGGCCTTCCCGTCCATCACGACCGACGACATCGTCCTGGTCTGGGGCGGCGGGATCTACGAGTGGTTCGACCCGGCGACCCTGGTGCGAGGCGTGGCCAAGGCGGCCGCCGCCGATCCGCGGATCAAGTTGGTCTTCCTCGGCACCCGGCACCCCAACGCCACCGTGCCGACCTCCGCGCGCGTCGGCGAGGCGGAAGCGGTTGCTCGTGAGCTCGGGGTCCTGGGCACCCAGGTCTTCCTGCACGACGGCTGGGTCAACTACGACGAGCGCGCGGACTGGCTCGGCGACGCGGCGATCGGCACCTCGACGCACTTCCGGTCGATCGAGACCGAGCTGGCCTACCGGACCCGGATGCTGGACTACTTCTGGGCCGGCCTGCCGATCATCTGCACCGACGGCGACGCCATCGCCGAAGAGGTCCGCCAGGGCGGCCTCGGCGAGGTCGTCCCCGAGGGCGACGTGGCTGCCGTTGCGGCCGCCATCGCGAAGCTGGCCGACCCCGACCACCGGGCCGAGGTCGCGCAGCGTGTGCGTGAACACGCCGCGTCCCGTTCGTGGTCGCAGGTCCTGGCTCCCGTGTTCGAGTTCGTGGACGCCCCGGAGTTGGTCTCCGTGCGCTCACGTGACTCGTACCTGCGACCGGCCGGCTCGTCGGCGCGCTCCGGGATGTTCCGCGAGCGTTCTGCGGGCCAGATGGCGACCACCTTCGTGGGGTGGGCCAAGGACAAGGGCGTCAAGGACGCCTTCTCGGCCGGGGTCAACTCCCTGCGCGTGCGCCGTGCGGCCTCGAAGATCGAACAGGGCTGAGTCCTGCGCGCAGGTCGCGGTCTGCGCCGCGCCCCGACCTACCCTCCCGCCCTGACGCCAGCCACCGGCGTCCGGGCCCTGCCGTCATGATCTGGCCGGCCCGTCGCAGGCACCGCGAAGGGGCGGGCAGTGAGTGAGCTCGTCACCGCAGGGCGTCCGACCCTCTTTCGCGGCCCCCGTGAGAAGCTCCATGAGCTGTGGCGTGCCCGCGAACTCCTCCGGCAGCTGCTGTCGAAGGAACTCAAGATCCGGTACCGGAACTCGGCGCTCGGGTTCCTGTGGTCGATGATCACACCAGCCGCGATGACCGTCGTGTTCACGGCCGTCTTCGGCTTCCTGCTGAAGGTCCCGATCACGGACTACGCGGCGTTCTTCCTGCCCGGGTTCCTGGTCTGGCAGTTCTTCGCCAACAGCTCGCAGTCGTCCCTCGACGCGATCGTCGGCAACGGCCAGCTGATCCAGAAGGTCTACTTCCCGCGCGAGGTCCTGCCGCTGTCCCTGGTGTTGAGCCAGTTGGTGCACCTTGCGCTGGCCTTCGTCGTCCTGCTGCCGTGGGTCGCGTACCAGCGCGGCTGGTCCGCGGTCTTCCTCAACCTGCCTGCGGTGCTCATCGGGATGGTCCTGGTCGCTGGGTTCACCGCCGGTTTCTCCATGCTGCTTGCCGGTGCCAACGTGGGCTTCCGTGACCTCAAGGAACTGACGCAGATCCTCTTCCTGCTGTGGTTCTACGTCACGCCCGTGATCATCCCCCGGGCGATGATCACTCGCCTGGTCGAGGCCGACGACTCCACCGTGGCACGCGTGGCCGACGCGGTCGCGATGATCAATCCGATGACCTGGTACGTCGAGTGGTTCCAGACCTCGATGTACGGCGACGTCATCTGTGACGGCCCGGACCTGTGCCGGTCGACGGCCCCCCACTGGCCCGACCTCATGACCGTGGGCGTCTGCGTCGGCCTGGCCGTCGTTGCCCTGGTCGTGGGTTACACCGCCTTCACCAAGATGGCACGCACCTTCGCGAAGGCGGTCTGACATGGTGCTCGACCTGCTCGGCCGCTTCGGCAAGGACGACGACCATCGCCCCGCGATCGAACTGCGCGCGGTCAAGGAGACGTTCCGTCTCTATCACGAGCGCCCGCCCGGCCTCAAGGAACGCCTCGCCCGCGGACGTCGCTCCTCGTACACGGACTTCAACGCCCTCGACGGCGTGTCGCTTCGCATCAAGCGTGGCGAGTCCGTTGGCGTCATCGGTCACAACGGCTCCGGCAAGTCGACCCTGCTCAAGGTCCTGGCCCGGATCCTGCCGCCGGACACCGGCACGGTCGAGATCAACGGGACCATGGCGTCCCTGCTGGAGTTGGGCGCCGGGTTCCACGGCGACCTGTCCGGCCGCGAGAACATCTACCTCAACGGGGCGATTCTCGGGCTGACCCGTGCCCAGGTCCAGGAACGGTTCGACGACATCGTCGATTTCGCCGGCATGCGCCAGTTCCTCGACACCGCGGTCCGCAACTACTCCTCGGGCATGACCGTGCGGCTGGGCTTCGCCATCGCCGTGCACGTCGACCCGGAGATCCTGCTGGTCGACGAGGTCCTGGCCGTCGGCGACGCCGACTTCCAGAAGCAGTCGCTGCGCAAGATGGACGAGTTCCGCGAAGAGGGCCGCACCATCGTCGTGGTCAGCCACGACCTCGCGGCCATCGAACGGTTCTGTGACCGCGTGATCGTGCTGGAACGTGGCCGCATCGTGTTCGACGGCTCGGCCCAGGAGGGCGTGCGCCACTACGGCCAGCTCAACGAGACCGCGCCGGAGGACCACGCACCCGCGACCCAGATCGGCGACGGCAAGGTCGAGATCGCCGACGTCGAGCTCAGCGACCTCTCGGGTCGACCGATCGACTCCATCCTTCCCTCGACCTCCATGCGCCTGCGGGTCAAGTTGGAGGCCAAGGAGTACGTCGAGGTCTGCTCGGTCGGGGCGATCGTGAACTCCGGCAAGCGGGAGCTCTACGAGGTCCACACGACCTGGCAGGGCCTGGGCATCGGACCACTGGCTCCCGGCCAGACGGCGACCGTGGACATCAAGCTGTCCGCGCGCGTCCTGGCTGGCCACTACGGCATCAGCGTCGCGGTGACCGATGCTCGCCAGCGCAACCGCCACGCGTGGGCGCCGGACGTGATCCGCTTCGACGTGCAGCCGTTCCCCGGCGCGGCCGGCATCGTCGACCTCGACGCCTCGACCTCGGTGCTGGAGGGTCCGGCCGTCCGCCTGCGTGAAGACCTCGCCGGCACCGGTCCGATCCCGGTCATCAAGGTCGAGACCCCGGCCGATGGCCAAGCTCTGCGGGCCGTCCCCAACCCTGACGCCGAGTCCTGACGCCCGCTGTCGGGTGGGTCAGCGTCGACGGCCGTTGGTGGCCTGGCCTCCGGCGACGATCGTGCTGAGCACGACGTGGGTCACCAGCGCCCCGAGCCCTGGCAGGTCGGCGGCGACCTGGCGGCTGAACCGGTCGTAGGCGTCGAGGTCGGCGACCTCGACGCGCAGGAGGTAGTCGGACGTGCCGGCGAGGTGGTGGGCCTCGATGATCCCCGGGGTGCGGGCCACGGCCTTCTCGAACGCGTCCACGATGTCGCGTTCGTGACGGATCAGGGTCACCGTGGCGAAGGCCAGAAAGCCGCGACCGTCCGGCTCCGGGGCGATGTCCGCGGTGTAGCCGCGCAGCACGCCGCCTTCCTCGAGGCGTCGCACCCGGCGCAGGCACGGCGAGGGGGAGAGCCCCACGGCTTCGGCGAGGTCCACATTGGCGATCCGGGCATCCGTTCGCAGGATGTCCAAGATCTGGTGGTCAATGGCGTCAAGTTCGATCATGGCAGGGAAGGGTGCCATGTCATTCCTTGATTGAGCAACATCATTGCGCCTTTCGGGGAAAGTGGGGCGGAACTTGCCATCGCGTTGCGCGGCTCGCGTGGCACGGTTGCACTCCGCCCGGCTTCACCCCTCCTGCCGGGCGGCCGGCACCCCACCAGGTGCTGCCATCCTTCCCTGTGAGGAGGTCGGACATGACCGCCCTCGTCTCCCGCCGGTTCGTCACCACCGTCCCGAACCCCATTGCCCGTGGCCTCCTGGCCCTCCTCGCGACCGGCCTGCTCTGGGGCCTGGTCGTCCTCGGCCCCGACCTCGTGCCCGGGGCGACGGCCACCAGCCTCGTGGGCGGGCGTTTCGTCGTGCTGGGCGTGACGTCGTTCGTCGCCGTCCGCGGACGCTTCATCGGCGTCGACTGGAAGCGCGCCTTCGTCTACGCCCTCGCCGGGTTCGTCGGCTACTACCTGCTGCTGGTGCTGGGCATCCAGCGGGCCGGCGCGGCGCCCATGGCCGCGCTCATCGGCATCACGCCCGTGCTCTACGCGGTCGCCGGGGCCCGGGCCGAACGCCTGGACCTGCGTCGCCTGGCCGGCCCCCTGGCCGTCCTCCTCGGCGGCGTCCTGCTCACCCACGTCATGGACCTGCGGGTCATGCGCGGTTCAGGTGGCGTGGACATGGCCGTCGGCTTCGCCCTCGGCCTGGCCTCGATCCTGGTGTGGCTCTGGTACGCGATCGACAACGGACGCTTCCTGCGACGCACGCACGTCAACAGCACCCAGTGGACCAGCGCCGTCGGCTTCGCCGCGGGTGTGCTCGCCCTGCCGCTGCTTGGCCATGGCCTGGTGACCGGCGGCGTCGGGCCCGACCCGATGCGCTGGCTGCTGGTCGTCCTGGCCCTCGGCTTCGGATCGGCATGGCTGGGCACGGTCGCGTGGAATGCCGCCTCCAAGCTGCTGCCGGAGTCACTGATCGGTCCGTTGCTGGTCATCGAACTGGTCATCGGCCTGGCCTATGCGCACATGTTCACCTCGTCGTGGCCCGCTCCGGTCACGGCCGCTGGTTACGGCGTGCTGGTCGTCGGCACGGTCCTGAGCGTCATCAAGGTTGGCCGCCTGCGCGCCCTCGCCGCGAGCGCCACGGCCTGACCGTGTTGGGACGAGGTGCCGCGATGTGTCGTATTGCCGCGCATGAGCGGCAATACGACACATCAGGCGGGTCGCCCGTCGATAGCGTTCGAGGTGGTCCGGCCCGGCGTCATGCCTCGCCGCGGCCACCTCGCACCTCCCTCGCCGACCGCTCGGTTCCGTCGTGTCCTCACTCCCTCGCGTCCGCATCGCCCCCGCCCCCAGTGGCGTGCTCCACGTCGGGTCGGTCCGCACCGCGCTCTACAACTGGCTCTACGCCCGTCGTCACGGCGGGACGTTCCTGTTCCGCATCGAGGACACCGACGCCGACCGCGCCACGGACGAGTCCATGGAGTCGATGCTCGACGCCATGACCTGGGTCGGTCTCGACGTCAACGAGGGCGTGCGTGTCGGCGGTCCCTTCGGCCCGTACCAGCAGTCCAAGCGCACGGAGCTCTATGCCGCGGTCGCGCGTCGCCTCGAGGAGGCCGGCCACACCTACCGGGACCACCGCACCCCCGAGGAGCTCCAGGCCTTCCGCGATGCCAAGCAGGCCGCGAAGCTGGCGCCCGTCTTCAAGCGCCCCGCCGAGGGTGAGCAGCTGGGTGACCCGGCCAACCCGTCGGTCCTGCGCCTGAAGCTGCCCACCGAGGGCACGTGGACGCTCGACGACCTCGTTCGTGGCGAGGTCACGTGGGACTGGGCCAACGAGTCCGACCCGGTGATCCGCCGTTCCAACGGCGCAGCCACCTACCCCCTGGCCAACTCCGTCGACGACGTCTCGCAGGGCATCTCGCTGGTCTGCCGTGGCGAGGACCTGCTGTCGGTCACCCCGCGCCAGGTCGTGCTCTACGGCTACCTCGTCGAGGGTGGCCTGATCGACGACGCCCTGGCCGAGGTCGGCCTGCCCCCGCGCGACCCGTCATGGGACGTGCCCAAGCAGTTCGCCCACTTGGCGATGGTCGTCGGCCAGGACCGCAAGAAGCTGTCCAAGCGCCACGGCTCGGTCTCCATCCAGGAGTTCGCCCGTCGCGGCTTCCTGCCCGAGACCGTCCGCAACTACCTGGCACTGCTGGGCTGGTCGCACTCCGAGGGCCTGGAGCGGATGACCGACGAGCAGATGATCGCGGACTTCGACTTCGCCCGCGTCGGCTCGTCCGCCGCAGCGTTCGACGAACAGAAGCTCTCCGCGTTCAACGGTGAGCGCATCCGTGACCTGGCGCCCGAGGTGCTGGGGGAGTTGCTGCTGCCCTTCCTCGACGGCACCTACGCACCCGATGCGAACGACGAGTCCGGCAACCCGATCGACGGCGGCCTGCCCGACTGGACGCCCCTGATCTCCAAGCCGGCGACCGACCGCGACCGCGCCGTCGTCCACGGCATGGTGCCGCTGGTCCAGGAGCGCATGCAGCGTCTCTCGGAGATCCAGGCCTACGCCGGCCCGTTCCTCACCGACGAGGTCCTCGAGATCGACCCCGTCGCCGTCGACAAGGTGCTCTCCAAGGGCCGTGCCGACGAGGTGCTGACAGCAGCGGGGACGCTCCTGTCCCACCTCGACTGGGACGCCGCGGCCATCGAGGCCGGGCTTCGCTCCCTCGCCGAGACGCTGGAGATGGGCTTCGGCAAGGTCGCCCAGCCGGTCCGCGTCGCGACGACGGGTTCGACCGTGTCCCCGCCGTTGCCCGAGTCCCTCGCGATCATGCCGCGCGAGGTCGTTCTCGCGCGGATCGCCGCAGCGCAGCCGATCGCGGCCGCGGCCATCGCCGCCAAGGCCTGACGGGGTTCAGTTGATGCGGGAGCGGACCTCGGCGGCCAGGCCGTCGATGTCCGCGACCGTGACGGTCAGGCCCGGGTGCTTGATCAGCGGCCCGGCGAGGGCGGTGACGCCCTCGTGGAAGCAGAGGCACACGCCTCCGACGGTGTTGGTGCCGAAGGTCGCGCCCCGATCCTTGAACGAGCCGCGCGGGCCGATCGCCTTGATCGCCTGGTAGTCGCGGCTGACCTGGACGTCCTTGACGTTGGACCACGGCGTGTGGACCGACAGGTGGCCGAACGTGGCGTGGAAGCCGTCGTCGTCGGTCGTCACCTGCGAGTTGTCGGGGCGGATGCCCAGGAGTGCCAAGGCGGGTTGGTACTTCGGGGCGAAGGCGAAGGGCCAGGTCTGCACGAGCTCGTCCTGCGTGTGGGGGGAGGGTCCATCTGAGCATGCCACCGACGTCCGTGCACCAACCGGACCGAGCGGCCACGTGGCAGGCTTGCGCCAGAAGCGTCGGGGATGGCGCCGAGGGAGTCCGTCATGCGTGCAACAGGTGCCCTGGTCCAGGCAGTGGGAGCGGCCGTCGTCGTCGGGGCGCTGCTGGGGCCCGGCGCGGGACTGCCGGCATTCGCCGAGGCGACGCGTGTCGCGCCCGAGGACTTCGTGCCGCTGCCGGCTGCGGCGGACACGCAGGTCAGCGCGGCGGCGCTGGCACTGCGTCAGGAACTGCTCGGTCCCAACCACGACGACCCGACGATGGTGACGTTGCACTGGGTGGGCGTGTCCAGCTTCGTCGCCACGTGGAAGGGCCACCTGTTCCTGCTGGACGCCTGGGAGATCATCGGGGCCACGAACGACACGGTGCCGATCGGGCGCGAGGAACTGGCAGCCTTGGAGCCTGAGGCGATCTTCCTTGGTCACGGCGACTTCGACCATGCCGGGGACCTCGGCTACATCGCGGGTCTCAGCGGGGCGACGATCGTCGGCGGCGAGGGCCACTGCGACACTGCTGTCGCAGGGGCGGAGCGCGAGGGTGTGCCGACGGACTTCACCTGCGTGGTCGTCGGCGATGCCGCGACCGTCGGGACGATCACGTCGTTGCGCGTCTGGGAGGACGTCGAACCCGTCACGATCCTGCAGCACATCCACTCCGACCCTGCGGCGCCCGGCGCGGACAACTCGCCCGACCCGCAGGTGCCGATCTTCGATGCGCAGCCCTATGCGGAGCACTTCGCCACCGACCCCGACGAAGGCTTCCGGTTCTTCGGGCAACTGCGGGAGGGCGCTCGAGACGCGATCCTCTTGCACCACTTCCGCGAGGGCGACTTCACGCTGCTCTGGGGAAACTCGTCCGGCCCGATCCACACCACGCCGGAGATCATCGCCGCGCTGGACGCCTTCCCGGGCTGCGTCGACGTGATGTCCAACGCGATCCTCGGGTTCGACCAGCCCGTGTCCGGCCTCAAGGATCCGCGGCTCTACGTCGAGCACGCCCACCCCAAGGTCTTCCTGCCGCAGCACGGCGACGCCTGGGCCCCGGTGATCTCCGCGGGTCAGGCGCAGTACCAGGACCTGTGGGCGGCACAGATGGCGGAGTTGGAGCATCCGCCGGAGGTCGACTTCCTCGTCGACCCGCAGGACTATCTCGTTGAGCGTGCCTACACGTTCGACGACCCACAGTGGATCGAGCCG
>RCMY010005889.1_pt1 | contig 10336 bp, 2 predicted proteins | sample 2041341 | NCBI WGS metagenome assembly RCMY01 (sample SAMN09708234, study PRJNA481090) | Marine sediment metagenome, whole genome shotgun sequencing project.
CCATGAACCATGGCAGACCCATCTTTTGCGTCGTGCACACTAACATGCTTATAAAGGTTTATCCAACAGTACAGTTCTTTTGCGATATCTATTTGAGCAATGCTTTTGCACCCTGTAGCATCGGTTACCGTAACGCTATGCATACCATAGGTTATGGTCGTAGCGGTCTGAGTGGTCTCGCCATTGTCCCATAGATAGGTATATTGGCCCGTACCTCCTTTCGGATATACCGTGGCAACACCATCTGTGGTCACATGATCGGTCGTAAGTTTCTCTTGTTCAATGCTTGTCGTAAAGTCGTTACAGTTCCCTGTATTCGGTTCTGTTATCGTGACACTACATTGAGATTTTGCCCCAGAGGCATCGGTAATGGTCACCTCATGTGTTCCTACCGTTAACGCAGTATTCAGCTCGCCGGTAGAACCATCGCCCCATAGATAGGTGAAAGGTCTAAAACCTCCATTGCCATACACACGTGCCGCACCGTCATTGCCCCCGCGCACACTTACATTTTGGACCAGATTGGTCCAACAGTACAGCTCCTTGGCCATGTCTACCTGGCACGTGGTCTCACATCCATTGGAATCGGTGACCGTTACACTGTGCATACCATAGGTTAATGTCGTTGCTGTTTGTGTCGTTTCGCCATTGTCCCATAAATACGTGAACTGGCCCGTACCGCCTGTGGTATTCACCGTAGCGACACCATCGGTAGTCTCATGGTCGGTGGTCAGCACATCTTGTAGAATGTTACAGACCAACGGTTGGTTATTGGTTACCATGAACGCTTGAGAGGTTTTAGTACAACCGAATTCATTGGTTACCTGTACCGTATAACTACCTTCTAAAGCGGTAATGGTCTGGGTGGTCGCGCCGCCCGGTGACCATAGGTAACTGGAATGTCCTGCGCCGGCATCTAGCTCGACACCATTGCCGTTATTACAATAACTGTCCTTACCGGTGATCGCAACTACTGGTAAAGGATTTACGGTCAACGTAGCCGTTTCACTGGTTGCCGAACAGTCGTCCATACCGTCATTCGGAGTACCGTTGTCGGAGGTCGCGATGACCCTAAATTGAGTTCCACTAACATTTACAAATCCACCACCAAAATATCTCGAAGTTCCTCCATTGGCATAGTCTGGATTACTAGTCCAAGTAGCACCTCCATCTGTTGATTGCTGCCAATCATATTCAATAGTTCCAGTTCCGGATGCCATAACTTCAAAAGTATGTGGTTCATTTTCACAGAGAACTACACTCTGTGGTTGTGTTTCAATAACAACCTCACATGCAGATTTTACAGTGACTGTCGAAGTACAGACAGCCACATTGCCTGCAGCATCTACAACGATCAATTCTACTACATTGGTCCCAATATCGGCAACCGTAAAGTCGATGCTCTGCGGTAACAACCCTGGCGCTCCTCCATTACCTACTACTACAGTAATCTTGGTTTCACCCACTCTGGCACCGCTGCCATCAAATGCTTTTAAATATACCTCATAGGTACCATCAACCGTTGGGTCGAAGGCCTTAACTGCCGCTTCATTGAAGAAATCAAGGTTCCATGAGTTCTGTGCCACATTGTTCGCTGCCAATAACCCTGCATAGGATGCTGGATCCGTAGCCTCCGTACCGCCACCATTAACTGTCATATTATCACCGATGGCATGGTCTGCAAAGACCTGATTAATAGGGTCGAATACATAATAATCGGTACCTGTACTGGCATCAAAATCGATACCCATTTCATAGGTAAGACCGTTAAGTTTATCACCTGCTGTGCCCGTAGGGTCGGTGTTTACGCTCCACTCAAAATTCCAACTTGCCCTGCTCGCAGGTGATCCCGCGATGGCTGCATGTGAGTACGTACCATCACCATTGCTGTTGAAGGTGTTCATAGGAGTCGGGTAGCGAACCTTTGCCCGAAGGCCTAGCTCTACACTACCTGTTTGATTATTGGTGAAGCCTCCGTTTGCGTTCCCGGATCCGAAAATGACCTCAGGAGCAACATTTTGGTCGAATAGTCTTGCTATCCTGCGTTGTACGCCGTACGTAATACTGCCTTCGTTGTCGCTAGAACCGTTATCGATATCGGTTACGCTGACTGTAGCGTTGCCGTTAATGTCCAATTGAACCATAACGTCTTGGCAAACAGCTACTGGTGGAGTTCTATCAACTGGGACAGTAGTAAACGTCCAACCTTCAGGTAAAATTCCTGCAAATGGATTGCCCGCGGCATCTTCCAAATCGGTAGCGTCTATTTGCACTTCATATTCATTTTCCGCTAAGAAAGGAGCCATGGGGTCAATGGTAAAGCCATTAGCGCTAAACATTATCGCCCCACTTGCGGCATCTACCGTTCCAAAAGGAGTTCCGGTCGTTATATTTTGAATTATGATCTCGCCCCCCGTTGCAAATTGTACGGGCTCGCTAAACGTTGCCGTCAAAACGGGTTCTGTAATTACTCCGGTTGCATCATCAATTGGATCGGTGCTAACCAAAGTTGGTGCAGTATTGTCCAGCTCAAAAGTCTCATCGATAGGAGGCTCTATTACTGCGAGGGCGTTGCCCGCTACATCGGTAATAGTATTAGCAGGTTTGATATCCAAACCGACTATGCCATTGTAATCGGCAAGGTCACCCCCGGTGACCGTGTATTGAAACCCAGTGTTATTCCCGGTAGAAGTGCCCAATGAAGCTGGGCTAGTTGGCCCGGTTACTTGCATACCAAACCCCACATCAAAGGTGCCCGACACAACTTCACTGAAGGTCAAAGTCCAAGCTACTTCATCAGCATTGGTCAAACTGTTTAATGGAGTTAATCTTTCTATAGATAAAAGTGTCGGGGCAGTCGCATCATAGGTAATTTCATTATCTGTACTCGTGCTGGCCTCATTAAGATTACCCCCCATGTCTATGGCCACACCTGCCGCGACTGTAGCGATTACCGTACCGTCGCCGGTCATTCCGCTTACAGCAACATTATATGTTGTGCCGTCATTGGGCGCTATTTCTGTTACATCGGCAGTAGTTGGGTTCGCAGAACCATTTAGGGTTACGTCGCCCGTGGTAAAATCAGTGACAGGCTCGTTGAACACCACCGTAAAGTTAATGGGTGAAGTAGCAGTTGGGTCGGCCTGCGCTGTTGCTTGTTCGATGGTTACGGTAGGTGGGGTATTGTCTACAACGTTTAATGCTGAAAATGGTACATTGGAAAGTAATGCATTGGGTTGTGCATGCACCCAATTGGCTATATTCCCTATATCGGACAATACAATCGGTACTGCACGTTTTGTTTCATCATACTCCATACGATTCGGTGCTGTTGCCGGAAAACCATCGACCACTACGGCATTGGTAAAAATACCAGATGGATCTTGAGTTGTCGGTATGTTTCCGCCAGAGGCCGAAGGTATACCTGTAAACAAGGTCGCATAAATTTCTACTACCCCATTGGTAGGGTCGGTATCATTATCCGCGTAGGCGTAAAATGTCTCCCCAGCGGTAGCGATAGCGAAATTCCCAGAAATCAAGACCAAACTGCCACAAGCGGCCCCGTTGGCCATGTTACAGGACAGTGAAAAGGTATCCGGACTAGGTTCGGTAACTACAATTACATCTCCTTTGGGTATTACTGCTCCTGGGGAGGTCCATTGAAAGACTGCGTCACCAGGAGTAAATTTTAAGGTCGTGTTGTCAAAATTGTTATCGGTAAAATAGATTACCGTATTAGCCGGGATGTCATTTGCCGCTGCAAAAGAAAATCCATCAGGAGTTACATGATTAAGTCCCGTAATGGCGACTAAAGGCATTGAACTCGAAGTATCGTCGTTGCTTATCGTACCAGTGGCGTCGTTTGGAGAACCGCCAAGGTAACCAGTACCTGAGGCCACCATGATTTCTACGGTCTCTAAAGTTTCTACATCGGTATCAACCGAAGGATCTACCGTGACATTCGCCGAAGACGTACCGTTTGTAATCACTACCGTACCAGTCGTTGCGGTAAAAGTAGCTGCGCCACTTGCAGTGTAATCGGTTCCGAAAACGGCAGTACCTCCTACAGAAAAGTTAACCGTTATATCTGATGTTGCCGCTTCATTCAATGTAAAGGTAAATACCAAATTGCCCGCACCATCTTCTACAACACTAGCGGGAGAAACCGCTACTGAAACTGAAGGTGCCGCTGACCCTGCTGAAATTATAATGTTAGAGAAAGGAACATCGGATAGAATTTGATTGGGTTGCGCATGTAACCAGTTGTTTACATTTTGAAAATTGGCCAAGTCTACCGTTACATTTCGTTTTGTGGGGTCATATTCTGTTCTGTTGGGTACCGAAGCAGGAAATGCGTCGACGACTATACTACCTGGAAATACCCCATTCGGGTTTTCAATTGCAGGAATATTACCTCCTGAAACTGTACTTGTGCCTGTAAATATCGCTGCATGAATTTCGGTAATTCCGTCCGTAGGGTCGTTATTATTATCTGTATAGACATATACTGTTTCTCCGGCTGTAGCAAGGGAAAAACTACCACTTACAATATTAAAAGCCCCACATTGTGGGCTTGTACAGCTTAACGAAAAAACATTGGATGAAGTTTCATTAATAACTATAACTTCACCTTGAGGTATTACCACACTTGGAGATGTCCACGATAAAACAGCTTCACCTGAATTAAATGTTAAGGAGTTATTGTTAAATTCATTATCGGTAAAATAATAGGTGGTACTTGCCGGAATATCGGTCAAGGCCACAAAGGATAGGCCTTCTTGTACATCGTGATTTAGCCCTGTAATTGCTACAGCCGGGGTTACCGTTTGAGCATCATCGTTCTGAATAGTGATACCTTGTATACCTGGGCTACCTGCATCATATCCTGTACCCGCCGTGATGGTAATAATTGCTGTCTCATCAGGTTCTAAACTTGTGTCACCAACAGGGGTAAGCGTAAAGGTCACTGTTGTACTACCATTAGGTATAGTTACGGTACCGGCAGTGGCGCTAAAACTAACGGCTCCAGATTGGGTATAATCGGTGTTAAATGTAGCCGTACCACTTACAGAAAAATTTGCCGTAATCGCTCCTGTAGCCGGTGCATTTAAGGTAAAAGTATATATTATTCCTGTTCCACTATTCTCAGTAACAGAGGTAGATGAAACACCCAACGTCAATACTGGATTTGATCCCGCCAAACTTAAATTCGTAAAGGGCGTAGTGCTCAAAGGAGCATTTGGTGCCGAAAATGTATAGCTTGAAGGATTTTCTAATATAATTTTACTGACCCCATCGCGCGATACATTAAATTCAACCCTATTTGGATATAATGTAGGATCATCTGGTAAAGGAGCAGGACTTGTTAATGGAAAACCATCGACCACTATTGCATTTGGGAAGTCACCAGAGGGATCTTCATTGGGTGGAATAGTACCACCATATTGTGAAGGACTTTCCCCCCTACCTGTCCATAGAACTGAGTAAATTTCAGTGATCCCGTTCAATACATTCTGATCGGTATCTGAATACGCATACAAACCATCCCCGGCTGTCGATAAAGAAAAAGAACCATTGCCATTACCCCCGGGAGGTGCTGGCTGCTGCGGTGCCAGTACCGCTGTACCACAGACGCCCGTATTACAACTAACTGTAAATGTATTTGTACTTGGTTCATTTACAAAAACCACATCTCCTATACTCAAAGCAGACCCTACTGTAAAAACTACGACCCCTTCACCAGTTGTACCTATACCAAAGGTGAAAGCATTGGCAGAAGCGTCATATTCATTTTCGGTAAAATAAATAATCTCTCCACTGGGTATGGCTTCTAAAGCAACAAATGAAAAACCATCCGATGGTCTATGATTTGCGCCTATAATAGCAACTTTTTGAGCCAAAACATTCGGCACTGCTAAAATGGCGAATAGAAATGCTAAAATGAGTGTAATTTTTTTCATGGGGTCGGTTGTTTAGAATAGTTTATTTCTGAGTTTGTATGGGGGAATACACGTTTAATATTTTTATTAATTTTTATTTTTAACTTCTACTTGGAAAAACACCTACTAATGCTATGATATAATTAACACCAAGAAAAGGTTGCATAATATTATGCGATTGCCCGCCGCCAGTATTGTTGACCGTGGTAGAAACACCACCAAGTTGTGCACCATTACCATCTTCGGTAAATGCGCCAGAATGTGCGGCTAGTACCCCTGTTGGTGAGCCTTCATCGCCAACACCGGTGCTCACGGCCACTGTTGCCGAAGCAGTATGATTATGTGGCGGCATTTGTGACGTTTGCAAGACCACATTTTCTTGACCTCCTTTTTCTCCTAATCTTCTACTCGAGAGACCTGGTCCGTTACCTGCATGAATCGGTGCCCTGCCCCGTAAATCTGGTAGCCCAAAAGTTGTTCTACCGTCGCCACCATAAGTGGTGCCTAAAATTGAAAACAACGCTGAATATGAACTTATTGGTAATAATTGCCCATCACAGAAAGCCCATCCCCTAGGGGCAAAATTTCCGCCGAACATTAATATTTGTGCTATAAATGGATCCATAATTATTTGAGTTTATTGGTTGATAGTAAAATTGAAATTGATTGTTGATTTATTTAAAAAAGTATCGAACTTTGGAAAACGTTTATTTTCAGCTAATTGCTGATTTTGTTCCCAATGTTTATCCGTAATATGAGCGTCAAAATCGTTAAATATCAATTCTGTATAAACGACATTATTATTTTTAGAAACTTTAAAATATATGCGTCGTTGTTTGCCCAATGCTCGGTTTGGCCAATCGGTTATAAACGTATAGTTACCATCATCGTCGGTAAACATTTTACCGCGATGTTTGTAATTTTTTTTCTCTGGGGATAAATGCCATACCTCTATCAAGGCATTAGGAATAGTAGTTTTTCCTGTGACATCATATATTTTACCGGATACCGATACTTCTTTGCCTAAAAAGGAAGTTCGTAAATCTGTTTTAAGATCAGTAAAAGAGCTATACCCCTTAAATGGTGCGCTATGAGAATCGAATTCTTTTGCGATTGCCCCTGTTGGAACACAAATAAGACCTGTTGCTGCCAACAAAGTCTTTCCTAGAAAAAGGCGTCTTGGGTAGTTTTTTTCCATTCTAGTTATTTTTTGGTTATTAGATAACTAGACTAATTTCGAGTAAGCTGTGGGTTTGAATAAAACTAATAACTAAACAACGTGTCCATCGAATTATGGAAGAGGGGAAAACCAGTTGAATATCGTTTAATTCATTACTTTGAAAATAGGGATTATTTTAAGTTGTATGTATTGGAAATGGTAGTGTTTTCGACATACTGTGCGGTTAACGGGACAAACAACCTTATTCATGGACAATAAAGTATTAAAGTCAATCCAATAATCTATAAAATAGTTGAAGTAATTGGAATAACTTTTCTTTTAAAATAGTTGTTTTTTCGCAACGTATACCCATTATAAAGTTAAATAAGATGACATTCTGCAAAACGCGTTTACCATGCTATGGAAGAATAATTAAGTTGGTTTTATTCAATAAAAAAGAGACCAAAAAAGTCTCTTTTTTTTGTTCAATTATGAATCTATCCTATACGGAAGAAAATAAAACCCCTTGACTATTAATGTCAAGGGGTTTGTAACTTATACCAAACCTTTTATCAGTTCTTTTTAATGAACTTTAGGGTCATGCTTCCCATATTGGATCCACTAGCGCGAATCATATACACCCCTGTTTGGAGGTCTTCAATATCCAATTGCTGTCTTAAGCTATGATTTGCCTTTATAGTACGAATCAATTTACCGGTCATATCATGAATGGAATAGCTATCTACCCTATCTGTTTTCGACAATTGTAAATTAAGCATTTTAACAGATGGGTTAGGCCATACCTGAATCTTAAGCCCGATCGAACTCGATGTCAGCATAGGGTTGATCCCACCAAATGTCGGTGCTGTCAAAGAGCCCATAAATTGGTCGAAGGCTATTTCCGTTGCCGTTATACTATGTGCAATCGGCACATTATGTGCGTTTATGGCATACCATGCGTTCGTCTGACTGTCCCTAAAAACCAATTGTGGTTCGGTACCCGTGAAGGTAAAGTCTGCCCCGCCCAATTGCTCGCCAAATAAATAGGTCTCATCCGCTGCGGAATCTGGCACGCCCAAGGCATCATAAATCGTTCCCAGCCCTACGGTACTTCCGACATCTAATTGACCATCGTTGTTACCATCAAAGTCGGTCATCGACCCATCATAACTTTCAGATACTATAATGGTATGGCTTGGATTCTCGATATCGTCGATCGTCACTTCCAAAAGCCCATTACCATCGAACGTTCCTGAAACCTGTATCGCTTTATCTACATCACCAGGGTTATTATCATCACTCTCAACTAGAATTATCCATCCGTTGAACATTGTTCCAGATGCACCTTTTAACTCTATAATCTGAGTACTTGGATCATTCCCCGCAGGGTTCGGTTGGTATTCACTTATATCAACTATCAATGGAACCGGCACCATCGTGACCGTTACTTCTTGGGTAGCGGTATTACTGCATCCACCAGCATTGGTATATTCATAGGTAATGATATGCATACCTACACCAGCTAGTGCCGGATCAAAGATCGGTCTACCGTTCGGATCCGATGCTACCCCGTTACCGGAATAAGTACCGCCCATAATGCTGCCCGTGTTCAAACTGATCGGGGCATCGTCCACTTGAAAATCAGATGGCAACTGTAAGGTAACCTCTGGTAGCGTATAGATTGTTGCCTCTTCACTGTTCACCGAACAATCATCCGTTATATCGTTAGGGGTGCCGTTGTCCGAAACAGCTATCGCCCTAAAAGCGATGATCCTTGAAAAGGTCGGGCTATCGAAACCGATGTCCGCCAACATGTTCGTGGTGGCCGATGTAATCGGGGTCCACGTTCCGCCATTGACGGATTGCTCCCATTGATAACCGACGGTTGCCCCGTTGTTCGCTTCTACTTCTACCGTTAAACTTGCAACATCTCCAAAAGCTAGACACAACTCGGTAAATTCTGGTTGATCCAGAATTATCATACTGCAGTCTATTCCGGGTATTGCGGTAACCTCTATCTGGTTGCTCACAACTTGTGTACAATTGTTCTCGTTCGTATAGGTATAGGTAACCGTATGCACGCCCACTCCGGCTTGTGCAGGGTCGAATATCGTTCTTCCGTTGAAATCGTCGCCGACCCCGTTACCGGAATAACTACCTCCCGTAGGATTGCCCGTATTCAGATACACTGGAGCATCGTCTATTTGAAGGTTGGCAGGCAATTGGAACGTAACCACAGGTAGCGCATAAATGGTTGCCACCGCACTAGTTTCCGTACAATCATCCGTTATGTCGTTCGGCGTACCATTGTCCGAAATTGCGGTAACGCTAAAGGCGATATAGCCCATAAATGTGGGGCTATCGAAACCGATATTGGCCAACATGTTCGTATTGGTCGAGGTAATCGGTGTCAAGGCCCCTCCATTGACAGATTGCTGCCATTGATAGCTTACGGTTGCTCCGTTATTTACATTGACAGCTACCGTTAAGCTGGTTACATCTCCAAAGGCAAGACATTGCTCGGTAAATTCAGGTTGCCCTGTAATGGTCAAAGTACACGTATCGGGACAACCATCATTGGCCACAGTACCGGCTACGTTAGGACAAATATCATCTTTGTCAAGTACGCCGTCACCATCTGTATCAGGCCAAGGACAACCTTGGTTTGCAGTAGGACCAGCTTCGTTAGGACAAGCGTCATCTTTATCAATAACACCATCACCATCAGCGTCAGGACAACCTGCTAAAGCAGGAAGACCAGCTTCGTTAGGACAAGAATCCTGGCAATCAGGTATACCGTCACCGTCACTATCAATACTATCGTCGCACTGGTCGGTGCAATCAGGTATGCCGTCACCATCGGTGTCTATTCTATTGTCGCATTGATCAGTACAGTCTGGTATACCGTCGCCGTCGCTATCGATTCGGTTATCACAATCATCAAAACAATCGGCAATACCATCACCATCTTGGTCAAAACCTTCATCAATCTGGCCATCACCATCGTTATCGATACCATCACAAACTTCTTGGTTCGGTTCGGTGATCGTTATGCTACATTGGGATGTTGCCCCGGTCGCATCGGTAATGGTCACATAATGGGTACCTGCGCCTAGATTATTGTTCAATTGCTGTGTTGAACCATCGTTCCATAAAAAGGTATGTGGTCTATAGCCTCCATTACCATGAACCATGGCAGACCCATCTTTTGCGTCGTGCACACTAACATGCTTATAAA
>RCMY010005890.1_pt1 | contig 10336 bp, 7 predicted proteins | sample 2041341 | NCBI WGS metagenome assembly RCMY01 (sample SAMN09708234, study PRJNA481090) | Marine sediment metagenome, whole genome shotgun sequencing project.
CCGAATTTTTACGTGAGCGGGGATTTCGACGTTTCGGTTTTTACGGGGTCGCTGATGTTTGGTATTCGGAGGAGATCGAAGCGGGATTTTGCGGAGCGGTGGCAGAGCAGGGTCTCTTGATCGAAACACTCCAAAGTGCGAGCACGATGGAGGCCGTGCCTCGTTGGGATGACGGACAGGAGGAACTCGAAGAGTGGTTGCTCCAGCAACAACCGCCTTTTGCGGTGATGGCGGCGCATGATCCGCGCGCGACGATGGTGATTCGCGCCTGTGAGCGGGTCGGGCTTCGGGTCCCCGGAGATGTGGCGGTGATAGGCGTAAATGATGATACGATCACTTGTGAAACTTCCCGCCCGACGCTGACGAGCCTTCGGCGTAGTGGTCATCTCGTGGGCCGGCTCGCGGCGGAGACGCTTTACCGGCTTATGCAGGGGGAAAAGGTGGAACCGGAAACGATTGTCATGCCGGGGCGATTTATGGAGCGGGAGTCAACTGAAACGCTCGCGATTGATCACCCGGCTCTCGCTGCTGCGGTGAAGCTTGTTCGACTGGATTTTAACGAATCCGTCGGGGTAGATCAGATCGTGGCCGCTTCGGGGCAGTCGCGACGCTGGCTCGAAGAAGCGTTTCGTCGTGAGCTGAGTTGTTCCCCCTCAGAATTTCTAAAACGGGAACGCGTCAAAGCCGCTCAGGAGTTGATTCGATTGAAGCCGACGATCGGGCCCGGGGAGATCGCCGCTCGTTGTGGGTTCAGCGGTACCCGGCAGCTCAATGCCGTGTTTGAACGGGAAACGGGAATGAGCGTGAAGTCGTTCCAGAAATCGATTCGCTCTTCGCGCTAAGATGGAACGCGGCGAGGTCGAAAAGGCGGAGCTCTCAATTAGACTCCGACTACTTCCCGCCACGTTTTGGACATCAAGGCGTGACCTTCAGCGGTGGGGTGAACGCCGTCCCGCGCCCATTTTTCGGGTTTGGTTCCTGCCGCGACGGCTCCGTCGAACATTTCCTGAAACGGAACCCACAGTGTTCCCGCCGCATCGGCGACTTCTTTGGCATAGGCTCTGCGCGTGTCAAAATCGGGGAACCACTCGCCTTTAAGGACGGCTCCACATTTTAAAACAAACGGGTCGCAAACCACTATGGTCGTGTCAGGGAGGGCTTTTTGAGTGCGTTCGAGCAGCGCGGCAAAACCATCGCGATAGACTTCCGCAGTTCCATCGTAACGACCGGCCAGTTTGTGCCAAATGTCGTTCACGCCAATCAAAATGCTGAGAACGTCTGGTTTTAAATCGATGCAGTCTCTATCCCAGCGCTTGTCGAGATCCGGGACTTTATGTCCTGAAATACCGCGGTTGTAGACCTGAAGATTGAGCTCGGCATGATCTGCGAGCAGTCCGGCTCCGATCACAGCGGGATAGCCGTGTCCGAGACTCTTTGGATCGTTGGCGACCTGATTTTTCTTGTCGCGACCTGCGTCCGTAATCGAATCCCCCTGGAACAGAATCACGCTCCCGGATTTCAATGTTGGCTTTTCGGCTGCGCTTCCGGAAGAAGGTAAGATTCCGGCCGCTGCGGCTGAAGTTCCGGTAAGGATAAAATTGCGTCGATTAATCATCTCGTCGTTTTAGGGAGATTCCTCCGTTTTGACAAGCGAATGCTATCGCTGAATAAAGTAATCGCTTCGATTGAAGCATTGATCCTTCCGCGGCGGGAAAAGAACCTCGACTAATTCGAAAAGGGATTGCCCTTCTCTTCTTTACCGACCCCTACCATTTCGACTTCCACGTTCTCTTCGTAGTCCTCCTGAAGCGGTGCAAAACGTTCCGATCGGAAGCCCAGTTCCTGCTCGATGCTGGAATGGGGATCGTTTGGATTAACCAGTTCCTTCAGCAGAATCAGGATATCGTAGTCGGCGCCGCCGATCGAAAGGTTGGCATCATCGTCGACGAGGAACTGCGGATTGGACCGGCCTGACTTCACCGCGCGGACCGTGTAGATATTGTTTTTCTTGGGGAGATCCTGAAAGAGATCAAAGACCCAAGGTTCGAAAGAATCGTCGATACAGACAACGCGCTGGCCATTTTGGAACATGGGAAATAATCGGCGGGAGAGGCGTGGAATCAAGTTCGGAATGGCGGGAATTGGAGGGAATCCGGTCAGCCGAAAGGACCGATTGATCAACGAGATGTCTTTGTCGATTTCACACAGTTTTCTCATTCACTTCCTATTCCCTTCACATTCGAAAGAGATCATGACGGCGAACTTAACCCACAAAAGGTCGTCTCATTATGAAAATTGAATGCAAACCAACTCTATCTTTCCCCGGGGGCACGCGCCCTGTCATTGTTGCCATTGTCTGGCTCATCAGCGTTATCGTTGCTTCGGCGGAGATACGGAGTGAACCGGAATCCGAGGGTGCTGAGAAGACTCTGTCGCCCTACTTTCTCGTCGTCGAAAAGGGCGGGGATCCGGAAAATCGAAGTGTGGAATCTTTCCCTCTTAAATCCACGAAAGTGAACGCTTCGATCTCGGGCACGATTGTGAATGTCGAGGTGACGCAAGTGTATCACAATCGAGGTAAATCCACCCTCGAGGGGATTTACACCTTCCCCGGTTCGACGCGCGCCGCCGTGCATGGGCTCACGATGCGGGTCGGTGATCGCGAGATCGAGGCCGAGATTCAGGAGCGTGAAAAAGCTCGCGAAACTTACGAGAAAGCGAAGCGGGAGAACAAGACGGCGTCGCTACTGGAGCAGCAGCGCCCGAATGTTTTCCAAATGAATGTGGGACATATCCTGCCCGGAGACTTTGTCGAGGTGACGCTTCGTTACACGGAGGTTCTCGTTCCGACGGAGCGCGTCTATGAATTTGTCTACCCCACCGTGGTAGGTCCTCGATATTCGAAGACTCCCGCCGCGACTGCGACGGAGCAGGAGAAGTGGGTCGAAAATCCCTTTCTGTCTGAAGGCGTTGATTCACCGGCGAGATTCGATATCGCGTTGAAAGTGGCTGCGGGGATGCCGCTCCAGAGTCTGTCCTGCGACTCTCACGAAACCGTAATTGAATACGAAGATGAGTCGACCGCGACGGTTTCTCTGGTTTCTCCTCGTGGGGAGGCGGGGAACCGCGATGTCATCGTTCGCTATCGTCTTGCCGGAGAAAAGGTCGCGAGTGGGCTTCTTTTGCACCGTGATGAAGAACTCGGGGAGAACTTTTTTCTGCTCACGGTGCAGCCACCGAACCGGATTACTCCGGAGGTGATTCCACCGCGCGAATATATCTTCGTCGTTGATGTGTCAGGATCGATGCATGGCTTTCCATTGAAGACTGCAGGTGCACTGATGGAGGATTTAATTTCGGGGATGAAGCCGACGGATCGCTTTAATGTACTTCGTTTCGCGGGAGGCTCCGATGTATTCGCGGAAGCCTCGGTTCCTGCGAGTGCTGAAAATGTAGGCCGTGCGATCCGGTGGATGGAGTCGTCGAACGCAGGGGGCGGCACTGCGCTGGTTGCTGCTCTCGATCGGGCGATGAAACTTCCGGGGGAAGAGAACGTATCGAGATCGCTTGTCGTGGTGACGGATGGTTTTATCAATTTTGAAAACGAGGCGTTTGATCTGATTCGTAATAACCTCAACCGCTCCAATCTCTTTGTGTTCGGGATCGGAGGGAGTGTGAATCGTCATCTCATCGAGGGAATGGCTCATGTTGGTCGAGGGGAGCCGTTTGTGGTGACGGATCCGAAATTTGCGAAGAAGGAAGCAGAGAAGTTCCGGGAATATATTTCCTCGCCGGTCCTTACCAATGTCGAAGTCGACTTCGGTGAGTTTGACGTTTACGACGTGAGTCCCGTGACCGTTCCGGATGTTCTCGCGGATCGGCCGATCGCGGTCTTCGGGAAATGGAAGGGCGAGCCTCAGGGCGAGATTCGAGTGACGGGAAGAAGCGGGAGCGAGAATGAGGAGATGGTGGTTCCGGTAGAAGGCAAAAATTTGGAGAACACGGCACTGCCACTTCTCTGGGCGCGGGATCAGATTCGGACCTTGTCAGACTACCGCGGGGTGGGCGGGGCCGGTGACCTGAAAAATCAGATCATCGCACTCGGATTGAAATATCGACTTCTCACCGAGTTCACTTCCTTCGTCGCGGTTGATACAGAAGTTCGTAAAAGCCCCAACAGTGAAAAAGGTGACACCGTAAAGCAGCCCCTGCCTTTGCCGAAGGGCGTTTCTTCGCATGCGGTCGGAGGCGGTACCACTCCTGAGCCGGGTATTATTCTGCTGCTTCTCACTGGTGCCGCAGGGTTTCTAAGCAAACGGAAGAAGGGCAACCAATAGCGCGACCTAACCCTCTTGAGTGCATGACCTAACCCTGTTGAGTGTGATGAGAAAAGTGAATTGGTTGTCTCCTGCGTTCCCTATAGTCGCGATTGTGCTGTCGCTCTGGCCCGTATGGGTCTGGTATCTTCGTCGCATGACGGATGGGTCCGACGAGCCGCTGGGTGTGATCGCCCTGATTGCAGGAGGCATTCTCCTTTGGCGGAATCGGGAGGAAGTGGCACTGACGAAGCCCGGGATGATCGCGGCCGGAGGCTGTCTCGCTATCTATGCGGTTGGCTTCCCGTTTTTCCCGCCTCTGATAAGAGCGGTCCTCGCGATTGTTGCGATTGCCTGTTTGTCAGGAAGTGTTTTGAAGCGGCCGGGGTTGTGGTGCCTGTTTCTTCTGTCGCTTCCTGTTGTCGCGAGTTTGCAGTTCTATCTCGGCTATCCGATGCGTTGGTTTTCAGCGGCGATGGCAGACGGAATTCTTTCGTTGGTCGGGCTCGATGTGGCAAGGCAGGGAACCGAGCTGATTTTGAACGGTAATACTCCGGTGGGAGTTGACCCTCCTTGCAGCGGCGTTCGCATGCTCTGGACGGGGGCCTTTATCTCGGCGTTGATCTGTGCCGTTGGTGGATATAGTTGGTTCAGGACGGCGATCTTTATGCTATGCGGGTGCTTTGCGGTCGTACTCGCAAATGGCTTTCGCGTGACGCTTCTCTTTGTTAAGGAATCGGGACTGCTGGACCTTCCCGAATGGACCCACGAAGGGATCGGCTTGCTTGTGTTTCTCCTTCTCGTCCTCGCGCTCCGGAAAGGCGCTGAGCTGGGAAATGCGGGAGTGTTAGAGCCGAACGTTCCTGCGGAAAGACGATGCGCAGTTTTCGGGGGGAGGCGTGTCAGAATTGCTTTTCTACTGGTTTCCCTGTTGCTCGCAGTGCAGCCGGTCATGCAAGACCGGGTGATGGCTTCGCAGGATCGCGCTCAGCACTTTCCCGGTTGGCCTGAAGAGTGGCAGGGGCATTTCCTTGAGCCTCTTCGATTGAGTGAATCGGAGGAGAGTTTTGCTTCTGCGTTCCCCGGCGAGATCGCGGTGTTTCGAGCGGGAAACAGCAAAGTGATCTTTCGATGGGTGACCCGTCCGACACGGCTTTTGCATTCGTCTGCGGATTGTCTGCGCGCCGAGGGATACGAGATCGCGACGGAACGAGCGGGACGGTTCATTGCGACAGACAGTGCGTCGGGGAATCGCTATTGGGTTGAGGAAACGATTTTCAATGACTCAGATTCCTGGGCCGAGGTTTCGACCTGGTTTTGGAGCGCTACGTTTCAGCGGACGACCGGTCCCTGGTGGGCGGTGACAACGATCCAACCGGCTATGTAGCTGGCTTGGGGCTACATTCGGGTTTTGGCGCTTTTTTCCATTCTCGACGCAAAAATATCGGCAGGTATAGTCGGGCTTGGTAGTAAGTGAGTGGAATGCCTACCGAACAGCCATCTGAGGAGACCTTTTTACGGGTTTTTCTGAGAAGCGAAGATGACCTTCGTGCCTATGCCCGTGCCCTCCTTCCAACCTGGGAGGCGGTCGATGAAGTGATGCAGGAGGCAAGTCTGGTGATGTGGCGGAAGCTGGATCAGCTGCGGGAGGAGAGTGAATTTCTTCCGTGGGCCAAAGTGATCGTTCGATTCGAATCGCTCAAAGCGCGTCGCACCTTTGCCCGTGATCGGCATCAGTTCGGGGACGACGTGTTTGAGCTGCTCGCCGCAGACGACAATACGAGCGATGAAGAGGAATTGCAGCGGGAGCGCGAGGTAATGTCGTCGTGCCTCGGGAAATTTGATCCGGCTCAACGAGATCTCGTTTTGCTTCCCTATCGCGGGCATGGCGCCGTGATTGAACTGGCGAAGGAGTCTGGCAAGAGCGTGAACAGTCTTTATAAGAAAATCGGCCGACTACGGGAGAAACTCTCCGTGTGTATCGAGCGCGAAATGTCGGGGCCGGGAATGAAAGGACAACTCTCATGAGCGAACTGAATCACTATCATCGGCTTATTGCTGAGTATCAGATCGGGCAGATTTCGGATGAGAATTTTGCTCAGCTTGAATCGGCTCTCCGGGATTCTCCGGATGCGAGGAAGCTGTTTCATCGTGCCTGTCGGGTGGATTCCGGATTGCGGCGTGAAGCCGAAAATGTAAACGCGGATGAGAAGGTGGATGCTCAAAGCGAAGCTGCGAAGATCGTGCCGATTTCATCGCGAAAGGAATTTCGGGAGCAGCCGTTTTTCAGGCCACTGGCGGCAGCGGCGGTTCTCGTTTTGTTGTCTGCGTTGACTTGGACGATTGCGGCGCAACGGCGAGTCGTTGCGACTCTGGTTTCGAGTGAAGATGCGGTGTGGGAGCGGGCGGTTTCGACTGAGCCCGGTTCGTTGCTGACGAAAGGGACTTTGAGGTTGGCTTCCGGAATTGCGAGGGTTCAGTTTGTTTCCGGCGTTGAAGTCACGCTTGAGGCTCCGGTGCGACTGCACATCAAGGGGCCGTTGCGGGCGACGTTGGCGTCGGGAACGGTGGTGGTGAAGTCACAGCAAAGTGATGATTTCGTTCTCGAGACAGAGTTCGGCCAGGCAGTGAGTCAGGACGGCGTGTTCGCTGCGTTTTCAATGCCCGGCGATTCCCAAACTGACTTTGAATCGATTTCCGGGAAGGTGACGATCAGTCATGATATTTCCCGGGAGGTAACGCAGCTCTCGAGCGGCGCTACGGCATCGATGTTTGAAGATCGGTTGGAATCAAGTGAGGAGAGAAAGGTTGAAGCGCCATTCGAGCGATTTGATCACGGAGTTCGCATCCGGACTGACGGGCGCGCTGCCACTTTCATCCGGAACAACCACACTCGCAAGTGGACGAGGCCTGAGGCGTTGACCTTGAAGACGTCGAGTCATGGAAACGGTTTTGACCAGCGTGTCGTGATGGGTTTTGACCTTTCACAAGTTGATTCGAGTGAGATCGGCGAAGCTCATTTACGCGTCAATTTGGTACACAGCGGGCACGGCCTCATCAGTCGGCTTCCAAAGATGAATCGCTTTCTTGTTTATGGATTAGTTAGTGCTGAAAAAGAAGTCTGGTCTGTGAGTGATCTCTGGGACGAGGCACCTGCTCCGGCTGACGGTGTTCTGCTCGCTCAGTTCGAGATTCCGCGAAGTCAGACGAGTGGGGAGATTGATCTCACCGGTAATGCCTTGTCGAATTTTGTTCGAAACCAGGCCGGTAGCGCCGTTTCCTTTGTTTTTGTCAGGGAGACCGGGAACCTCGATGGGGAAGGTCCGGGATACACTCATGCGATTGCAAGTGATTCGCACCCTGAGACGTCAGGGCCTGTTCTTGAGATTGTCCTTACTGACTAATTTAACGTTAAGACTGTTTTCTATATGCAACGCAACGTCACGGGTTGGCTGACTCTTATCGGCTTGATGATAGGCTCGAATGTATCTTTCGTCGTCGCGGCGGGGGAAGAGAAAGCCGGGATCGAAGCTGAGGCTGAGATGCCGGAGATTCACTTCGAGATTTTCGATAAATATTGCCTCGAATGTCATGACTCGCTCACGGAGAAAGGGGAGGTGAATCTCGAAGATCTTTCATTCTCCCTTGTCGAGAATATCGAAACGGCCGAGGCCTGGAACAAAGTTCTCAATGCAATTAATTCGGGAGAGATGCCTCCTGAAGATGAGCTGCAAATTACCGACAAAGAGAAGACTGCTTTTCTCAAAGATCTCTCTGAAAAAATGGTGCTCGCAAGATCGATTCTCGGCGACAGCGGGGGCGAGATTGCGTTGCGACGCCTCAATCGTCGTGAGTATGCCAATACTGTTGAAGATCTTCTCGGGGTGCGTCCGGATGTTTCCTCGCTGCCGGATGATCAAGCGAGCTCCGAGTTCGACACGATGGGCGCTTCGCTTTTCTTCTCCAGTGATCAGCTTGAACTGTATCTTGAGACGGCGACCGATAGTCTGGAACTGGCCCTGACACCGAGAGAGAAAAGTAAAAAGGTGGGTGACGATGGAAAGCCGGAGATCGTCCGGATCGAACCGGAGGATATCTACAATCCTCATTATTTGGAAGTCGCTTCAGATTTGTTGGATCGTGCGCAACGGAATTATTCCTGGCAGTTGGAAGGTGGGACTGATGAGGTCGCGAAGAAATTCGGCTTCCTCGATGGTTGGCAGGCTGGCAGGCAGCTGAATAGTTTTGCGGACTACTACCCTCAGGTAGCGAAATATCTGGCAGCTCCCGAGAACAAAACGGGCGCGGCATTGATGATTACGATTAAGGAAGGGTTCACCCAGATCAAACTTCCTCAGGTGATGTGGAACGAAGGAGGGCGCCATACGATCCGTGTCCGCGCCGGGGCTTATGAGGATGATCCGGATAGATTTCATTACCTGGAATTTACACGGAGAGAAGGCCAGAATGTCGAGCGGTTGGGATATCGCAAAGTAACGGGATCACTCCGAAAGCCGCAGACGATTGAGTTCACAATCGATCACCCTCCGGGAAAAAATCTCGCCTACTGGATTCAAAAACGGACCCACGAAGATCGAGGCGATAAGAATCTCTGGGCGGTTCACCGGAAGGAGAATGGAATCGGAACACCGTGGGGAGTTTGGATCGATTGGGCGGAGATCGAGAAGTCCAGCAGCGAAGGATTGAACGCCGAAGCGCAGAGCATTCTTTTTGAGAAGCCCGAAGAGATGGAGACTTCGAAGTATTACCGGGAGGTGATTCGACGGTTCGCGAAACGGGCCTTCCGCGGCGCAGAAGCGAATCCCGAATATCTCGAAAAACTCTATGCCCGCTATGAGGCGAAGCGTGCAGAAGGTAAATCGGATACGGAGGCCTTGATTCAACCGCTCTCCATCATTCTTTCCTCTCCTAATTTTCTCTACTTTTCGGAATCGATTGAAGGTGAGAATAAGAATCTGAGCGATAATGAACTGGCGGTTCGACTTTCCTATTTTCTCTGGAGTTCTCCGCCTGACAGAGAGCTTCTTGCTCTGGCCAAAGAAGGTAAGCTTTCTGATCCCAAAGTGCTGGAAGCCCAGACCGATCGACTTCTTGCTGATCCACGGGCTGCGAACTTTGTGGAGGGATTTGTGTATCAGTGGTTGGACATGCACCGCCTCGGAATGTTCTCTTTTGAGGGCCGGCAGTTTCCCGATTTTGATAACGCGGTGAGAGATTCTGCCCGTGAAGAAATCTATCAAACTTTCACTTACGTGATGCGTGAGAAGCTTCCGCTGAAGAACCTTCTGAAGTCGGATTTTGTCGTCATTAACGATGTTCTTGCCGACTACTATGACGTCGAGGGCGTGCGAGGGCATGAATTTCGTAAGGTGGAGTTACCGAAGGACTCGCCTCGTGGAGGTTTGTTAGGGACGGTTGCTTTCGCGGCAATGGGTTCGGACGGGGTGCGCTCGTCGCCGGTTGAGCGAGGGGTCTGGGTGCTGCGTCATTTGCTCAATAATCCGCCGCCGCCGGCTCCGCCAAACGTGCCTCAGTTAAGTCGTTTCGATGATGAGGTTCTCAGTGCACGGGAGCTTCAGAAGTTTCACCAGGAGCAGCCTCAGTGTGCGCAGTGTCACCAGAAGATCGATCCGATCGGATATGGGATGGAGAACTTTGACCCGTCGGGAAAATGGCGGGAGGTCGAGATGGTGGAATCGGGGAAAAAGAAAAGGGTCGCAACGGAGTTTCCGATTGAGCCGGCCGGCAAACTTTCCGACGGGACCGAATTCGAATCCTACTTCGCTCTTCGGGAAGTTGTAGGGGATCGCACTGAAAATTTCGCGATGGGCCTGACCGAAGCGCTAATCGCCTATGGGCTCGGGCGGCCCTTTGGTTTCAGTGACCATGAGTTGGCCCATCACATTGTCGAAGAAATCTCCAAGTCTGATTATCAAATCGAACGCTGTATCCACGAACTCGTTCAATCCAAACCCTTCAAATCGAGGTAATTATCTATG
>RCMY010005893.1_pt1 | contig 10335 bp, 10 predicted proteins | sample 2041341 | NCBI WGS metagenome assembly RCMY01 (sample SAMN09708234, study PRJNA481090) | Marine sediment metagenome, whole genome shotgun sequencing project.
CGGGGAAGGGGAACCTAAAGGGTTTGCAACGCTTTTGGTTCCCCTTCCCCGGTTTCCTGCAAATACTCAAGCAGCCCGGTTAAGTCTTCATGCCAGGGCCAGCCGGAATCTTTAAACCGGGCGCCGCGTCCGAAAAAGGCGCAGCCGACTTCTTGGGCGGCTTTAAGGTCGGTGTTGCTGTCGCCGACCATCAGCGTACGCTCCGGGGCGATGCCTTCCTTAAGGACAATGGAGCGCAGCAACTCAGTTTTGCCGGGCGGGCTGCCCAGGGTGGCCGTAAAGTATTTTTCCAACCCCCTAGCTTTGACAATGGCGTTAAGTTCTTCGTCGGGCATGCCCGAGGCAATGTACAGGGCGGTTTTGCCCGATAAATAATTGAGGCACTCCAGGCAGCCGGGCACCAGGGGCGAGGAGGCCACCTCCTCGAGACAGATGTCCGCGAACTGCCGACCCAGGTCTTCCGACACGGCCGGGGTCAAGTCCTCGTGCAGCACTTCCCTAAACAGCCATTCAAATTTGACGAACCGGCTGATGCCCAGGTGCCCTAGATGATAGCCCTTAAATTTTTGCGCGACATCCGGCCCCCACTTAAGGGCCACGCGGTAGAAGGCTTCGGTTTTGGCGTTCACGCTTTCCAGAATTACGCCGTCGCAGTCAAATACAACCAGGGGAAAAAGCATATCAGACCGCCCTTAAAATTATTTCACGCCCAGACTGTGCAGCAGGTTGGCGATGGTGTCTATTTCCATGCGGATGCGGGCCTCTTTGGCGTAAGAGCCGATGTGGGGCGTGAGAATGACGTTGTTGAATTCCAGCAGGGGCCCGGCATAGGGTTCCTCGCCGAACACGTCCAGGGCCGCGCCCGTAAGATGCTTTTGCTTTAAAAGCTCGACCAGGGCCGCTTCATCCACAATGCCGCCTCTGGCCGCGTTGATCAGCCAGGCGCCCCGGCGCATGAGATTGAGGCGGCGGGCGCCCAGCAAAAAGCCGTCCTTGCTCGGCGGGGCGTGTACGGTGATGATGTCCGCCCAGGCCAGAAGCTCATCCAGATCTTTGCGCACAAAGGCATGATTGCCCACCATGGGGTCGCTGTAGGCCACTTGCGCGCCCAGGGCTTTAAACAGCTCGGCTGTGGCGAGACCGATGCGGCCCAGCCCGATGACGCCGATTTTTTTGTCTTCCAGCAGGCTGCCCATGCGTTTTTTCCACACCCCGGCCCGCATGTCGCGATCCATGGCCGGAATTTCGCGCAGCAGGCTGAGGCACAGGCCTAAGGTCAGCTCGGCCACGGCCCGGGTGGGTCCGTCCGGTGTGTTTTTGACCACAATGCCTCTGGCTTTGGCCGCGGCCAGGTCCACGCTGTCCATGCCCACCCCGCAACGGGAGACGGCCTTAAGCTCAGGCAGGGCGGCGAACACGCGCTCGGTCAGGGGCTCGGTGCCGGCGGCCACGCCCGCACACCCGGCCAGAAGTTCAATGGCCTCATCTTCGCTCAAGGCGCGGCCATATGGGTTCAAAACATATTCAATACCCCTGGCCTCGAGCATGTTCAAAGGCTCGCGGCTGTCTTTGGCAAAGGAGGAAGTGGTAACGGCTACTTTCATAATGTCCCGTGTCTTCTAAGCTAACTTTTCATCAGTTTATACAAGCACCAAGAAAACAATAAGGGTTAAGGAGATGAGGGGCCCGGGGAGGACAAACTCAAGGGGCGTCTTCATAAAATTTCCGGGTCCCCCGATCAGATGGGGGATGACGCATTTCTAAGACCGGAGGGCCGGTCTAAGACCTGCGTCAGTTTTCCTCCCCGGCGCCTTCGTTCCGGTACCTGATAACTTTTGCCGGCACGCCGCCGACCACTGCATACGGGGGCACGTCTTTGGTGACCACGGCCCCGGCGCCGACCACGGCTCCGGTTCCGATGCGCACGCCGGGGCAGATGACGCAACCCGCGCCGATCCAGACGTCGTCCTCTATATGTACATAAGACGGCTCATGGCCCTGGTCCATGATCGGGATATCCAGACGGTCGAATTTATGATTGGCGGCCTGAATAAGCGTATAGGCGGCGATGAGCACATTATTGCCGATGTTCACTTCGCCGTCGTCGCCGGAGATGGTGCAAAAATCGCCTACATAGACGTTATCGCCTAAAGAAATAAGGCCCCGATCAGCGGTGAGGGACGCATAACGATTGAGGGCCACGCCGTGCCCCAGGCTGATGTTTTTAAAGCCCAGCACAACCACGCCCACGCCGAAGCGAAAAAATGAGGCTTTTTTGAAAAAGGGGCGGTAGGCCAGAATGCGCAGGGCCGTGCCCGGCGCGGCCGGAATCCAGGAGACCAGCCCGCGTCCCAGCTCGCGCAGATGCAGACAAATTCTTTGGCCCAGGGTCATATTTTCACTCGCAACCAGTTCCAGGTTTCGGGCATCCAGGGGGTCATGCTTGTATTCTAAATACATCTTCCCAGTCCCGACCAATAAGGGTTCAGGAGGGGAGCGGGTCCGGGAGAGGGGAACCTAAAGGGGCGGTGTCCTTTGGGTCCCCCTCTCCCGGCGGTCCCGTTCTTACTTGCTATAAGTCAGCCGCAGCTTATCGTGTTGCAGCATGATCTCCACCTGGGCAAGGTCGGCGGGAGTGTCCACGCTGCAAGTTTCAGCGCTGATGGGCACCATGCGCACTTTGTCGCCTTGCTCCAGAATGCGCATCATATCCACGGATTCGATGATTTCCAGGGGCATTTCCGGCAGAGCGTTGAAATGCAGCAAATAATCGCGGCGGAAGGGAATGATGCACACCTGCTTGCGCATGGGCACGTCGGTGACGCCCTTTTTGCGCGAGGGAACGGGCTCGCGGGAAAAATACAGGGCGTTGTTGTCTTTATCGACCACCACTTTGACCTCATTGGGGTCTTCAAAAGCGGCTAAGGTTTTGATGTCGGCCATGAGGTTGACCACGTTGACGGACGGGTCATTGAGCATGGGTTTAAGCGCCGCGTCAATCATATCCGGGGTGAGCATGGGCTCGTCGCCCTGGACCATGACCACGATATCCACGCGTTTGCCGGTCATGGCTTCGATTTTCAAAAGGGCCTCGGCCGTGCGGTCCGTGCAGCGGGTGTGCGTATCCGCGGTCATAATGCCGGGGATATTTATGCTCGCGGCATAATCCATGATTTCCTGATCGCAGGTGGCGATATAGGTGCCGGACAGGGTCTTGCTCATGGCCGTGCGCAGGGCCACGTGCCCGACCATTGGCACGCCGTGGATTTTGGCCAGGGGTTTGCCCGGATAGCGGGAGGAGCCCATGCGGGCTGGAATGATGGCTACGATGTTCATGTGTCAGTCCTTGGCCGCGTTTTTGGCGGGCGCGGCTTTTTCCGGTTCGGTTTTGGGTTTGCTTTTTCTTTTTTTCACCAGCACGCCCTGTTCAACAGTCAGGTCAGGGTTGAGTTCGCGGTGCACGTCTTCCATAACGCTTAAAATGCCCTGGCCCAAATCCACGGACAGGCGCGGAATCATTTTTTTGCCGATTTTGGGGCTGAAGGAGTACGGCGTGATTTCATAGTGGCCGTGGTGCTCGTCGCCCAAGAAATCGAACTCAATGCGGCCGTCCAGCATTTCGGCGATCATTTTGAGCAGGTCCTTGACCCGCATGGGCTGCTGCCCGCTGAGCACGATGTTCTGGTTGGCGAATTCCGGAGCCAGAATTTCCTCGCTGGCAATGGCCGCGTCATAAACATGGATGTATTCACGCAGGGCCGTGGGCCGGCCGTAATAGGCGATGCGCCTGTTCTCCAGGGCTTCGCGCACAAAGCGGTAAATGGCGTTGCGGCTGTCCGAACGCGGGCCGTACAGGGAACCGTAGCGCAGGATGGTGTAATCAAGGCCGAAGGCGCGCTGATAGTTTTCAATAAAAATTTCGCAAGCCTGCTTGCTGCAGCGGTAAAAGCCGCCGTCCTGGCTATAGACATACAGGGAACTGGCGAAAACATAGCGCTTTATTTTAGCCAGGCGCGCGGCCTCCAGGGTGACCACCGTGCCCATAAAGTTGTATTTGGCTGTGGTCAGCGGACTTTTGTCCGCTTCGCCGATATCCGCGATGCCCGCGAAGTTGTAGACCACGTCGGCTGCGGCCACCGCTTTGTTGACCGCAGCTTCATCCAGAATATCGCCCACGATCATTTTTTGATCCGGCCGCAGCCAGGGCGAGGGGCGGATGTCAAAAATGGTCACCTTATGGCCCGATTCGGACAGATGATCGCAGACATGGGAGCCCAGGAAGCCGGCCCCGCCGAACACCACAATTTTCATAGCAACAACCTCAATATTTCGGACAGGGGGCGGCCATGTTCATAAACACGGCGTCAATGCCGTAAGCCAGGAACAGATAGCCTTCCCGGATGCGGGCGTTAAGCTCCGCCGGATCGGGCACAACCACATGTGTGCCCATGGGGACATCGGCATGCTTGGCCAGGGCGGCGATGCGGTTCATGGCCTCGGCCATGGCCGGGTGATTCAGCTGCCCGGTAATGCCCATGGAGCCGGAAAGGTCGTAAGGCCCGACCATGATGGCGTCAAGGCCCGGCAGGGCCAGAATGTCTTCCAGATTGTCCACGGCCTTGGTGTGCTCGATCTGGGCCACCATAAAAATGTCTGCGGACTCGGCCAGATACTCGTCAAAGCGGCGGCCGTGTTCATTGGCCCGGCAATAGCCCACGCCACGGCAGCCTTTGGGCGGATAATGCGCCCAGGCCATGGCCAGTTCCAACTGCTCGGCGGTTTCGATCATGGGCAGGATCAGGCCCCTCGCCCCGGAATCCAGGGCGGCTTTGATGTTTTCCCGCCCGGCTTCGGCCACTCGCACAAAAGGCAACGTGCTCCCGCATTCCAGGGCGCGAAACAGGTCGGGCAAAACGTTGCGGCTCATGGCTCCGTGTTCCATGTCCACTGCGGCCCAGTCATAGCCGCTGCGGCCGATGATTTCAGCCACGTCGGGGCTGGGCAATTGCAGCCAGGCGCCCACAGTGGGGCGGCCGGACTTTATTTTAGCGCGAAGCTCAGTGATGGTCATAAGCATATCCTTTGCTTGAAGACATATAATACCTCCGGCCATAGGCAAGAGCAATATGATTATGTGGCTTTCCGATTGCGCAGTCTGCGGTAAAGTTCTCGCAAATCCTGCCGGGTCATGCCCACCAGCCGGGGACAGGCCAGCACGCCGCCGGCGATCAGGGCGGTATACAGCGCGCCGCGCAGAACAAGCCCCGCGATGTCGGCCATGACCACAGACAGGTGCAGGCCGGACAGACTCCACAGGCCGGGAAAAGCCTTGCCCAGGCCCAGGGGCACGACGGCCGCGGCGGCGAAAAAGAGCAGAGCCAAAATCTGGTGCAGCCACAGCCGGGAAAGACGCAGGGGAATGATGCGGCCGCAGCACCACAAAGAAACATTGACTGTCAGGGCCTGGATGAGCACGCTTTTGAGGGCCAGACCGCCCGCGCCGTAATTAAGGCCGCCCCAGGCATGGGGGGCGACCACAAACCAGGCCCCGACAAAGCCGACCAGGGCCGAAACAATGGTGATGGTGCGCAGCATGCGGGTTTGCGAGGCCGCGTAATATACGGATTCCGTAAGCTGGCCATAGCCCTGGTGAATGGGATACAGGGCCATGATCAGCACGGCCGGCGCAGCGCCCATGAACTCCGCGCCGCCCAGAATGCGGACTACGGTTTCGGCCTCCAGGCAGATGAACACGGAAAAATAGGCGGCCACGCTGTAAAACATGGGCGCGAAACGCTCCAGCATAGCGCCCATGGCGGCCAGGTCTTTACGGCCGTGGGCCATGGAAAATTCACGCATGAGCAGCGGGGTCATGGCCGAGACAAATAAAAAGCAGGCCACGCCGGTTTTTTGGGACAGGGTAAAGTAGCCCTGCTCAACGCTGCCCTGGGCGGTTTGCAACAGCCAGCGCTCGGCCATCAGGAAAAAAGCCACCACCAGCGCGCGCATAAAAATGGGCGTGCTGTAGTGGGCAAATTCCCGCGCATAGGCGCGTCGGGCCGGGGCGTCCGGGAAGGGGCGCGTCCCCTGCCAGCGGCGGCGCACAATCCAGATGAAGGCCAGGCACATGGCCAGCAGAAAAACGGCTTGCTGAATAAACAGCGCGGCCAGATTAAGGATGCCCAGAGCATATAAAATCAGCAAGACGCCGAGACCGGACAGGCTTAAAAGCATGCGCGCCTTTTCACTGGGTATGGTTTGGCCCAGGGCATCGTTAATACCGCGCATGGTGCGCACTCCCCAGGTTAGGTAAGCCCAGAGCGCAGCCAGGGGAATAACCCATATAGGTATATCGGGCATAATATTAACAGCAACAGCTGGTATTGTTGCTATTCCAGAGGAAAGCAGGATGATCAGCAGCAAGCCCGCGCCGATAATGCCGTAAAAAGCCAGCAGTCCCCATTCTTTTTGCCGCTTGGCCAGACTGGTGAACAAACAGGTCGATGTGCCGCCGTCCAAAAGGTTCATGAGATACTGAAACATGCCCGTGGCGTAGCCGTATACGCCGTAAGCCACTGTGCCCAAGGCCCGGGGCAGGATAGCCTCCATGAGCAGATAAATGGGGATATTCAGAATATTGGCCAGGAGCTTGAAAGAATAGCGCCGGGCCAGGGAAGTTTCGGGCGCTTGGTTCATGATTTTTGCTCCTGCGCGGCCAGGGCTTGCAAATCATCCAGCAGAATTTGCCAGAACGGCAGATTCGGGCTGCCCGGCTCTTTTATGTATTCCGCGGCGTAAGCGGCGTAAGCCTCCGCCGGAGAGTGCGCGTCCGTAAGCGAGGTTTCCCAGGCAGGGGGCAAGTTGTCCACGTTCAGGCAGGGCGCGTTAAGACGGTCGGCCAGGTCCGCAATGATTTGCCTCTGGCTCAAATTCAGCTCGGCTGTGTTTAAAAACAAAAGGGGCGTACGGTACATGACCGCGAAATTCACCGCCGTGGAGGTATGCGCCAGGGCCAGGCGCGCGCGCTGCACCAATTCCAGGCTCTGCCCGTAGATCACCTCGCGGCCGGCGAACAAATTTTTATCTTTGGGCGAGCGGGGGTGGGCGGCGATAACCACCTTAAGTCCGGCGGCCCTCTCTAGAGCATCAAAAAAGGCGCACAGGGACGGATAATAACGCTCCGCCGTAACCGGAGCCCGGCTGCGAAGCACCTGAAAATCCGGATGAAACGGAAAGCATTGGTCCAAAAACACGGCTATGGGCTCGCGTATGGCCACAGGCGGCATTTGCAAGAAAAGATCGTAGTCCAGGGCGTGGGCGCTGATGGGGCGTGGGGTTTCGCCGGGCGCGGGGCGGCAGGCCTCGCCGCCATATATGATGCGGCCGGGCTGGGGCGTAAGCTTGCTCCAAACCCGCGGGCGGGAAACAATAAAGTCGGCCAGCTTGCCCGGCGTGATCTTGCGCAGGGCCTGCGCAAGACTCTTGCCCGGCAGGGGCAGAGCATTGGTGCGCACGGTCACATCCTGCGCCGGGCAACGGCCCAAAGCCCTATGGATTTCTAATGTGCACAGCCGCCGAGGCAGGAGGTTAATGACCGCATCTGCGGGGCCAAGCGCGCGTAAAAGCGCGCAGACCTCCCGGCTGCCGTGCAAGGGGCGGCAAGCCAGGGGCGCGGGAGCTTCCGCCGTGGCGTAACCGGGAGCGAGAAAGGGAGCGCAATTCCACACCTCCACAGCCAGCCCTCGCGCAACATACAGCTCCGCGCCGAAGCGCGCGTATTCCCGCGCCGACATAGGCACCTGCATGAGGTAGGTAATGCGTTCTATTCTCGCCATGCTAAATCTCCGGCAAAAGCGCCGCCACTGCACCGGAGGAATAATTTGTTATATTCTCGCCCCGACCGATTCGGGTTCAGGAGGGGATGGGGTCCGGAAAAGGGGAACCTCAAGGGACGGTGTTCCTTGGGGTTCTCCTTCCCCGGCGCGCCTTGCGCAGCATCCCGGCCAAGCCTGCTCACTCTAGCCAACAACGACAAATCATGCTATATTTAAATCTTAAATTTCCAAAAAGGAAAGACTATGAATTTTAAAAATGCGCGGGTTCTGGTCACGGGCGCAGGCGGGTTTATCGGCAGCCACCTCACGGAGGCGCTTATCGCCAAAGGCTGCCGGGTGCGCGCTTTTGTGCGCTATAATTCCTCCAATTCCTGGGGCTGGCTGGAAGAGCTTTCCAAAGACGTTCTGGCTAATGTGGAAATTTTCAGCGGCGACATTCGCGACCCCAACGGCGTGCGCGAGGCTTGCCGCGATGTGGAGGCCATTTTTCACCTGGCCGCGCTGATCACCATCCCCTTCAGCTACCACTCGCCCGACAGCTACGTGGACACCAACATCAAAGGCACGCTTAACGTGCTGCAAGCGGCCCGCGATTTTCAAACCCCGCGCGTTTTCGCCACTTCCACGTCCGAAGTATACGGCACCGCGCAATATGTGCCCATTGACGAGGCCCATCCCTTTCAAGGCCAGTCGCCCTATTCGGCCACCAAAATCGGGGCGGACCGCATTGCCGAAAGCTTCTACCGCAGCTTCTCCCTACCGGTGACCATTGTGCGGCCGTTTAACACCTACGGCCCGCGCCAGTCCGGCCGGGCGGTCATTCCGACCGTCATCACCCAGCTTTTGTGCGGGGCCGAGGAAATTTCCCTGGGCAGCCTTGAGCCTACCCGCGACTTCAACTTCGTGACCGACACGGCCGCCGGCTTCCTGGCCATTGCGGCCACGGACAAAACCATCGGCGAAGAGATCAATATCGCCACCCAACAGGAAATCTCCATCGGCGATCTTGCTCGCGAGCTCATCCGCCAGATCAACCCCGCTGCCCGCATCATCACCAGCGCCGAACGCATTCGCCCGGAAAAAAGCGAAGTGGAGCGCCTCTTGGGTTCAGCCGCCAAAATAAAGTCCCTGACCGACTGGGCGCCCAAATACGACCTGGCTAAAGGCCTGGCCGAAACCATCGCCTGGTTTAAGCGGCCTGAGCACCTGGCCCGCTATAAAGCTGAGCTGTACAACATCTAACCCGCCGCCTCCTGCTTATTTAAGGAGCCTTTATGTCTTCCCAACACTTCGGCCGCATCATTGAATTCATTAAAGACCTGTACCCGGGCGAGAACCCCGTGCCGTTGCACGCGCCCCGCTTTCGCGGCCGGGAAAAAGAATATTTAGCCGACTGCATCGACTCCACCTTTGTGTCCTACGTGGGCGCTTACGTGACCCGCTTTGAAGAGGACATGTGCGCATTTACCGGTGCGGCCCGCGCTGTGGCCATGGTCAACGGCACCGCCGCCCTGCATCTTGCGCTTATTACCTGCGGCGTGGGTCAGGGCGACGACGTGATCACCTCGCCTCTGACCTTTGTGGGCACCTGTAACGGCATTGCCCACAGCGGCGCCCAGCCTTGCTTTGCGGATATTGACCTGGACAGCTTAAGCCTATCGCCCGAGGCCGTGGACGAATTTCTGCACAAAAACGCCCAGCGCGGCGGCGACGGGCAGGCCTACAATAAATACACCGGGCGGCGCATCGCGGCCTGCATGCCTGTGCACGTGTTCGGGCACGTGGCCCGCATGCCCGAAATTATGGACGTGTGCGGTGCTTGGAATATCCAAGTCATTGAAGACGCGGCCGAATCCCTGGGTTCATACCTGGGCGACCGCCACACCGGCGTGTTCGGCCGCATGGCCGTCTTGAGCTTCAACGGCAACAAAGTGGTCACCACCGGCGGCGGCGGCATGATCATCACCGACAACGCCGAACTGGCCGCCCGCGCCCGGCACCTGTCCACCACGGCCAAACAGGCCCACGCCTGGGAATTCAACCACGACATGGTCGGCTACAACTACCGCATGCCCAACGTCAACGCCGCCATCGGCTGCGCCCAAATGGAAAGCCTGCCCGCGCACCTGGCCGATAAACGGGCCACGGCCGGGGTCTATCACGACTTTTTCGCCTCCCTTGGCCTGGAAGCTCTCAAAGAGCGGGAAGGCACCACCTGCAACTACTGGCTCAACGGTTTTTACGCGGACAGCCGTCAGGATCGCGACGCTTTTTTGGCTCTGGCCAAAGAAAACGGCGTGCAGGCCCGGCCGGTATGGACCCTCATGCCCCGCCTGCCCATGTACAGCCAGTGCCCGGCCGGTCCATACCCCAATGCCCGCTGGGTCGAAGACCGCCTGATCAACATCCCCAGCTCCGTGCGGTTGGGGTAAACAGGCCGCTATCGGAGGAGGGGAACCCCAAGGGGATCATCTCCTTGAGGTTCCCCTCCTCCGAACCT
>RCMY010006210.1_pt1 | contig 10335 bp, 12 predicted proteins | sample 2041341 | NCBI WGS metagenome assembly RCMY01 (sample SAMN09708234, study PRJNA481090) | Marine sediment metagenome, whole genome shotgun sequencing project.
AAATATCGCGGCGAATATATTTTCCGCAAAGAAGGGAAGAAGAAATAAGCCATGGCGAATATTTCTCAGTTCAAACGGCGCCAGCAACGCGTTCGCAGCAAATTGCGGAAGCGCGGGCTCTCAAAGCCTCGTTTGTCCGTGCATCGCACGAGCCGGCATATCTATGCTCAGGTTATCGACGATGCCGAGGGCAAAACACTGGCTTCCGCTTCGACCATCGACAAGGCGTCCAAAGTCAAAACCGGCGCGGATAGCAAGGCTGCTGCCGATGTTGGCAAGCGCGTTGCCGAAGCCGCCAAAAAGGCTGGCGTTAAAGAAGTAATTTTTGACCGTGGCGGGTTCCTGTTTCACGGACGTGTGAAGGCTTTGGCCGACGCAGCACGTGAAGGCGGATTGGAGTTTTAATATGGCCGAAGAGAACACAACACCAGAAGGCGCGGCAAAGCCTGGCACGACCGGTGAAGGCAATCAGCCGGCAGCGGCTGTAGCTCCTGAAGCAAAAACCGGCGGTGCGCCTGATCGTCCAGCCCGCGGCGGAAACCGTGGCGGCGGCGGCGGTCGTGATAACCGTGGCGGCGGTCGTGATAATCGCGGCGGCGGACGTGGCGGACGCGGTGGTCGTGGTAACAATGACGGCGGTGAAGAGCTGATCGAGAAATTGGTCCACATCAACCGTGTTTCGAAGACTGTTAAAGGCGGTAAACGCTTTGGTTTCGCTGCGCTGGTTGTGGTTGGCGACGGCAAAGGCCGGGCTGGCTTCGGTAAAGGCAAGGCGCGTGAAGTGCCGGAAGCCATTACCAAGGCAACCGCTGCTGCGAAAAAGGGCATGGTTCGTGTACCGCTTCGTGAAGGCCGGACCCTGCATCATGATGGCAAGGGCCAATTTGGCGCCGGTAACGTGACTGTCCGTTCGGCACCTGCCGGTACCGGTATTATTGCCGGTGGCCCAATGCGTGCTGTTTTCGAAAGTCTTGGCGTTTCCGACGTTGTGACCAAGTCCAACGGCACGGCCAATCCCTATAACATGATCCGCGCAACCTTTGCCGCACTGGCAGACCAGTCGAGCCCGAAATCCGTGTCCCAGCGGCGCGGCAAGAAAGTGACTGACCTGCTTGCACGTGCTGGCGGTTCGGCTGCTGAAGTGGCAGCAGACGCCGCGGCAGTTACGGAGTAATTTTTGATGGCCAAAGTTAAAATCAAGCAGATCGGATCTCCGATCCGTCGTCCGGAAGTTCAGCGCAAGACGCTGATCGGTCTCGGTCTCAACAAGATGCACCGGGTTTCCGAACTGGAAGATACAGCAGAAGTGCGGGGCATGATCCGCAAGGTACATCATCTGGTGGAAGTTGTTGAAGGGTAAAACCTCAAACTTCCGTGCGAATAAAAGCGAAAGCGAGTACACGACATGAAATTAAACGAACTTAGAGATAATGAAGGCGCGCGCAAATCGCGCATGCGCGTTGGCCGGGGCATTGGCTCGGGCAAAGGCAAAACCGGCGGACGTGGCCAAAAAGGTCAGAAGTCCCGTTCCGGTGTGTCGATTGACGGCTTTGAAGGTGGCCAGATGCCGCTCCACATGCGTCTCCCGAAACGCGGTTTTAACAACCCGTGGGGCACGGACTATGCGGAAGTGAACCTGGGCATGATCCAGAAGTTCATCGACAGCAAAAGCCTTGCCAACAAAGGCACGATCGATCACGCGACTTTGAAAGCCGCTGGTCTGGCCCGTGGTGGCAAGGACGGCGTTCGTTTGCTTGCAAAGGGCGAATTGAAAGCGAAAATCACGATCACCGTTGCCGGGGCTTCCAAAGCTGCTGTTGCTGCGGTTGAAAAAGCCGGCGGCAAGGTCGAAATTCTTCCGGCGGGTGGCGAACGCCGTCCTAAAGGCGAGAAAAAGGCTGTTGCTTCAAAACCGGCCCGTGAGAAAAAAGCCGCGAACCGCGCGAAAAAGAAAGACTGATCTTCGGGAGGCGCTGGTTTCAGCGCCTCTTTTTCTGGCCCCTTGTTTTTGATGGACTAACATCCGATATGGGGCGGGTTGCATACCTTTACAGACGGGTATCCATCTCCGGAGATTGCAACAAGACGCAATAGTTGGAGATGGGCCTCTGCTTCAGCAGGGGGGCGTTGCAAACTAATATTGGGGCAGGGAAGTCAAGCATGGCATCAAGAGCCGATCAGGTCGCAGCCAATCTAAGCCTGGCAAAATTCGGGCAAGCTACGGAATTACGCAAACGCATCTGGTTTACGCTCGGTGCGCTTGTCATTTTCCGCCTGCTCAGCTTCGTACCGCTGCCGGGCGTCGATCCGGTGGTTCTGGCTGATCTCTACGATCAGACCCGTGGCGGTGTTCTCGATATTTTCAATACATTTTCGGGCGGTTCGCTGGAGCGGATGAGCCTGATTGCCTTGGGCGTAATGCCATATATTACCGCATCGATCGTGGTCCAGCTGGCCGCTGCACTGTCACCGACGCTGGCCGCCGTCAAAAAAGATGGCGAAGCAGGTCGCAAGAAGCTCAATCAATATACCCGCTATGGTACGGTCGGCCTGACCGCCGTCCAGGGCTATTTCATCGCGGTTGGCCTGGAAAGCTTTGCGTCCCAATCGGGTTTGCAGGCGGTTGTCGAACCCGGCTACATGTTCCGAATTGGCGCGGTTATCAGTCTGGTGGGCGGAACCTTGTTCCTGATGTGGCTGGGTGAACAGATCACCAGCCGTGGCATCGGCAATGGTATTTCGCTGATCATCATGGCCGGCATTGTCGCCCAGATGCCCACTTTTGTCGGAAATCTTTTCGAGGGCAGCCGCACCGGTTCGATCAGTGCGCTGACGATCGTTGGTCTGATTGTTATGGTAGCCGGCCTGGTATTGTTCATCAGCTTCATGGAGCGCGCCCAACGCAGGGTGCTCATCCAGTACCCCAAGCGCGCCACCCAGCATGGTGTCATGCAGGCCGATCGCAGCCATTTGCCGCTTAAGGTCAATACGGCAGGCGTTATCCCGCCAATTTTTGCTTCCTCGCTATTGCTTATGCCTCTGACGGTCAGCCAGTTTGCCGGCAATGCCACCGCGGGAGACACCTTATTCGGTGATTTCATCATCATGCTGAACCAGTATCTGGCGCATGGTCAGCCGCTGTATATGTTGCTTTATGCTTCGGGGATTATCTTCTTCTGTTTCTTCTACACGGCGGTTGTGTTCAATCCCGAAGAAACGGCGGAAAATCTGAAGAAGAACGGCGGTTTCATTCCCGGCATTCGCCCGGGCAAGAATACAGCCGATTATCTCGATTATGTGCTTACCCGGATCACCGTGGTTGGCGCAGCCTATCTGGCGCTGGTCTGTGTTTTGCCCGAATATGTCATGGCGCAAACCAATCTTCCGCTTTTCTTCCTGGGCGGTACAAGCCTGCTGATCGTTGTCAATGTGACGGTCGATACGGTGACGCAGATTCAGAGCCATCTGCTGGCGCTGCAATATGGCGATTTGCTCAAGAAAGCGAAACTTAAGGGCGGTCGCCGTAGACGGTAACGTCTGAACGCGCTAGTTCCGCAAAGAATCATTTCACGGCAACGGGGGTTATTGCATGGACATCATCTTGTTGGGGCCACCAGGTGCTGGGAAGGGGACTCAGGCTAATCGTCTTGAAGATGAGCATGGCATGGTCCAATTATCCACCGGTGACATGCTTCGGGCGGCGGTAAAAGCCGGCACCGAAGTAGGCTTGAAAGCCAAAGCGCTGATGGATGCCGGTGAACTGGTTCCCGATGAAGTGGTGTCGGGCATTATCGGCGACAAGCTGGATGAGCTTGGCCCCGAAAAAAGCGTTATCTTTGATGGCTATCCCCGAACCGCCGCGCAAGCAGCGTCGCTGGACAAAATTCTGTCCGCCAGAAATCGTGCTCTGGCACATGTGATCGAGCTTGCCGTCGATGAAGACGCGCTGGTTGAACGCATCGTTGGCCGGTTCACCTGCGGCAATTGCGGCGAAGGCTATCACGACAAGTTCAAACCGCCTGTCAAGGAAGGCGTGTGCGATGTGTGCGGCAAAAGCGAGTTCAAGCGCCGGCCAGATGACAATGAAGAAACCGTGCGCATTCGGATGAAAGAATATCGCGCCAAGACGGCGCCCATCCTGCCGATCTACGAAGCACGCGGGATCGTGCGCAGGGTGAACGGCATGGGCAGCATGGCGGAAGTCAATGATGCGATCGAGGCCGTCCTTTCGCTCTGAGCAAATTTCACAGGAGGCACGGTCATGATGAAGCAGACGTTGCGCATAATTTTGGCACTAGTCGCGCTCTCGAGCGTGACGGCGGTGAAAGCCGAGGTGACCAACACCGCGGACAACGGCTTTACCGTGCAGCATCAAACAGTGATCTCCGGCGATACAGAGGCGGTCTGGAAAGCCATGATCGCGCCATCGCGCTATTGGAGCGGTGATCACAGCTGGTCCGGCAATGCGGAAAATTTCTATCTCGTACCGCAGGCAGGCGGGTGTTTTTGCGAGCTAATCCGGACCACTTCCGACGACAATATCAAATCGTCGGACGGCAGCGTTCAGCACATGCGCGTGATCTATGCCCACAACAACAAAATGCTCCGTCTTTCCGGTGCGCTCGGGCCTCTGCAGGGAGAAGCAGTAACCGGCACGCTGACAATGCTGTTACAGCCACAAGGTGCGGCCACCGTGGCCCGGTTTACCTATAAAGTGGGTGGTTATATGGAATTTCCCGTTGATCAGATCGCTCCTGCTGTGGACGGTGTGATCGGGGAGCAATTGGCTCGACTGGCCGCGCTATTCGGTGATCAGGAAAATCCCGATGCCGGTTTGCAGGGTGGTTCGGCCGAGCAGGTCGCCGATGAGGCAAGCGCTGTCGACAAAGAAGATGATCCTAACTGATTTAGGGTCAATCTCAAGGCTTTACCTTGGCCGTTTAATAGTTCTATGAGGGAATCATGTTTGTTGCCGACTTGAGGAGGTCGTCGACGATAATCGGGTCGTGCTGATATTCACTTTTTGAGGGGGGTAAGACGATGGCCGTTTCCGATCATGTAGATTTTCCAACATTCATGGCAGGCGTGAAAAAACGCAATCCGGCGCAACCTGAATTTGTTCAGGCGGTTCAAGAAGTCGCGATGGATATTTTCGATTTCATCGAGGACAAGGAAGCCTATCACACCGCACAGATATTGCGGCGCATTGCGGAACCCGACCGGGTGATATCGTTCCGGGTTTGCTGGGAAGACGACAATCACTGCGTCCGCGTCCAGCGCGGCTATCGCATCCAGAATAACAACGCCATCGGCCCGTATAAAGGGGGCATCCGTTTCCACCCTAGCGTCACCGAAAGCGTGCTGAAATTTCTGGCGTTTGAACAGACGTTCAAAAACTCGCTCACCGGACTGCCAATGGGCGGCGGCAAGGGCGGCGCGAATTTCAATCCCAAGGGCAAATCAGATGCCGAAGTCATGCGCTTCTGTCAGTCGTTCATGACCGAACTTTATCGCCACATCGGCCCGGACACGGATGTTCCTGCCGGTGATATCGGTGTGGGCGGACGCGAAATTGGCTATATGTTTGGTCAGTACAAACGCATCACCAACCGCTGGGAAGGCGTGCTGACCGGCAAGGGCATGGAATATGGCGGTTCGCAGATGCGTCCCGAAGCGACCGGCTATGGTGCGGTCTATTTCATGGAAAATATGCTGAAGCACAGAAAAGACGCTATCGCTGGCAAGGCTGCGGTGATTTCCGGTTCCGGCAATGTGGCAACCCACGCAGCCGAGCAGATCACCAAGCAAGGCGGCAAGGTCCTCACGCTCTCGGACAGCGGTGGTTTCATTCATGATCCGGACGGAATTGACCAGGACAAGATCGACTGGATGAAGGATCTCAAGAACAACAAGCGTGGTCGGATCAGCGAGTATGCCGATCATTTCACCGGCGCATCTTATCATGAAGGCAAGCGCCCTTGGAACGTCCCTTGCGATCTGGCCTTGCCTTGTGCCACGCAGAATGAACTCAACGAAGAGGAAGCCAAGGAACTGGTCGGCAACGGCGTAATCGCGGTGTCGGAAGGCGCGAACATGCCGACCACGCTGGAAGGTGTTCATGTCTTCCACGATGCCAGGATCATGTATGGCCCCGGCAAGGCGGCCAATGCCGGCGGCGTTGCGGTATCGGGTCTGGAAATGAGCCAGAATGCCGAACGGATCAGCTGGAACCATGCGCGGCTCGGCGAGATGCTGACCGATCTGATGGAAGGCATTCACGGCAAATGTGTCGAATATGGCGATCAGGGCGACGGCTATGTCGACTATGTGAAGGGCGCCAATATCGCGGGCTTCAAAAAAGTCGCTGACGCCATGCTTGCTTATGGTGTCACCTAAGCCATAATTATCTTGCGCAAAAAAGCGCCATCGGCCAGATCATGGTCGATGGCGCAGGCAAACATCCCCAAGGAAAAACGGCTCCGCCGCAAGCTCAAAGAGCCTTGCGAAATTGGCTGGTGCGAGCTGATTGATTTGCCCGGGCTTGGCGTCAAAAACCTTCACGCCAAGGTCGATACCGGAGCTGGCACTTCCTCGCTGCACGCCACCCGGATCAAACCATTTGAAAAAGACGGTCAGACATATGTTCAATTTACCATCCCGATGGGAACAGGAGTCGCCGATTATCATTGTGAAGCGAAGGTCTACGGTCGGCGCAGAATAAAGAGCAGCAATGGTGTCATGCAGACGCGATATGTGATAGAGACAGTCATGAAGCTCGGGCCACTGGAGTGGATCGGGCATATGACTCTTGCCAATCGGCAATCAATGATATTTCCGGTCCTGATAGGACGTCGGGCGCTGAAACGGGGCTTTCTCGTCAACAGCGCCAAGCGCTGGATGCTGGGCCGCCATGAAGAAAGATAATATATGAAAATCGCTATGCTTGCACGCAACCCGAAGCTCTACTCGCACAGGCGCCTGGTCGAAGCGGCAGAAGAGCGCGGGCATGAGATGAGAGTTCTCAATACGTTGCGCTGCACGATGAACATCACCTCCCATCGTCCGAGCATATTGTACAATGGCGAAACGCTGACCGGTTTTGATGCGGTGATTCCGCGCATCGGTGCGTCGATCACCCATTATGGCCTTGCGGTGCTCCGCCAGTTCGAGATGATGGGCGTATGGCCACTGAATGAGAGCGTCGCTGTTGGCCGGTCCCGTGACAAGCTGCGCTCGATGCAGATTTTCGCCAAACACGGTCTGGGATTGCCGGTGACGGCTTTTGCCCATGATCCGAAGCAGACCGATGAAGTACTGAAAATTGTCGGCGGCGCGCCTGCGGTTATCAAACTGCTCGAAGGAACCCAGGGCATCGGCGTGGTGCTCGGCGAAACCGCCAATAGTGCGAAATCGGTGGTCGAGGCCTTTCGCGGACTGAATGTCAATATCCTGGTCCAGGAATTCATCAAGGAAGCGGGCTCCAGCGACATCCGGATTTTCGTTGTCGGCGGCAAGGTCGTTGCAGCAATGATGCGGACCGGCGCGGAAGGCGATTTCCGGTCCAACCTGCATCGCGGCGGATCAGCTAAAATGGTCAAGATCACGCCGGAAGAACGGTCCACAGCGATCCGGGCGGCAAAGGTCATGGGGCTGAACGTGGCAGGCGTTGATATATTGCGCGCCAATCACGGGCCGGTGATCATGGAAGTGAACAGCTCGCCGGGTCTCGAAGGCATCGAAGCGGCGACCGGCAAGGATGTGGCCGGCCAGATTATCGAATTTATCGAGGCCAAGGCCAAGACCGGCAATACCAAGACCAAGGGCAAGGGCTGAATCTCACGTCGAGCGAAGTATAATGCAAGTCCAGCAAGCACAAGCCAACATTAGCCGGTCATTTGTTGGCGGGGGACCGGGCGTTGTCTATTCGGGGGTGATCTGGATAGCTGCCGGACTTGTATATTTGCGTAGCGATGTGAATATGACTTTCATCGTGCTGTTTCTGGGCGGAATGACAATTTTTCCGGTTTCTGTATTGCTTTCGCGGATCATCTTTCGACGTCCCGGACTGGCTGCCGGAAACCCGCTCGGGAACCTTGGATTGGAAAGCACGATCGCCATGATCGCCGGTCTGTTTGCTGCCTGGCTATTTTTGCCGCTTGAATCCTCTTATGTGATTCCACTGGCTGCCATCGCGGTTGGCGTCCATTATTTCGCTTTCACAACATTATATGGCGACAGGCTATACTGGCTGTTGGCGGCTCTCATAACAGGAGCCGGCTTCGCCGGAATATACGCGCCGGAGGCCATCCCCGGCGGGACAGCGTTCGCCGTTGGCATCATCGAACTGATTATCGGACTTGTTTTATCGACACGGGCAATGAAACGGTAACCGCTGATCGGTGATGAATGCTGATGGCTGGTTAAATGACCTCGTCCTCGTCGAGCAGCTGATTGCCGGTAATATCACCCTCGATCTGCTCCAGCCGCTCACCCACCGTGTCGAATATCCTCACTTCGGCGATGTGCAAAAGTGCATCGCCCTGATTGACGACTGGCAGATTGCTATGGCCGATGACAATCCCGTCAACCGGAGAGAGAATTGCTTCTTCGCCGTCTCCAAATATATCGCTGATATAGGCTACGGCGTCATCTTTATGGACCTTGCTGCCGGATGGCGAAACCAGTCGGCAAATTCCCCCTCTGGTTGAGCGCAGCCAGACCGTGCGGGTCGCCTGGGCTGGAGGTGCCCCGCGCTTGCCGAGCCGCTTGGTCTCGATCATCTCCAGTTTCTTGAGCACCCGCAAAATGCCATTGACCCCGGTCAGAACCGAAAATTCATCAAACCGCAGGGCTTCTCCCGCTTCCATCAATAGCATGTCGACGCCAGCTTCCCGTGCCAGCGCGCGCAGGGAGCCGGGGCGCAATTCTGCTTCTATGACAACCGGTGGACCAAATTCGAGAGCCAGCTCCTTGAGTTCGGCATTGCCCGAAGCAATGCGGATTTGCGGCAGATTATAGCGGTGTTGCGCTGCGCTGTGGATATCGATGCCCAAAGAGCAGTGATCGATAATCTCGGTCGAGAATATATTCGCCAGCTGCGAAGCCAGCGAGCCTTTCTCGGTGCCCGGAAAAGACCGGTTGAGGTCGCGGCGGTCGGGCAGATAGCGGCTATGGGTAATGAACCCGAACATATTGACCACCGGCACGAATATCACCGTACCGGACATACGTGCCGGATGGAGTTTCTTCATGACCCGCCGGATGATCTCGGTGCCGATAATCTCATCGCCGTGGATCGCCGCGCTGACAAAAATCGTCGGCCCAGTGCGCTTCCCGTGAAACACGCGCACTTCCATACTGGCCTGCATGCCAGCCGAGAGGTCGCTTACCGGAATTGCGATGTTGCCGGTTTTCCCGGGCGCTATCGTCTGCCCGGCAATTTCGAACAGATCATATTTGTTTCTATTGGTCAAATAACGCCCCTCAATGAAATTTGAGGGACGCTACTGCATTTTCGGATCAAAGCGAAGCGTGAACGACGCTGGATGGCGCAAGCATCATGAGCCGCTTCATCGAAGGCCCTCTCGACATTGCCGGATCCAATTCGAGCGCGGCATGGAGGCCGTTGTTGATCCGCAAGCCCAAGATGATTGGGATAAAATCAGCTGGAAAATGCAACGATCCATGATATCGGAGAGTCGTCATCGATTTTTTAACACTATTGTTTATCCGGGTCAGCACGGCAGGGGTTCGAGCAGGTAGGAAATAGCTGATTTTCAGGCCATTCCATTGTTGACAGCGACACCGACTCGCCCTACTTCACATTTATTCGAAATCCAACACAACCGGCAGCGCCCTTCGTGCGTCCGCTGGTTTTGTGCGTTTCGGGTGTGTTTTTAACGACTTAGCGATGAGATAGGGGCCGGCGAATCGGTTCCTGTGGAGCATGGAGAAAAATATTGGCACGTATTGCTGGGGTAAATATCCCCACTAACAAGCGCGTAATCATTGCGCTTACCTACATTCAGTATCGGACGCACGGCTGCGGCTGAAATTGTTGAAAAATTGAAGATCGATCCGGCCCGTCGGGTTCAGGACCTTACCGATCAGGAAATCTTGCACATTCGTGAAACGATTGATGCCGATCATACGGTTGAAGGCGATTTGCGACGTGAAGTTGCAATGAACATCAAGCGTTTGATGGATCTGGCCTGCTATCGCGGCCTGCGTCACCGTAAAGGCCTGCCAGTTCGTGGACAGCGTACGCATACCAATGCGCGCACCCGTAAAGGCAAGCCCAAGGCGATTGCTGGCAAAAAGAAATAAGACTTGTCT
>RCMY010005894.1_pt1 | contig 10334 bp, 11 predicted proteins | sample 2041341 | NCBI WGS metagenome assembly RCMY01 (sample SAMN09708234, study PRJNA481090) | Marine sediment metagenome, whole genome shotgun sequencing project.
GCCTCGGCGCGGTCGTGCACTCCCCCGACGACGTTTCGGGCGTGGCGCCGGCCCCCGCCGTCATCGAGGCGGCCGGCTCCCCCGCGGCTCAACGTCTGGCGTTCGACCTCTGCGCTCCCGGCGGCACCATCTCGATCATCAGCGTCCCGACCGCCGCGCAGCTGCCATGGACGCCCGTCGAGGCCTACGACCGCAACATCACCGTGGTCGCCGGACGCGCCAACGTGATCCGCGAGATCCGCGCCTTCGCGACGAGATCGCTCGCCCCGTGGCGGCCCCCGACCGACCAGCTCATCACCCACTCGGCCCGCCCGCTGGAGGAAGCGCCGAAGCTGTACGCGGAGTTCGCGAACGGCGGCCTCATCAAGGCGACGTTCGCACCCGGGGGTCCAGCGCCGCGCGGATGATGTCGGCCAGCGCCGAGAGGACGACGGCCACGACCACGACCAACATGAGCACGCTGATCAGGAGCGCGCCCTCGCGGCGGTCGATCGCCTGGAACATCCGGGTGCCCAGACCTGGCACCTGGAAGATGCGCTCGACGACGATCAGGTTCGTGAACATCGCCGCGACACCGGCGAGCACGAGCTCGACCAGGGGGCCTGCGACGGGCTTGAGCGCGTGGATCCGGACAAGCCGACCGGGAGAGACGCCTCGACCGATCGCGGCCTTGCCGAACGGTGAGGCCATCGCGTCGAGGAGCTCGGTGCGGGCGACGAGGATCATCGTCGCGGCACCGCCGATCCCGAGCGCGAGCACCGGGAGCAGGTAGTTGACCGGCCCGGCGATGGTGCGCCATGCCGGCCCGACGGCGAGCCCACCCCAGCGCCCCGCCGCGGTCTGGAGCAGGAAGGCTGCGACCAGCGCGGGGATGGCGCTGACGAGCACGGCGGCTGACGTCGCGATCCGTTCGCCCCAGCGACGTCGCAGCGACATCAGGCGCAGGAGCAGCGGCAGCGCGAGCACCTGCAGCGCCACCGCGAGCCCGACGATCCGCAGGCTCACCGGGGCGGTCCGCGCGACGACGCTGTTGACGGTCGGGCCGACGCGCGCGCCGCCGAACGCAGACCTCGGGAAGGTGTCGCCGAGGTCGCCGCTCACCAGACCGCCCATGTAGAGGAGGTAGCGCTTCGCGAAGGGCTGGTCGAAGTGGAAGGTCTCGTTGAGCGCCGCGGCGATCTCCGGGTCGACGCGGCGAGGTCCGAACAGCGCCCTGACCGGATCCCCGCTGAACACCGTGACGGCGCTGAACAGCAGCAGCGTCGCGATGACCGCGGTCATCAGCGCCTGCAGCAGCCGCCGCGCGGCGAACTGTGCCATCCTCGCATCTCCTGTCGGGCCGCCAAGGAACCACGATGCACCCCGGACGTCGCGTTGGGCGGACGTTGGCCTCGCTCGTGCTGCTGGGGCTGTTGGCGATGGCGCTCTTCCCGAGCCTCGTCGCGGCGGGCGACGACGGTGCCTGCCGGGCCGCGCGCGCCCTCGCTGGCCCGAGCAGCAGCCACCCGTTCGGGTTCGATCTGCAGGGCTGCGATCTCCTCGGTCGCGTCGCGCTGGGGTCACGGACCTCGCTGCTGGTGGCCGCGCTCGTCGTGGGCCTGTCGCTCGGGGTCGGGCTGCTGCTCGGCGCGGTGGCGGGCCTCGCCGGGGGCTGGGTCGACACGATCGCGTCTCGCGCCGCGGACATCGTCACGGCCGTGCCGACGCTGATCGTCGCGCTCTTCCTGCTGTCGCTGCTGGATGAGCGCGGCATCTGGCAGGTCGTGGCCGCGTTGGGCGCGTTCGGCTGGGCGTTGCCGTTCCGGGTCGCGCGCAGCGCCGCGGCTCAGGCTCGCGAAGCCGAGTTCGTCCTCGCGTCGCGAACGCTCGGCGCCACCACGTGGCACCTGCTCCGTCGCCACGTCATGCCGCAGGCGATGCTTCCTCTGCGACCGCTGATCGGCCCGCTGGCGGCCGGCGCCGTCGCAGGCGAGGCGGTGCTGTCGTTCGTCGGCGCGGGGCTGCAGCTGCCGACGACGTCGTGGGGCCTGCAGCTGGCGGCGCTGGAGGGTCGGGCGATCGACGCCCCACACCTGCTCTTCCCCGCGTTGATGCTCACGCTGCTCGTCGTCGCGCTGACGGTGCTCGGCTCCGGGGTCAGGCGCGGCGCGGGGTGACGATCGTGGAGCCATCGACCGATCATCGCCAGACGTTCTCCGAGGCGGTGCGCGAGCGTGCCGAGCGGAAGTCCCTGCACGGCCCCCACTGTCGCGGTTAGGGTCAACAGCACCTACGGAGCAGGAGGTGCGCGCATGCCACTTGAGGACGTCACGCAGTCATCGGCCGCGAGCTACCTGCTCCGCACCACCCAGCAGCACCACGTCCACCTCAGCGCGATGGCCGATCAGAAGGCCAACATCATGATCGCGTCGACCTCGATCCTGCTGACGTTCGCGTTCGCCAACTTCAAGCAGGCGAACCTCTTCTGGGGGTTCCTCGCGCTCTTCATCTTCGCGTTCATCGCCCTGGTCCTCGCGATCATGGCCGTGGCGCCGAACTTCGCCGCGAAGAAGAACGACAGCGCAGGCAACACGCGCAACCCGTTGTTCTTCGGGCACTTCACGGACCTGTCCCTCGAGGAGTTCGAGGACGAGATGGCGGAGACGCTCGAGACCGACGCCGGGATGTACCGAGCCCAGGTCGCCGACATCTACGGCCTCGGCATGTCGATCCGGGACGGCAAGTACCGCTACCTCTCCTGGAGCTACCGCGTGTTCCTGACCGGGATCGTGACGGCCGGCTTCCTCTTCCTCCTCCAGACGGCGGTCTTCTACGTCAGCTGAGCCGGCGACCGTGCACCGACCGGCAGGAGGCCGATCGTGAACGACCTGACGGGGCGAACAGCGTCGGACGTGCGACGTGCATTCCGCCTGCGTGCCGCGACCGCGACCGTGGCCGTCGCGATCGCCTCGGCGGGCATCGTCGCCAACGCCGCCAGCGGGACCGCCGACATCGACCGACGCGCCTTCCAGAGCCCCGACGGGGTCGAGGTGATCCTGGGCGGGTCAGCCGGGCCCGGACGGGCGAGCATCTGGATCGACGGGGCCCGCACCGACTTCACCACCGCGGCGCTCGACGGGCTCTTCGCAGAGGCCGACGGCACCATCTGGGCAAACGGTGCGTCGGGCATCACGAACCGCGCCACGTTGTGGCGATCCGGCCCCGACGACGTCTTCACGACCTCGCGGATCCCCGGCTCCGGCGGCGTCGTGCACGGCCTGTGGGTCGAGGACGGCGTGCCCCTGCACTTCGGCACGTCCGGGTTCTTCGACGAGGCGACCTACTGGATCGGCGATGAGCCGTTCAACATCGGTGCGCAGAACGCGGTGCTGCGCGGCGGCATGGGGATCGACTCCGACGGCGAGATCGTCGTGGCGGGCAACCGCGGCAGCATCGACCGAGCCGCCGTGTTCCGCGACGGCGAGTGGCGCCTCATCCGCGAGGAGGAGGCCAAGATCCGCGGCATCTCCGAGGAGAACGACATCGTCTACCTCTGCGGCGAGTACGGCCTGAGCGGTCTGCCCGGCGTCTGGGTCGACGAGGTGCTGCAGGAGTTCATCACCCCCGACGCCGTGCTCGAGCACATCTTCGTCGACGATGGTGCGATCGTCGTGGCCGGGATCTACGGCCCACAGTCGGTCGCGGCCTACTGGGTGGACGGGGTCCGCACCGACCTGACCGATGACGCGGTGTTCATCAACGACCTCATCGTGAGCGACGGCGTCGTCTACCTCGTCGGCCACTACGGCGTGACGGGTCAGCCAGCGTTCTGGGTCGACGGCGTGCGCGTCGACCTCGAGAACTCACGAGCCGAGGCCCACCTGATCGCCGTCCGGCCGCGCTGAGCGCCTCGTCAGCGGCCCCCCGCGCCGGCCTCAACGGCCGCGGCGACGAAGGCGGCGTGGAGCCGGTCGTCGTCGGTGAGCTCGGGGTGGAACGCCGCGGCCAGGATCGATCCCTGCCGCACGATCACGGGATGTCCGTCGACCGACGCGAGCACCTCGACGCCCGGTCCCGTCTCGACGATCCACGGGGCGCGGATGAAGACCGCGTGGACCGGGCCGCCGTCCAGACCGCTGACGTCGAGATCGGCCTCGAAGGAGGCCTGCTGGTTGCCGAAGGCGTTGCGACGCGTCGTCACGTCGAGCCCGCCGATGACCGGTTGGTCGAAGTCCTGGTCGAGCCGGTCGGACAGCAGGATCATCCCCGCACACGTGCCGAACACCGGCATCCCGGCCCTGACCCGCTCGCGGAGCGGCTCCATCATGTCGAACAGGCCGAGCAGCTTCCCGATGGTCGTGGACTCGCCGCCCGGGATGACGAGCGCCTCGACCCGCGCGAGGTCCGCGACCGAGCGCACACGCGACGCATGGGCACCGCAGCGCGCGAGGGCGTTGAGGTGCTCGTAGACATCGCCTTGCAGGGCCAGCACGCCGACCAGGGGCGCGCCCTCGGGCGGAACGGGCCGTTCGGGTTCACCGACGATGCGGGAACCCGGGACCCACGCCCGCCGAGGAGGCCTGCTCACCAGCCTCGGCCGGCGTAGCGCTGGGAGTCGGCGAGGTCGTCGAGGTTGATCCCGACCATGGCCTCACCGAGGTTGCGCGACACCTTCGCGATCACGGAGGCGTCGTCGAAGTGCGTGGTCGCCTCGACGATCGCGCGGGCACGCTGCTCGGGGTTGCCGGACTTGAAGATGCCGGAGCCGACGAACACGCCGTCCGCGCCGAGCTGCATCATCATGGCAGCGTCGGCCGGGGTGGCAATGCCGCCCGCGGTGAAGAGCACCGTGGGGAGGCGGCCGTTCTCGGCGATCTCTCGGACGAGGTCGAGCGGCGCCTGGAAGTCCTTCGCCGCCGCGTAGAGCTCCACCTCGTCCATTGTGGCGATCTTGCGGATCGCGGCGTTGATCGAGCGCATGTGGCGGGTCGCCTCGACGACGTTCCCGGTGCCGGCCTCTCCCTTCGAGCGGATCATCGCGGCGCCCTCGCCGAGGCGACGGAGCGCCTCGCCGATGTTGGTCGCCCCACAGACGAACGGCACGTCGAACGCCCACTTGTCGATGTGGTTGGCCTCGTCGGCCGGCGTGAGGACCTCGGACTCGTCGATGTAGTCCACGCCCAGCGACTGGAGGACCTGCGCCTCGACGAAGTGGCCGATGCGAGCCTTGGCCATGACGGGGATCGAGACCTCCGCGATGATGCTGTCGATCATGTCCGGGTCGGACATGCGGGCGACGCCGCCGTCCTTGCGGATGTCGGCGGGAACGCGCTCGAGCGCCATCACGGCGACCGCGCCGGCGTCCTCAGCGATGCGGGCCTGCTCCGGGGTGACGACATCCATGATGACGCCGCCCTTGAGCATGTCGGCGAGACCGCGCTTGACGCGCGTGGTGCCGGTCTGCGAGAGCGATTCGGGGGAAGACATGAGGGACCTCGGTGGGTCGTGCGTGTGGGCCGATGAGGGTACGAGGCCCATGGGCTCGTGGACGAAGCCGATCAGCGTCGCAGTGGTACGAGCGCACGTCAGCCGGGAAGGTTGCCCCGTGGCATGAGGTGCATCCAGGTCGACCCGACGTCGAGCGGCAGCGGCGTGCCGTCTCGCGTCGTGAAGCTGTAGTGGGTGGCTGCGTCCGGCTTGCTCCACAACGCAGGGATCGCGACGCCGTCGCGAAGGACGATCGCTTCGCCCTCCCCGATCGCGTCAGTGTGCGTGAAGGACGCACCGGTCACGTCGCAGCATCCACCGGCGCCGACCTGCATGCCCATGAGCACCACGTTGTCCAGGACGAGCTCGACGTCCGGGACCTCGGAGCCCTGCTCGACCTCGTTGAAGAAGCGGCGGAAGCCCTCGACCTCGGCGTCCCACTCCCAGACGATGCGGGCGTACTTGCTCATGTTGAACGTGGTCCGCATGCCGTCGCGGAAGCAGGTCTCGTCGATCTTCTCCCCGTCCACGCGCCCGCTGATGCTGACGTCGACCGGCTTCGGGCATCCGGCGGGGTTCGCCGGCAGCTCCGCGTCGAAGAGGAACGCGGGGGCGGTCGTCTCGGCAACGCCCTGCTTGTTCCGACCTTGCTCGAGGAGCACGTTCGCGTCCGCGTAGAGGTTGTTCGGCGCTTGTCGGTGGCGTCCGCGGTAGAAGGGGAAGCCGTCGTCGTCGTCGACCAGCAGGGCGAGCCCGGCGCGGCGCAGGGTGACGTTGACGTCGTCACGAGCTCCGGAGTAGGCGAAGACGGCGGCGTGGGCCGGCGCGATGAGCGCATCGACGAGCCGGGCGGATCGGATCGGTCCGACCACCTCGGGCAGACGGGACTGGAGGATGATCATGAGCCGGGTCGCGCCGCCCTCGACGAGCTCCTCGTAGACGACGTCCGCCTCGGTGACCCCGGTCTGCGGGCGCGCCTTGGGATGGTTGTCGATCTTCACCAGCACGCTCGGCGCCAGCGTCGCCGCCTCATCGGTCGTCTCGCGCCCCGTCAGCGGGAAGGCGAAGACCGGGTCCGGCTCGGGGGTCGGCGTCGGGGTTGCGGTCGGCGTCTCGGTGACGGTGACGGTCACGGTCGGCGTCGGCGCCGGCTCCAGCGCTCCGCTCGTCGTGATGCCGCACGCGGCGACGGAGAGCGTCAGGACCGAAGCGGACAGGAACAGGGAGAGGCGGGGGCGGGTCACGGGCATCCTGGTTTCAGAACTCGACGGTGACGGGGCCACGGGCTTCCGGGTCCGTCACCTCGAAGTAGTCACGCTCGGTGAAGCCGAGCATCCCGGCGATCAGGTTCGCGGGGAAGACCTCGCGCGCCGTCTCGTAGGCACGGACCCCACCGTTGTAGGTGGCCCGCGCCCGGCTGACCCGGTCCTCGGTGTTCGACAGCTCCGACTGGAGCTGACGGAAGTTCTCGTCCGCCTGGAGCTGCGGGTAGGCCTCGGCGACGGCGAACAGACTCCGCAGCGCTCGGGTCAGACCCTGCTCAGCCTCGGCCTGTCCGCCGACGCTGCCCGCCGCGACCGCAGCCGCCCTGGCGGCGGTGACGGCCTCGAAGGTGCCGGCCTCGTGGGCCGCGTAGCCCTTCACGGTGTTGACCAGGTTCGGGATCAGGTCATGGCGGCGACGCAGCTCGACGTCCACGCCAGCCCATGCCTCGTCGACGGCGTTGCGCAGCCCGACCAGCCGGTTGTAGATCGCGACCAGCGCTCCGCCGACGAGCAGCGCGAGGATGACGAGGACCAAGATTGTCGGCCACATGACAGATCCTGAGAGACGGGAACGGACGGCGCTGCGGACCCTATCGCTGCGGTGTCCCGGCACCACCGACCAACGACCACCCGGCCTCAGCGGCGGCGGATCGCGTCGCGGTACGCCTCGCGCACCCGTGACGCCACGATGGGCCAGTCATGAGCCTTGGCCGTGTCGCGAGCAGCGGCGACCAACGAGCCGCGGAGGCTCGCCCCGTCCAGGACCCCCGCCAGCACCCCCGCGAGGGAGCTCGGATCCCCAGGGTCCGCGAGCATCCCGGTGACCCGATCGTCCACGACCGTCCGGTATCCGGGGATGTCGGATGCGACCACGGCGGTCCCGGCGGCCATGGCTTCCAGCAGGACGATCCCGAACGACTCACCGCCGAGCGCCGGCGCGACATAGACGTCGGCCGAGCGGTACCAGCGAGGCAGATCATCGGCCTCGACACGCCCGAGGAACGTGACGTCGTCGCGTAGTCGCCCCGGGAGCATCGCCTGGCATTCGTCCCGTTCCGGTCCGTCTCCCACCACGAGGAGCCGCAGGTCCGGACGGCTCGCCTTCAGCTGCAGGAACGCGGCGATCAGCGTCGCGAGGCCCTTGCGCTTCTCGATGCGCCCGACGAACAGCAACGTCGGGTCTGCGGCGTCACCGTCGCGCGGGAAGGGCTCGGCGTCACGGAACCGTGACACGTGGACCGCGTTCGGGACGACACGGAAGGAGCCCGTGCTCCAGCCGAGCGCGCCCGCGTGGTAGTCGCGAGCCGCCGGGCTGACCGCCAGGCGGATGGCGATCTTGCGCAGCAGCGGCCTGATGACGGGGCGCGCCATCCGGTAGATGCGGTCCGAGTCCGACCAGGCGTGGAAGGTGCCGACGACCGGTGCCGGGCTGCGGACGGTGGCCGCGAGCGACACCCACGGGACGGCGGGCTCGTGGACGTGGACGACCTCAGGTGCGATCTTCTTCAGCGTGCTTGCGACCTCGTAGGCAGCGGCCGGCCAGAGGGCGAGCGGTGCCTGTGAGTCGTTGAAGGAGACCTTCGCGGTGGCACCGACCCGGACGACGTCGATCCGACGGTCGACGGCGTCGGCGGGTGGATCGGAGTCGACGCCGGGCGAGATGACCGTGACGTCGTCCCCGACGGCGAGGAGCTCATGGGCCAGGGCCGTGACATGCGCCTGCACCCCGCCGGGGACGGCGAGGTCGTACGGGGAGACGAGCGCGACGTGCACCCCTCAGCGCTTCTGGAGCGCGGGGTGATCCGGCTCCCGTTCGACCAACCAGTTCCGCACGAACACGTGCCACTGTTCCGGGTAGCGGCCGATGAGGTCTTCGAGCCCTTGGGCGATCCGCTGCGTGCCGTCCTCGACCGACAGGTGCGAGATGTCGACGACCTCCTGGATCACGCCGCGCCAGCCGTCGCCCTGGGTGACGAACGCCGCGATCGCGACGGGCCGCTTCGTCCGACGTGCGAGGACCGCGGTCCCCGGTGGCAGCCGGCATGGCTCGCCGAAGAACTCCACGACCGGGCCCTTGCGTCCGAGGTCACGGTCAGCCAGCAGCGTCGCCAGCCCGCCACGCTCGACGACGTCCTCGAGACGGTTGATCATGTCGCCGCCACGCACCAGCGGGATCACGCCGAGGCCGGCGTCCCGTCGCAGCTGGACGAAGCGCTCGAAGAGCCGTCGCGGCTCGACGACCTCCGCGACCACGGTCATCCCCCAGCTGCGCTGGGACGTGAAGAACGCGCCGACGTCCCACGATCCGAGGTGGGCGGTCGCCATGATCGCGCCCTTCCCCTCGGCGAGGATCTCATCGACCATCTCGACCTTGTCGTTGACCGTGCGCGCCAGGACTCGGTCCGCGTCGAGCGTGTGCAGCCGGAACGCGTCGACCCAGTACCGGGCGTAGGAGATGAACGCGTCCTTCACGACGACGTCGAGCTCCTTCGAGCCGATCGCATGGCCGGTGACCCGGGAGAGGTTGCGCTCGACCTGCGCCTTCTGCCCGGGCTTCGCGGCTGCGTACCACGCGCGGCCGAGCTGCTTGGGAAGCCGGCGTTGGAGCGGCTCAGGCATGGAAGCGATCGACTCCCACAGGCCGCGGTAGCCCCAGTACGTCGCGGTTTGGATGACCGTCTCGGGATCGGGCTCCGGGAGGTCCTCGATCGATGCGGCCTGGCGTCCCGTCACGTCGTCGCCCCCGAGATCGTCGGCGGCTCGCCGGTGTGCGCCTCGTAGTTCGCGTCGAAGTTCTGCTTGCCGTAGAAGGTCCGCGCCGCGGACAGGAACGCGCCGTTCCACCGTCGGTCTCCGGCAGTGAGCGCGAGCAGCTCCGGCGAGATGTCGCGGTCGATCTGGCACCAGACGTGGTGGATCCGCTGGACCACGGTCAGGACGCCGCCGACCGCGAGGATCCAGAGCACGGGCTCGAGGATCCAGCGGTGGAAGATCAGACCGAACATCAGCAGGATCGCCCGCTCCGCCCGCTCCATCACCCCGATCGAGCACGACAGGTCGATCGCCTCGGCGCGCGCACGAATGTAAGAGGTGACCTGGGCGGTGACGAGCGCGGCCGCGGCCAGCACGAACAGGCGCGGCGTCTTCTGGAGCCAGTACAGCGTCCCGGCGAGGATCAGACCGTCGGAGATGCGGTCCGAGACCGAGTCGTAGAACCCGCCGAACGGGGTCGAGGAGCCCTTCGCGCGAGCCACCGCCCCGTCGAAGGTGTCCATCAGCCCACCGGCCACGAGCATCCATCCGGCGGCGACCGGCCGACCGAAACCGACCAGGAGCATGGCGAAGAACGTCAGGACGAGCCCGAGCGTCGTGATGACGTTCGGCGTGAAGCCGAGCTTCGCCAGACCACGCCCGAAGGGACGCACAAGTCGCTCGATCTCATCAGCCAGATTGGACTTGATCGCCACGCAGACTGCCACCTCGTCGACGACGCCCGGACGGGCGTCGGCCGCAGCGTACGGCCCCTAGAGCCGCTCGCCGTGGCGGCCGTGCCGGCGCGCGACGCAGCCCGCCACGATGGACAGCGCGATCTCCGCCGCCTCA
>RCMY010006193.1_pt1 | contig 10334 bp, 6 predicted proteins | sample 2041341 | NCBI WGS metagenome assembly RCMY01 (sample SAMN09708234, study PRJNA481090) | Marine sediment metagenome, whole genome shotgun sequencing project.
CTTTCTAATAATTGATTTCTAAACATCCAAGTGTGTTTTATTAAGAAGTTTAGGAGGTTCCTTAAATGGAACTTCTTGGATGATTAGAAGTGATTCGAGAGAGTAAGCTTAATTTTTTGTGATACTCTCTTATTAATAAATAAGGGACAAAATTCAATAGTCCTAAGAATTTACTAATTTTTTTAAACTTTTTTTATTTTAGTTTCTGATATCACCTTTTTCTATTTTCTTTGACTCCTTCAAGATTCATTACCTTGCCTATGCTTTCCTGTTAATCACTTCACTTTCTAATAATTGATTTCTAAACATCCAAGTGTGTTTTATTAAGAAGTTTAGGAGGTTCCTTAAATGGAACTTCTTGGACTTCTTGGATGATTAGAAATGATTTTCGAGAGTAAACTTTATTTTGTGAGATACTCTCTTATTAATAAATAAGGGATAGACTTTTAAAGTCCTAAGATTTTATATAAAATAATTAACTTTTTTTATTTTCTCGCCCTATTTTATCTTTCGGTGCTGATTACGGTTTCTCCTTTCTATGAACCTTTGTGCGTTAATATCTTCCATATCAGAACCCATTTTGATGAATGTCGTTTAATTTAGACAGCACCCATCATAAATAAAATAGTAAGGTATTATTCCTTTCCCTAAGCTCACAGAGAAAATAATTGATTTTTTTTAAATCTAGGTGATTTTATGGTATAAAAACAAGAAAAACTAACATAAAGTTAGCTAGGTTGTGAAAAAGTGATATTAATGTACAAAGTTTGAGCATTAAGCTTGTTGAGGTGATGTCTATGTGGTAGTATTCAACTAGATGGTTGAACAAAGGTGTTCTTCCATGATTCTTGATTCGGTAAAGAGACATTAAGTTAATTCTAAGAACGTATGATAAATATCTCAATCCTGTGTAGATAACATATCTCCCGTTGTGAGCCTTGCGTGAGGCAAACTAAACGTTCCTTAAAATTCTCCTAAAACATGCTTAATGTCTCCCCTATCGAACGAGAATATTTTAATGTAAGAGGTGCTATTATGACAAAAACTTATGACGTAATTATTATTGGCGGAGGTCCAGCAGGACTTTCAGCAGCAATCTATGCAGGTCGTGCAGGATTAAACACAATGGTACTTGAGTACCAAGCTCCAGGTGGAAAAATGGTTAAGACTGATGAAATTGCCAACTATCCTGGAATAAACGAAATAAACGGTGTCGATCTTTCTATGAAGATGTTTGAACATGCTACAGAGTCAGGTGTTGAATATCAATATGGAGAAGTATCATCCATTAAAGACGAAGGTGAATTCAAACGAGTGTTTACTGCTGGGGAAGAATACTTAAGTAAAGTAGTAATCGTTGCCTCAGGTACAAATGAAAAAACATTAGGATTCAAAGAAGATAATGAGCTTCTAGGAAAGGGAATCTCATACTGTGCAGTATGTGATGGTTCTTTCTACCGAGATAAAGACGTTGTAGTTATTGGTGGTGGAAACTCTGCTTTAGAAGAAGCTGTCTACCTAACTCAGTTTGTAAATAAAGTTGATCTTGTTATTCGTCGTGATGTCTTCAGAGGAGATGCTATTGCGCAAAAACAAGTACTAAGTAATCCAAAAATAAATATCATTCGCGAACATACACCGAGTTCATACATTATTAATGACGATGGAAGCTTTGGTGGTGTTAAGTTCCAACATTCATCAACAGGCGAAGATCTTGAAGTAAACTCTGATGGTCTCTTCCCATACATTGGTGCTATTCCTGCAACAGGCTTCTTAAAGGACCTAGATGGTGTATTAGATGATGAAGGATATATCATTGTTGATGAAGACTTAGAGACTGCTGTACCGGGTATCTTTGGTGCTGGTGATGTAATTCAGAAGAAACTAAGACAAGTTGTTACTGCTACAAATGATGGTGCTATTACTGCTCAAAATGCTTTCCAATATATTCAAGAACAAGCATTTAGATAAGATGATTTAAGGGAGAATATCATGAACACTATAAGAAATATCGCAAAGAAAACACCACTCGCTTTATCGGGATTACTTCTTGGAGTTAGCTCCATTGGTAATTTTATCCCAGAAGCAAGACCTTTTTTTGCACTCATTGCATCAATCATCATTGTGTTATTAATTAACAAGTTACTCTTTGATTTTAACAGCGTTATTTCTGACATTATGAATCCAGCTTTGACTGGTATTGCTGCAACCTTTCCAATGGCCTTATCAATCTTATCAATCTACATTCTCCCTTATAATGCTAACTTAGCGAAAGCATTGTGGTTTGGTGGAATAATATTGAGTTCAGTATTAATTGGGATTCACTTAAATATCCTTCGTAAGAAGCCAACTCTTACAACAATCTTTCCAAGCACATTTATTGTGTATGTAGGAATAAGTGTTAATGCCTTCTTTGCAGGGATATACAATCAAGTTCTTTTAGGCAAAGTATTCTTCTGGTTTGGGTTTATAACTTTCTTGGTTTTATTACCTCTAGTGTTTATACGAATATATCGAGTACAGGGTTTACCAGAACCTATGGTACCAACACTTGCGATTCTAGCATCACCTGCTAGCGTATTACTTAACGCATATCTAACTCTTTATAAAGGAGATACTCAAGCAATCATTGTTTGGATACTCTTTGGATTTGCATTCGTTTTATGGGCTTATGTAGTCTATAAATTGCCTTCACTATTAAGAGTAAACTTCAACCCAAGTTATGCTTCACTAACATTCCCTATGGTTGTAAGTGGAGTAGCTACAAAATCATTACAAAATTACTTATTAGCTCAAGGGACTACATCTGTATTCATTAAGTTCTTTACATCGATTACATATAGTTTTGCATTATTCTTTGTATTATTTGTACTTGGTCTCTTTATACAACACTTTGTCTTGAAGCCTTTAAATATCTGTGTTCGTAAAGAAGCAAGTGATGTCTATAGAAACCTTAACTGAAATAAGCAATGGTAACTTTATGTTACTAAACTTGTTTCAGTTTTTTTTCTGGAGAAAAGTGAATTGATACTATGAATTTAGAATGACTGCAGTTGAATGTCATTCCAGACATAAAAACAACTGCACCAATCGAGATGCAGTTGCAATATAATTTTTACGGATTTCAGAATATTCTAGCAGTCTAAGAAAGAAGACTTTTTTAACTATTCTTCTTTTTTATGATTTTTCAAAGCATTCTTTTTTCTGAAACTATTGATAACCATAAGCATTCCACCAATGGCTATAATCGATAGTCCTACTTGGTTATCGGATACTCCAGTTGTAGGAAGTTTAGGTGTTTCAGGTTCAGTTGGTTTAGTTGGTTCTGTTGGTTGTTCTACAACTTCTACCTTTTTCCATTGTGCAACATAGGTAGCATCACCTGTAACAGTTTCTGATACATCTGGTTGCCATCCTTCAAAGGTATATCCGGATCGTGTTGGTGTTCCTTGGAATGATGGAGTTAGACTATTTTCAACAATATTTGAATAAATTTGATCTTCAAAAATAACTTCATTATCAACACCATCTGTATAACTTACAGTGTATTCTTTCACAGGAGTTTCTATTTTTTTCCATTGTGCAACATAGGTAGCATCACCTGTGACAGTTTCTGATACATTTGGTTGCCATCCTTCAAAGGTATATCCAGCCCGTGTTGGTGTTCCTTGGAATGATGGAGTTAGACTATTTTCAATAATATTTGAATATACTTGATCTTCAAAGATGACTTCGTCATCAACGCCATCAGTGTAGCTTACAGTATATTTATTTACTACTGGGGTATTCTTAGTATATATGTATGAGACCGTTTTTATGGTGTCTTCAAAAAGACCTGTTGGTTCTCCAATGATTTCTTTAAATGTATAACCTTCAATTTCTATTTTTTCTGTAATATACGAATCACCGATCGTTCCATCAAGTTCAATTGAATCAACAAGCTTATTTCCTGCTTCATCAACATAGTGAACATTAACACTTGATTGTGATGATTTCCAAATGATTGGTTGTTCAATTGTTCCATAATAGGCAACATTTACGCCATTTACATTAAAGTATGAACGTGCAACATAGCTTATTGAATCTGTGGAACTTGGATCAAGAATGTACTTTTTAGAAGCACCAATTACATCTCCATCTATCATATTCGTAGAGTTTTCAACAATTGGCGAAACATCACCATCTACATAGATAGCTGAGGATTCTACAGTGACTTCTCCAGTCTCAAGATTCCCAATTACTGGTGTAGTAAGTTTGACTCTTTGACCACCATTCCAGTAAGTACCTTCTTCTGGAAAGTATCCTGATGTATGATCACTAAATCCACCAGCATTGATCCAACTACCCTTAAAACTATTAAGTGGCGAAAGATCGAGAATGTTATTATTATGAAGTATTAACTCACCATCGACACTACCTTCAAATCCTTCAAGACCGCTCAGGTCAGAAATCAAGTTGTTTTGAAGTGAGATGTAGTAAAACTCATTCATCTCTGATATTGGTTCAATATTTTTAATTTTATTGAAATCAAGTCTAACAATATTTGCATCTCTGTAAACTCTTAAAGGTTCGATATTCGTAATCTCATTACCTTGCAAGTCAATGAATAATTTAGGAATTCTATCTTCTTGTGGTAATGTTGCGAGTACTTCATCAGTTATCTTAGTATTTACTAGATGAATCCCTTTTGTAAGTTTAGGGAAACGTGTACCTGTTAGCATTGATAAGTCGGTAACAACATTTGTTCCTGCATAACTATATGTTGGAATATAGTTTGACAACATAAGTTGATCTAACTTAGGATAAGATTCTGCTTTTCTAAGAGGCTCAAGAGAACTAATATCGTTAAATTGCAAATCAATGAATTGAAGATTTGTCATATGTTCAATACCAGTAATATCTTTAATTCTTTCGTTGTTCACAGGATAATAGCGAATTGACGTTACTTTCTCTTCTAAATCTTTTGCAGTGAAATCAGGACTTAGATTTGATCTATCCACAATATAATTATAGAAAACAGGATCAGGAATTAACTGTCGTCCTGTTTTTTCTTGATTTTCGGCATTTATTGATAACGGGCTTACAAGGGCAAATAGTGTAATCAGAATAGAAACAATCATTTTATAGAATTTTTTCATTTTATATTCCCTCCTTATAAACTCATATCATAACACCTTAATCACATCATAGACCGAAATCAATTATGTTAAATGCATTTATTATGGTAATCGTTTATAGTTTGTCTTAAATTATTTAGTGTTTTAAGATATCAATCTTTATGTTCATAACCACTATATTGAATTAACTTTGTGGACCAAGAAAACACTTAGAAAACATAAACTGAAGATGAGTTTCATTAAAAACAAAAAGGACCGATTTCTGTATAATACAGAAATCAATCCTTCATATTGTTTCGGATATTATTTAGTCAAAATAGTTAACTTGCTACAGCGATAATATCCATAATAATTATTAACTATTTCATCACTCTTCTTTTATTAGTGCTTAGTAGCAGAATCAAACCTGATAGCATTGATATCATTGCGGTAACAAGCACTATATTGGAGATACCGGTATTTGGTAATTGAGGACTTTCTGGTTCAGAAGGGTTACCAGGTTCAATTGGTTCTACAGGTATTACAGGAACTTCGGGATCTGTAGGAACCACTGGTTCTTTTGGATCGATTGGTTCAACTGGGATTTCCGGATCTGTAGGAACTACTGGAACTTCGGGATCAGTTGGTTCAACTGGAACCTCAGGGTCTGTAGGTGCTTTTGGTGCATATGTATTCGTAATATTATGACCTTGATAACTCACATTATATTCTGATACTAGCTCTTCACTAACCGAATAAACTATATCCTGTCCATTCTCTTGTTTTGGTAAACCTGTAAAGGAATACTTCCAACCATTGTCTGCGTTCACTTCTACAGAATCAATCTTGGTTCCATTCTTTAGTAAGTTGACGGTGATTGATGTTGGGCGTAAACCTGCTGCATCGTTATCATCAACCCATGTCTTAGTACCGGTGATATCCACTTTAGGAACTACTAGTGGAGTATATGTATTCGTAATTGTGTAGGTATCTTCGGAGTATTCAACTATGTAGTCATCTAAAACGTCTAATTCTCTGACTCTATATACATTTTCAAAAAACTTTCCGAACATTTCAGTGTACTTATCCAAATTAGACCATGTAGCAGTAGTCTGTCCGTTATTCAGAACTACTGGATCGCCTATTGGAATTTCTCGCTCTACCTCTGCACCCAATTCGAGATCATATTCGTATTCTACTATATGTAACTGTAGTGTGACATCTGGTTTTACTGTTGGTGCATTAACCCATACTTTTGTAGCAGTTATATCCACAACATACTGGTTAACTACTCTAATATCTAAATATCTTTTATTATTGAATGTACTTGTATCATCAGAGTTCACTTTTACTACTGAATGGAATCCTTGTATGTGGTCTTCAATAACTTCATACTGAATCTCTTTTCCTGAGCTATCTATATTTGGTAAGTCATTAAAACTTGCTTCCCAATTATTTGCGTCATTCAAAACAACCGGACTTCCCACTATATCACTGCCATCACGCTTTACGTGTATTGTCACAGACTCAGGACGTTGAGGAATCACTCCTTGCTTCGGACTATTCATCGATCTTCTTCGGGTATCAATATCACTTCCAAAGCGTTTATTTATAGTGATATCCACAGTATCAGCAATATTCACTTCTTCAATAGTAACATCCATGTTATTGGTCCAAATATTAAAATCTAACATTTTATCAGTGTTTTTATAGTATGGAATTTCCTGAGTTTCAAGCCGATACTCATACTTTTTACCTTCACTATTAAAGCGAGGATATTCACCCTCAATCTCTATAGATTTATATAGGTAATCTTCTGATACATCTGTAATATCTAGACTTTCCGTATGAAACAATGTTTCCACTCCTGTAGAAGGATCTTTACGATGAATAGAATATGTATATGTATCTGGACGTTGACCTTTTATATTCTTATTATCTAGAACTGTTATTCCTAATTTTATCGTTGTAAAAATGTTGGCTTCATAGTATAGAAAAGCGTGTTGCTCTTGCTCTTCAAAGAAACCTTCCAGTTGTGCATGACCTCCATCAGGTGGAGCAATTTCGGTGAATGTGTATCCATCAAAATCAAGAATTTCGATACTATAGGCTGTTCCGACTTCTCCAGTTAGTTCAACTTCCTTTAATTGCTTAATTGGAGATTTTGCTTCATAGACAACTGTAACCTTTCCTTTTTTGGGTTCTTCTCCTACCTTATTATTCGCGCCTTGGGTGGATTCATTCGCAAAAGTATTAATTGGTGCAATCGTCAATACCATAAGTAATACTAATGTTGCAATTCCAAACAATCGTTTTAAACCTTTCAATGTTTTTCCCTCCTAATACATCTCAAAGCTCATACATTCGCTTCTTATGTTACAAAACAAATTGTTAACTTTGTTAACTATCTTAATGTTATCACAATATTGTTTGCATTGCGAACTGTCGAAATGCAAACAATATTTTTAATAAATTAAAAATTTATGCATTATAAAAAAGTGTCCACATTATTATGGACACCCGTATTTCATACTAATATTTAGTTTTTATCATTATCAATTACTTCATAGAACGTTGACTCTAATGTATATCCTTGTTTCTCATACATTACCTTTGGAGTATCGTCGTCATCAGCTGCTAGAATTACATCTTTACCATCAGCATGCTTCATAATGTATGTCTGCAGTGTTGAAGCAACTCTTATATTTCTATATTCAGGATTTGCATAGAGTTCATCAATCTCAAAGTGTGTTCCACAGTCATTCATAATACAATATCCTGCGATATCACCATTCAGTGTTCCTTTAAGTAGCGTTGAGCCTGGTAAAGTAATAATCTTTTTATAGAATTCGCGTTTTTGAATACGATAATCTTCACCAAATAATCGAGCTAATTCATCATCACAAGCAAAATCATTGAATGCGTCAACGTCATCTTCTGTAACTTCTTCAATTTTTAGATTTGTATTAATAAGTTCGATATAGTCCTTGGAATTTATTTTCATGACGAGGTTTTTCGATATCGTGAAGTCACGTGACATAAACCATTCTCGAAGGTCTGGTGTCATTGCCTTGTCTTGTACTATATATGCCTCAAATGGAACATCATGGCGGTGTTGTTGTCCTAAGTAGAGTAAACGTGCATGTTGAAATACTTCTTGAGAAATTGGTTCTTTTACTAAAATATAATTACTGTAATAACGAAGTGTCATAACATCATCATTGTAAATTATATATTCTTTACCTTCTTCTAATATATCACTATAACTTTTTAGATCAATTGCAGTATACATACTATCCATCACCTTTTCCTGTCTTATCCATTATAACAAAATACCCTCTATCTTAGTTAGAGAGTATTTCGCTCGGGTATATTGCTATCCCCTATGTATGGAGTAGATCCCAAATTGACATAGTAGTTATCACCGAGAAATATCACTTCGCAGTTTACGCTTAAATCGTAGGATTCTCACTAGCTTGACCCCTCAAGTTTTCAGTTCCACTAAGCTATATTACTCTAATTCAAAGGTCCTATGTCTTGTTTTCTTGTACCATAACGTTGTAACTATTGTTACAACTATACTATCTCACATAATTGGCCATAGGTGTTAGTATTATTATGTCCAAATATATGGAAATTAGTTCCAAGTTTCTGAATTTAGAACATTATGACATATCTTTAAGGTATGATAAGAATAGAAATGAGGGGTTTGATGAAAATATCCGAGATTAGTAAGAAGACTCATATGAGTGCTGATACCCTACGTTACTATGAGAAAGAGGGTCTCATAGGTCCTGTTCGTAGAGTTGATGGCATTCGCAATTACTCAGATTACGATCTTGAACGAATAATATTTATACAGCATATGAGACGTGCTGGAATGAAACTTGCAACACTCAAAGAATACTTGAATATGGTTGATAATGGCGATAGTACAATGCAAGATCGCCAACAAATTCTTATTGATCATAAAGCGACAATTGATGAAGAAATCCAAACTTTACAAGCAATTAGTGATCTTGTAGCTGGCAAAATTGAAAGCTACGGTCAGAGAATGTGTGCTGCCGAAGAGAAACTTCGTGCACTCAAGAAATCATAATATATAATAAAAAGCGTGCTAGGTCATTGAGGGTTGACCTAGCACACTTTTTTTATCCTTTTAAATATTCGTCGTAAGCTTTATTGAATTGTTCTTGGGAAACGATTGTATCTTGTATTTTCATAAATTTGAATCGTGAGCTACCAAGACCTGTATAGCTTGATGGTTTAGTGAATGGTACAATGTTTGACACTGATGGCATTCCTCCACCTGCTTTTAATGGGATTTGAACAACATTGTCAAATAACCATGCTTCTGCATCTGCATACGCTTCATTACGTGCGTCGAGATCATCAATAATACTATCTGCTTTTTCTAATAGTTTTGAATATTCATAGAAGCCTACAGTTTTAAGAGCTTCTTTGTTTGATTCTTTACTTCCTGGTTCTGTACTTACACCATCTAAACCTAAGTAGTTTAAGTTTGAACCGTTGTTAACATTGTAGATATCTAAGTAACCTGATGGGTCTACAAAGTCTGCACTCCAACCTGAAGCACTTGACATATCATAGTCTGCTCCTGATCCTGATTCAATAAAGAATGAAGATTGTTGGTATTCTGTTTTACCTAATAAAACAATATTGATTTGGATGTTTTCTGCACCAATTGAATCTTCAATTGAAGCTTTGATTGATTTAGCTTGGTTTAATAAAACATCACTTTCTGATACTGCTGGGAAATCAAGTTGAATTGGTAATGTTACATCACCAAGTTCTTTAACTGCTTTATCAAAGACTTTTTTAGCTTTTTCTGGGTTATAGACGCCTTCTACACCATCATTTACATTAACATCTGAGTATAGTTCAGGATTCATTGCTACAAGTTTAGCTTGAACTACTTCACCGTATGTTTTGCCATTAATATGTACAAACTCTGAAGGAGTCAACATGTTACGTAATGATTTTTCTTTCATATCATTACCAGCGTTTTGAGCATTGGATGCTCCCTTATCAATACCAAACATAATTGCTTGTCTAAAGCTCTTATTTAAGAGTGCTTTATGTGCATCTGCTTTACTCTTATCAGTGTGATGTGTATGTTTGTATGATTCACGATTTAAGTTAAATGTAATATTAAATGTTGAACCTGTTGGTAATGATGCATTGATGCTACCTTCATATTTCTTTGAAACTTCAGGA
>RCMY010009125.1_pt1 | contig 10334 bp, 12 predicted proteins | sample 2041341 | NCBI WGS metagenome assembly RCMY01 (sample SAMN09708234, study PRJNA481090) | Marine sediment metagenome, whole genome shotgun sequencing project.
GCAGCGTGCTTGATCCCGGCGGTGTCGAAGGCTGGTGGCTGCCGACCTATCTGGTCGAGGCGCATCCAGAGCTTGCGACAATCGATGGCATCATGACCAATCCTGAACTGGTCGGCGGCATGTTCAACAACTGCCCCGACGGCTGGGGTTGCCGCATTGTCAACGACAACCTGATCCGAGCGCTCGACCTTGAGGGCAAAGGCATTGAGATTTTCAATCATGGTTCTGGTGAAACGTTGGCGACCTCGATGGCGGCGGCCTATCAGAACGAAGAGGCTTGGTTTGGCTACTATTGGGCTCCAACGACGCCGCTCGGCAAGTTCGACATGACGAGCATCGATCTGGGCGAATACGACGAAGAGGCGCATCAGGCGAACCAGAACGCCAACGCGGCCAACCCCGTGCCATCGGCATTCCCGGCAGCGCCCGTGCTGACGATTGTGACCAAGGACTTCATGGAAACCCATCCTGACATTGCCGAGTTGATGAGCCATGTGACCTTTAAGACGGACACGATGAGCCAGCTTCTGGCTTGGAAGGAAGATAACAACGCATCCAATGAGGAAGCGGCTGTGTATTTCCTTAAGAACAATCCAGACGAGTGGGGCGGCTGGATCAACGATGCCGCGAGGGAAAAGCTGTCCGCGCTGCTGCAGTAAGCGCATCTGGGTGGCGTTTTCGGCGCTGCCCCTTACCTGCTGCCCGCCTACGCCGATAAAGGCGTACCGGCAACAAAGGTGTGCCAACAGACAGGGCCAGGTTCACATGATCTGGCCCTGTCATTCATTATGAAAAATTAAAAAAAGGGCGCGATATCAGGCCCGAATGAGGCATGCATGGCGACTTACGATTTCGTTTTCGATGGGCTGGGCCTGCGCAACTGGTGCGGGGACAGCGGTGACGACGGCGGCGGGATGACCTCCATGGCGCAACTTCTGGCAGAAACATCGGGTGACGACGTTGAAGTTTCGCCATGGGAAACGCCTTTTCCGTCCATGGATGCGCTGCATGAAGCCTGCCCATCATTTCCACAATCGCGTGAGCTGACGAGCGGGTTGGAAGAAGGATTTTTGTTAATCAAGGACAGCCTGAAAGTGGTCGTCGACCCGCTGACCCAACCACTGAGCTGGGCGCTGAACCAAGCGCTTTGGGTGATGCAGGCGGTGCCATGGTTCATCATGATCCCGCTGTTGATGCTCATTGCCTGGGTGGTGAGCCGGCAGATGAAACTGGTCGGGCTAGTCGCTATCTGTTTCGGTTTCCTCGGCTTTGTTGATTATTATGCCTACACGATGCAGACGCTCGCGATCATCTTCGTGTGTGCGTTGTCATGTGTGTTGTTGGGCGTGCCAATCGGTATTGCAATGTCTCGGAGCGACCGCGTACAACGCATAATGATACCGATTCTGGATATGCTTCAAACCCTGCCGCCTTTTGTCTATCTGATACCGTTGATTTTCCTGTTCTCGGTAACTGAGCCAAAGCTGTACGGCATCGCCATCATCCTCTATGCCATCGTGCCAGTGGTCCGCCTAACCGATCTGGGCATCAGGCTAGTAGACCCAGACGTAACTGAAGCGGCAGACGCCTTTGGGATGACCAGGCGGCAAAAGTTGTTCAACGTGCAGATCCCGCTGGCGCTTCCTAATATTATGGCGGGCGTTAACCAGACCATCATGATGAGCCTGGCGATGGTCGTTATTGCATCGCTGGTGTCGGCCCCCGGTCTGGGTGTGCTGGTGCTGCGCGGCATCCGGTCGTTGGAGCTTGGCGTTGGCCTGCTCTCCGGTCTGGGTATCGTCCTTCTCGCAATCATTCTCGACCGTGTGACCAAGGCGGCACTCGCCCGCATCAACGTAAGTCAGTCGAGATAAGAGATGACGGAAATGAACAATACAGAAATCAATATCTCGATCCGCAATCTCTACAAGATTTTCGGAGACAACCCCGAACACGCCCTGCAGCAAGTAAAAGAGGGTATGGGCAAGACTGAACTGTTGGAAAAGCACAATCATGTGCTCGGCCTGAACGACATCAATGTCGAAGTACCCGCCGGGAAAACGACGGTCATCATGGGGCTGTCAGGCTCGGGTAAATCCACGCTCATTCGACACCTTAACCGGCTCATAGAGCCGACAGCAGGCGAAGTATGGGTCGCTGGCGATAACATTCTGGAATACAGCGACAAGCAGCTGCGGCACCTGCGACAACACAAAATGTCCATGGTGTTCCAGAAATTCGCGCTTTTGCCGCATCGGACCGTATTACAGAACGCCGGTCTGGCGCCTTCTATCGAGGGGCAGAGCGAACGCAAATACGCGGATGAGGCGCGCAGGTGGCTCGACCGTGTCGGGCTGCAGGGGCAAGGCAACCAGTATCCACATCAGCTGTCAGGCGGGATGCAGCAGCGGGTGGGCATCGCACGCGCGCTGACCAGTAACTCTGACATCATGCTGATGGACGAGGCGTTTTCAGCACTTGATCCGCTGATCCGCACCGACATGCAGAATCTGTTGAACGAGTTGCAGGCCGAGTTGCAGAAGACTGTGGTGTTCATCACCCACGATCTGGACGAGGCGCTGAAACTGGCGGATCATCTGGTAATCCTCAAGGACGGTTCCGTCATCCAACAGGGAGAACCGCAGTATATCTTGCTCAATCCGGCGGCCCCTTACATTGAGGATTTTGTGAGCGACATCAACCGCGCACGGGTGCTACGGGTCCGTTCTGTAATGCGGACACCAGATTCGCCGGGCGAACGGTCGGGCGAGGTCGATCATAACGATACGCTGGAATCTGTGATTGCATTGTCCGAGGGCGACACCTCCCTCAGCTATCGCGTGATGAAGGACGGCGAACCGGTTGGCGTGCTGGACATGCGTAAACTAGTCCGCGCGCTGGTCCCCTCGGAACAATCTGACGATTCCGAAAGTGCCCGTCTTAGCGGCTGACCGGGCAACCCGCTTGGGGCGGGCGCCTTTTCCACGGCTTCCGACTGATCAGAGATCTCTGTTTAATCTAATCCTTCTTACCAATGTGCGGCGTTGTTACATGGATCGGGTATTGGGCTGAGCTTGCCCTTACCCATGCTTGGGGCCGAGCGAACGGCACAAACTCGGGACGTCCAAGTTCGGTCATTTGTTTGAGAATGTGGGTTCCGATCCGGGCCTCTGTTTTCTGGTTTTGAAAGCTCCAGGCTTTCAGTTTAGGGCCGATGACCGTCTTCCAGCGGCCCATTTGGGTGTCCACGACGCAACACCGGGTGATGTTTGACACAAGGCAGAGCACCTATTGTGTCCAATCACGCCGCAGCGATTCGGCCCACTGCGAGACGTCTTGCCAAGTCTCAACCGTCCAGCCTTGAATCCCTTCCCGCAGGTCTATCCAGTTGGCTTGCCCGTTGTTGCCGTCATCCAGAACGAACGGCACAAGCACTGCCGCAACCAATGTCAAGCCCATACCCCACTTCGCCAACTTAGAACTTTTCTTTATCTCCTGAAGATGCTCGGAGGCAATCTTGTCTCGTGCCTCTTCTCGTTCCTTGGCTTCACGCTTGGGTGCGTCCAAGGCATGGGCCGCCATGCGGACCGACTCAGTTATTTTTTGAGCTCCCTGTTGTTGCTCTTCAAGCCATTTTTGTTGCTTTTTACGCCATTTGGCTTGCTCTGACTCAGGAGGAGTTGGGTCTTTCTGCTTCACGATAGCTCGGCGCTCCTTGTTCGTTGGAAGGAAAGATTCGTAATGGGATTTGGAGAGAAACTTCGGGAAAATGGAATTGACGCGTGGGTCGATAAATGGGAGATCGCCATCGACGATAGCCTTATCGATCGAATAGTTTGAAAAGGGAATTGGGTCCGCCAACGTAATCATTGTAATACTCTCGCGACACAGCGTGCAAAAGTCTTGAGTTCGTGAGGAACTAAATGCTTCAATGGTCTCTAGGATTGAAAGGCAAGAAATAATATGTTTTATATTGCATATTCACGTCTCATTCCAACGGCGGTGTGCCAGCCGCTGAAATTTTGGGTTGGGTCGTTTTTCTTGCGCTGATTGCCGACTGTGCGAGCGTCCTTCTGTTGATGTCCTGCAAGGATGGATATGCCAATGTTCGCTCCGTCTGGTTCTGCTCACTTAACGATGCCATTGGGAACATCGCTGTACTGTTCGCAACCCTCGGAGTCTGGGGAACAGCCAGCGGCTGGCCGGACTTAATCGTTGCCGGGATCATGGCCAGCCTGTTTCTGTCCTCGGCTTTCCAGATCTTCAAATAGTCGCTGGAGGAACGACGCGAAGACTACTATTACCTGCACCAGACGGACTGAGAGAATGGAAATGATCATTGCAGTATTACTCGTGTTGGCTCTTGCCGTATCCGCGCTTACCCTGGCTGCCATTGGCTGGTCGATGGCGCATCCTGAACGTAGCATCTGGCCACCCAAGTCCTATGGCTCTAGCACGCCCATCGTCGTGTGGGGCGTCACGAGCATCCTCTTCGGCACGATCATCGCGCTGGGGATCATCGGTTGGGGCGACGCCAAAGTCGGATGGCTTCTGCGCTTCGGTTTGGGCCCGCTACTTATACTTCTCGGCAACTTGGCAGTGTGGTCGGAAGTGATCGAATTTGGCATGCCACAGACAGGTGGTGCTGTTGGGCAACTCAAGACGGATGGACTCTATCGCTACTCGCGCAACCCCCAGTACGTAGCTGATGTTGCGATCCTCATCGGCTGGGCCATGTTGAGCGCCTCTGTGGTCGCCCTTCCTGCCATTGTCTCTGGAATCGCGCTGTTACTGGCTGCACCACTGGCTGAAGAGAGGTGGCTGGAAAATCAATACGGTACAGCTTATCTGGACTACAAGGCGACTGTGCGCCGGTACCTGTGATGTTCGGAACAGCGAAATCATGGGCGCATCGGCTCTAGATAGGCATTGTGGCGATCTACATTGCTGCCCTTGAGTCACGCCAGCCGGGAACTGGGTGGCAGGCGCCTTTGTATTCGGCATCTGGCTTATGACCGGCCTGTGCCTGATCGTGCTCTCCGCAGTGGAACTTATGATTGATTGAACATGAGCATCTCTAAACAACATAACGCGCAATCACTGACATCGCTGTGGCTCTACGCCGCCTGGCTTGTCACTCCTGGCTCACTCGCTTTCCGGTCGAGAGCTGGTACCTAAACCAATGTGCTCGTTTTAGCGGAACGTGGGAACCGTGTGTTGCCCCTGCCACGGCAGGGCAGATTGATGTGAGTCGATACTGATGGCACAGCCAGCTGATCTGCACGGTTTAGCGTAAGCACTGCCCATAAGGCATCAGTTCAATCTGATCGAATATTTTTCCTTTTAGCCGATTCGGGCCGCTCTTTGAGCTTTATATCGATCGGTGATGGCGCTGGAGCTATGCCCGGAGTCGTCTCTGACGTCTTACCGGGGCCGAAGCTTCACATCCTCCGAAATGCCCGTGTGTCGCAACAGTGCACCGTGCTTTCCATAATGGTTTCGGCTTCTTCATTCAGTCTCTGGGCGGCCAGGTTTTCGATAATACGATCTAAGCAGACCTGGGCGATGTTCCAGATATGAGTGGTATTGGATAACGGACTCTTGCATCGGCGCACGGGAAACAGCGGTCATTTGTCTGCCGTTGAGGGCAGGGCTGATAACCCCTGAAAGCGGCGCAGTGCTGCGAGCATCGTGTTGCTCACGGCAATCTGGCGTTCTTTGTAGCCTTTGCCCATAGTGGTAAACCACCACCGATTCTCGTGATCCTTGTGGAAGTCGTTCATGGTCGGTGTCCAACGATCACAGGCGGCCAGCTTGAAGATACGCAGGTTCATGCTGAAGAGCATGCAGATCATGAACAGCGTGCGTTCATGACTACCTGGGTTTTTCGTGGCGAGTTGTTCAGCGATATCGATCACTGTTTGACACTGTGGTTCGCTGAGCCGCCGCACGGTGGAATGGCTTTGGCGTTTCTCTACGAACTTGCATTTCTGCCGGATGAGCGCCACCGGTTTCGAAAGACAACATTCCTCCATCTGCAGGTACTGGAAGAAGCTGCCAACGATGGCCATCAATTCCTTGACGGAACCGTTGGGCGGTGCGTAGATGGTCTTGTCAGGAAGCTGTCCTTTCTTGATAATGCCGATGTCGAAACCGCGCCTATCATCGAACCAAAGACGACACCTTTGATGATGGCGCTGCCGCCGCGCGCGGGCATCACGCCCTTGGCCACCATCATCATCGGCAAAACGGCCGTAGCAATGAAACCGGCCAGAAAGCCGTTCTTGCGATTTGTCATTTCATTATCATTTTGTCTTACTTCACAAAGAGAAAATCGCTCAGGCCGCACTTCGTTTACAGTGTCACAAACGTCTCGAACACACCCGTGAAACCCGATCCTGGTTCTGCCCAGGGAACCTGAACCTGGACCTGGACTGACGCCGTGCTCGTTACAGTTCACTCGCGGGATATCAGCCACGAGAATCGTCTGATACTGGCAGGTATCCATTTGCCATTCATTTTGCAGACCTACGGATACCTTTCTCTTGTTGTCTGGTCCGGATTCGCTGTCGAACCATAACCGATGGCAACTGTCACACTGAAGGATCATGGTGTCTGGAGAGGCTTGCCACAATGTCGTCAACACTGGTTGAAGTGACGCTGTACCGTTGGGCGGGTGCCTGGGGCCCGTTCAAAGTCAGGGTCCCGTGCGGGGAGTGCTCGCTCACGGTCGATGTAATCCACGATACGTTCGCCAATGAGCTCTCGGGCATAGGCGTGGAACTGAAGATGCATGACTGGCTCAGTGTGTGGTGGCGCCCGCTCAAACGTGGCGGCTGGCATGCACCGATCGTGCTGGTCGATGGCAAACTGGTCAGTCAGGGGCATGCCCTGAATCGCGGCGTGTTGACCGAGGCGGTGATTGCTGCCCATGTGCAACGCACAGACATCACCGGCAGTCACTTGTTCGGCAAGGCCACCTGCCCGCACTGCATCCGTGCTAAGAGTTATCTGGCCAACGCTGGTATCGAGTATGCTTATCACGACGTTGTCAGAGACTCACGCGCTCTTTATGAAATGCTGGGACGCGTCAAACCGATCGTGGGACCCACGACGCCGATCACGGTACCTCAGATTTGGGTGAATAGTGTCTATGTGGGCAGTGCCGATCAGCTGCAGTCGATGGTCACGGAGAATGTAGAACACAATCCTGATCGAGGACAGAACTCTTTGTCTGCCGGTACCGACATTACCGGGACGCTATCCGACGCATCAATCACCAGGAAGAGGACTTAGCGACACGCTTGTTCGCAACGCTCGTGGCAGACCATGTACTGAGCTCTTCCGGTTTGCGGACGTCGGCCATACGGCCAACTCTGACTCTCTCCCTACACAACGTTGAAATCTTCACCGGGCTCGAGAGTGTTTATGGACGTTTGCGGTCAGTCTGACAAAATCGCCAACGATCTTCTCTGGATGAACTCGGATCTACTGGCATGTCAATCTGGAAATTTCGAACTGATCGTGATGCTGCCGCTGATCACTACCCGCTTGCTCGAGAGCATTACGTTGCTTGATTTCAGTGCATGCTTGCTGGCCGACCCCGTTTTGGACCGCCCAGAGGGGCGTGAGAGCTGTAATCAAGCCGCAGCCAGGTTGCGCAACACGAAGTGCAGGAGATGCCACCGTGTTCCAAGTAATCTCACTCCACCGGTGTCTCGATACGTAACTGAACGTTGAAGTCGGTGACTTTGCCCGAGTGGTTTGTCGAGTGCACCTGTACCAGGTCCAAGCGTTAGCTGACCGAGTCGATATTGAATGTCACCTCGTTGTTTAACCCCAGCGACTTGGCATTTTCACCCTCGACAAACTGCAACGGCAACACGCCGAAGCCGATCAGGTTCGAGCGGTGAATACGCTCGTAGCTTTGTGCCCTGCTCGAACGCCGAGCAGGCGCGTACCTTTGGCAGCCCAGTCGCGACTGGAGCCGGTCCCATCCTCACGCCCAGCCAATATGATTAGCGGCACTTATTTCTGCTAATAGCGCATGCCGGCATCGTAGATCGATATCTGGACACCATCGGGAAAGTGACGTGTGGCGCTGCCCTCGGTACACGGAGCGAGCTGGTTCCTGAACCGGATATTGGCGAAGGTGCCGCGCATCATCACTTCGTGATTACCACGGCGCGGGCCGAGACTGTTAAAATCTCCTGGCAAGATGCCTAGGCCTTGCAGGTAGGTACCGGCCGGGCTATCCGGGCGGATTGCCCCGGCTGGCGAGATATGATCGGTAGTGATCGAATCAACGACCATGACCAGACAACGTGCATCGGCGATCGGACCCTGAACTTCGGGCGTTACATTGATACCTTCGAAAAAAAGGATGCTGGCGGATGTAAGTGGATTCCGGCCATGCGTAAGTGTCGCCCTCCGGCGGTCGCAACGCCTTCCATTCGGCAGCGCCTTAGAACAAATCCTTGTAGCCTTGCTGGAAGAGATCAGTAGAGACGTGACGACGAATTGCCTGGTTGATGCTAGCTGCCTTTGGCCAGATCTCGTGAAGGAAAATCGGCTCGCCGTCCGCAACGGTTCCCAATGGTTCGTTGACGATATCGACACGTAAACTCCCCGCCAAGGCATAGGCGACCACCAGCGGTGATGAAGCCAGGTAGTTGGCCCGTGCCTCCTGATGTATGCGACCTTCGAAATTTCGGTAACCCGAGAGTACGGCCGTGGCGGTCAGGTTGCCTTGCTTGATCGCTTTACTGATTGGTTCGTCCAGTGGCCCTGAGTTGCCACTGCACGTTGTGTATCCGAAGACGACCACGTGAAAGCCCAACACTCTCAGCGGCTCCAGCACACCTGCCGCATCCAGATATCGGGGTACCACATGAAAGCCCGGGGCCAACGATGTCGGTTCCATTATTGCCAAGTCCAGTTCCAGGTTGTCCCTGTATCGTGCCGGCTGGTCACCATCGTTGCGCCACAGTCCTTGCTTACGTGCGTATGCCTCGACGCAATCAACCTGCTTGTCACTGCGTCCAGTCAATGACAGATAGCGGATCGTTTCTGAATCGATTGGGAACATTGCGCAAGTAGCACCGAATTCGGCTGACATATTGCTGATAGTCGCTCGATCCGCCAGAGAAAGTTCGGACAGTCCATCTCCATGGAATTCGACGAATTTGCCGACCACACCATGTTCACGCAGCATCTGGATGACAGTGAAGACCAAATCGGTGGCTGTGGCTCCGGCCGGCAAAGACCCGTGCAAACAAACATCAACGACCTAAGGAACCAGCATCGTGATAGGTTGCCCAAGCATCGCAGCTTCTGCCTCGATACCATCGATGCCCCTTCCCAGCACACCCAGGGCGTTGATCATGGTGGTGTTCGAATCCGTACCGACCAAGTGTGTCTGGGCGCAGCAACACCTGGCCTTCCGCATCATCGAGATCGTCAATTGTCACCACGTTGGCCAGGTATTCCAGATTGCCTTGATGCACGATACCGCTGCCCGGTGGCACAACCCGAAACCGTGAGAAGGCCTGTTGCCCCCAGCGAAGGAACTCATTGCGTTCGCGATTTCGCGAGAACTCAAAAGAGACTGTCGCAGTCAGTCGTGAATTAGAATTTTTATGGTCTGCAATCGGGCCGGACTCGACCCGTAGCGGCAGTATGGTTCCTGGAAGCGGTCACTCCATCAGATCACAATGCCTAAAAAACACATTCATTTCTGCCTCTCTACGCTATGAATCTATAACTGACATTTATTCGATACTTGGTCCAAATCCCCTTCCACTACTAAGCTTATAGTTACGATGCATCATTCCCTGATGATGCATTCCACCCCAGAAACGTTTCCATAAGCCCACGTCAGATTCATCCTTTGGAAGCGTTTGCGCGAAAGCTAGTAAATCAAGAATGGATTTCTCACTCCATTGATCAATGATTGCAGAAGGCATGTGTGTTCCTGGCTGGCCATTTCTGACCTTGTGAATAAACTCCCATGGATTGTCGACTGCTATGGTACCAACGAATTCGGGATCATCTGCATCTCCAAAGTTGATAGCTGTGCCCGCGCCACCATGACATGATTGAGCACACGTCCTTCTAAAAGTTCTACTGCCTGTTCCTGCATCACCGCCTTGTACAATCCCGTCGTTGTTAGTGAATTTGGTGGTATCAACTAAGCCCACCTTAATAAAAAGAGCGAGATCTGCAATGTCGTTTGCCGCGAGATAGGTGCTGAAATCATGCAGTTTATTTGTTTCACCGTTTAGAGTTGCCTCAAGCTCCGTGATCGACAAATTCGCTGCTGCATCCTCGATTCC
>RCMY010005895.1_pt1 | contig 10333 bp, 5 predicted proteins | sample 2041341 | NCBI WGS metagenome assembly RCMY01 (sample SAMN09708234, study PRJNA481090) | Marine sediment metagenome, whole genome shotgun sequencing project.
GGCCTCCTCCTGCCGCTGCAGCATAGGCAGCGTGATCTCCGCCGCTCCCCGGCAATCCAGCACGAAGCCCCGCCCGGCGAAGGTCTCCGCCGGGAAGTCGTCCAGCGTCCGTCCGTTTGGCAGCATATGGGCCGGAGCGTCCATGTGGGTGCCGGTGTGGGAGTACATCTCCAGCAGCGTCTCCCGAAAGCCGTCCTTCTCCATGGTACAGGCCGCCGTCAGCCGGGGCGGCTCCGTACCGGGATACACCGGCATCTCCGGTGTGATGCAGTGGGTCAGATCCAGCATTTTCATGTGGCGTCCCCCCTCTCCGTCCGGGTGTGCAGCCAGATCATCAGGGCGGCGATGTCCGCCGGGGACACCCCGGAGATGCGGCTGGCCTGCCCCAGATCCAGAGGCCGCACCGCCGCCAGCTTCTCCCGTGCCTCCAGCCGCAGTCCCTGAATGTGGCTGTACTCCATATCCGGCGGCAGCCGGTGCTTTTCCAGCTGCCGCAGCTCCTCCACCTGCTTTTCCTGCCGGCGGATGTAGCCCTCATACTTCACAGAGATCTCCACCTGCTCCGCCACCTCCACCGGCAGCGCCGGGGCGCCGGGGTCGAAGGTCATCAGCTCCCGATACGTCATCTGGGGCCGCCGCAGCAGGTCAATGAGCCGTGCGCCGTCGGTGACGGGGGCCGACCCCCGCTCCGCCAGCAGCCGGTTCAGTCCCTCGCTGCCGGGGATGCCCGTGTGCTCCAGCCTCCGGATCTCCCGGTCTACGGCCTCGTACTTCTCCCGCACCGCCTGCATCCGCTCCTCCGGCACCAGCCCCAGCCGGTAGCCGATGGGGGTCAGCCGCCGGTCGGCGTTGTCCTGGCGAATCACGGGCATGTTGGTGGGGATCGGCACCACCTGAAGTCCGTACGTGCCGGCGAGTTCGGCCGCCTCGGTCTCGGCGGTACCGGTCATGCCGGCGAGCTTGTCGTACATGCGGAAGTAGTTCTGCAGCGTGATCGTGGCGAGCGTGCGGTTCTCTTCCTTGATCTTCACACCCTCCTTCGCCTCGACCGCCTGATGCAGACCATCGGACCAACGCCGACCTTCCAACACCCGGCCGGTGAACTCGTCGACGATGTTCACGTTGCCGTCTTGGATGATGTAGTCCTTGTCGCGCTGGTACAGCTCTTTCGCCTTCAGCGCGGCGCCGAGTTGATGTACCAAGTTCGCCTGCACCGCGTCGTACAGATTTTCGATACCGAGTGCTCGCTCGACGGCGTGAATGCCCTCTTCGAGCGGCGACACGATGCGCTTCTCTTCGTCGACGTCGTAGTGCACGTCGCGCTGCAACCCGCGCACGATGCTGGCGAATTGGTAGTAGAGCTTGGCGGCGTCGGCTGCCCGACCGGAGATGATGAGGGGCGTGCGCGCCTCGTCGATCAGGATCGAGTCGATCTCGTCGACGATGCAGAAGTTGTGGCCCCGCTGCACCTGTGCCTCGCGCGACATCGACATGTTGTCGCGCAGGTAGTCGAAACCGAGTTCGTTGTTGGTGCCGTAGGTGATGTCGGCGTTGTACTGCTCACGCTTGTATGCGCTGTCTCTCTGGCCGGGTATGACGAGCCCGACGGACAGGCCGAGCCACCGGTGGATTTCGCCCATCCATTCCGCATCTCGGCTGGCGAGATAGTCGTTGACCGTCACGATGTGGACGCCCTTGCCCTCCAATCCGTTGAGATAGGCCGGCAACAGGGAGGTGAGGGTCTTGCCCTCGCCGGTTCGCATTTCGGCGACCCATCCCAAGTGCAGCGCAGCGCCACCCATGAGTTGCACGTCGTAGTGGCGTTGCCCGATGGCGCGAGACGAACCTTCTCGCACGACGGCAAAGGCCTCGACCAACATCTCGTCCAAGGTCTCGCCGTTGTCGAGGCGAGTGCGGAACTCGCCCGTCTTCGCTCGCAGCGCGTCGTCGCTGAGCGCCTTGTATTCGTCTTCGAGCGCGTTGATGTCAGGCACAAGGTCTTTCAGTGCCTTGAGCTTGCGCCCCTCACCGGTCCGGAGTACTCGATCAAAGATTCCCATAGCAGGTGCAAAGTCTAGGCCGCACCAGACCGTTGCAAGGCGCGCTAGCGGATTGCCCCACCGGCGCGCAACGCGGCGATCTCCACACGGCTGAAGCCGGAGTCGGCGAGGACGGTGTCGGTGTGTTCGCCGACGAACCTCGGGGAAGGCCGAACGGTGCCGGGGGTCTTGTCCAGACGTGGAATCGGCACGAGTTCGGTACTTCCCGGCTCGAGGAACGCCCCGCTCGTGTGCTTGTGGGTGGTCGCCTCGCTGAACGTGAGCACCGGCGCAAAACACGCATCGGTTCCTTCGAGCAACTCGGTCCACTCGTCGCGGGTTCTGGTTGCGAAGACCTGCGCGAATCGATCGCGAAGCTCCGGCCAGCGCGGCTGATCCCACTGGGACGGCAGGTCTTCGTCGGCCAGCCCGATCTTGCCGAGCAACAACGCGTAGAAATGGGGCTCGATCGGCGCCACGCTCACGTACTTTCCGTCACTCGTTTCGTAGACGTTGTAGAACGGCGCGCCGCCATCGAAGAGGTTCGAGTGCATCTCCTCGGTGTGGAAGCCGGTCTGCGCCATTCCGTAGAAGACGCCCGCCAGCGACATCACACCATCGACCATTCCGGCGTCCACCACCTGCCCCTCCCCCGTTCGGGCCGCGCGGAACAATGCGCAGACGACGCCATAGGCAAGATTCATCCCTCCGCCGGCGAAATCGCCCAGGAGCTGCAGGAGTGGCACCGGTGGCCCGCCCGCGGGACCGCAGGCTCGGATCGCGCCGGTGAGCGACTCGTAGTTCAGCGAGTGTCCGGCGGCGTGCGACAAGGGACCGTCCTGACCCCAGCCGGTGAGCCGGCCGTACACCACCTTGGGATTGCGCGCGTGTGCGACCTCGGGCCCCACACCGAGTCGCTCGACCACTCCGGGGCGAAAGGACTCGAGGATGACGTCGGCCCCCTCGACCAAACGCAGCACCGCCTCGACGCCCTCCGGATTCTTCAGGTCGACCCCGATCGACAGCCGGCCCCGGTCCCACGACGAGTGCCCCTTCTCCTCGGGATGATCCTCCACCTCGGCGGCGCGGTCCACGCGAATGACCGTGGCGCCCATGTCGGCGAGCTTCAACGAACAAAACGGCAGTGCTCCGAGCCCGGCCAGTTCGATCACGCGCACGCCGTCGAGCGGGCCGAGTGGCTCATTCGACGGGGTGTCTGTTGCGGTGGAGGGACGGTCGGCGGCCATGGCGGCGACGGTAGCGCTGAACCGTCTCGCATCCCAGTTGCCCACGCCGGGGCCGGCGTCGGTTCAGACGTACTGTGTGGCGGCGTCGGTGTTCGACGGCCACGCCAGCTGCGCAATCTGCGCCGGCGAACTCGGGCGGGCGAAGTAGAACCCTTGCACCAGGTCGCATCCGAGGGCTCGGAGTCGTTCTGCCTGGACAGCGTTCTCGACCCCTTCTGCCACTACTTGGAGCTTGAGGTTTCGGGCCAGCGTGATCACCATCTCGACGATCGGCGTAAATTGATGCTCGTCCTCGAGCTCCGACATGAACGAACGATCGATCTTGACGATGTCGATCGGGAATTCCCGCAGGTACGTGAGCGACGAGTAACCGGTACCGAAGTCGTCGATGGCCAAGCAGATGCCGAGTTCGCGCAATTCGTGCAGCGTGGCTATCGCCCGCGCCAAATCGTCGAGAAGAACCGTTTCGGTGACCTCGAGCGTGAGGAGGGTCGGATCGACGCCCGTCTCGTCGATCACGTGCTTCAGGACCTCGACACAGTCGCTGTCGGCCAGTTCCTTGCCGGAAAGATTGACCGACATCCGCAGTGGGCGCTCCGGATGTGCGGTGGTCCATTCGACGAGTTGGAGACAGGCTCGACGAAGGATCGTTCGGCCCAGTCCAAAGATCAGATCCGTTTCTTCTGCCACCGGGATGAACTCCGCCGGGGACACCGCTCCAACGCCGGGCCGGTCCCACCGGGCCAACGCCTCGACGCCGCTCATCTCGCCGGTCGCCAGGTCATAGATCGGCTGGTAGTCGCAGTACAGCTCGTCGTTCTCGATCGCCTTTCGAAGCGCCGTGCCGAGGTCATGGCGGGCGTTGATGCGCTCGCGCATCTGCTCGTCGAACACTTCGATACGGTTCCGTCCACCTTGCTTTGCCCGGTACATGGCGACGTCGGCATTGCCGATCATCGTCTCGGTATCGCTCCTGCCGTCCTCGTTGACCACGATGCCGACCGAGAATGACGTGAACACTTCCTCGCCGCCCAGATTGAAAGGCTTGATCGCACTGCTCGCCACTCGGTTCGCAACGATCAACATGTCGTCGGCGTCGCGCAGCCCTCGGGCGAGCACGACGAACTCGTCGCCGCCGAACCGTGCGACGAGGTCCGTGGGGCGTACCGCTTCTCGCAATCGATTGCTGACCTGACACAGCAAGTCGTCGCCGGCCTGGTGACCAAGCGTGTCGTTCACCGACTTGAAGCGATCCACATCGAGGAACAACAGGCCGATCGGCCGCGATCCGTTTCGCAGCTCGACGAGCGAGTTGTGGAGCTCGCGCACCAGGACCTCGCGATTCGGCAGGCCGGTAAGTGCGTCATGCTGCGCCTGGAACTCGAGCTGTTGCTCGAACTCGAGGCGCTCCGACACATCGCGCATCAACGCGGTGTAGGTGTGCTCGGGGCCATCATCGATGCGGCTGACGGTCAGGTGGATGGGCACGCGCGAACCATCGCTGCGTTTCGCCCATGCCTGCAGGCCGAGATGACCTTTGGATGCCGCCAGCGGGAGGAGCCCATGGAGGACATCGGCGTCGGTTTCGAGCTCGGCCGTCGGCAGGAGGAACAGACCCACGTCCCTCCCGACGAGCGACGACGTCGGGAACCCGAGGATGCGCGTCACCGCTTCGTTGAACTCGAGCAACGACCCGTCGCCACCGATGTGCATGATGCCATCGGCCGCATGGTCGAGGATGGCTCGAATCCGATTCTCGCTCTCGTGCAACAGCCGGTTCGACTGCTGTAGTTGCGACGTTCGCTCGGCCTCGTGGCCGGCGATGTCGACCAACTCGTCCGTCATGTCGTTGAACGCCTGCGCCAGCGTTCCGAGCTCGTCACCGCTCGTCACCGGCGCACGTCGGTCGAGTGCTCCGCCGCTGATTGCGGTCGCGGCGTCGGTCAGCACCCGAATCGGTCGCGTGATCATCGCGGTGACGATCCAGCTCAGCACCAGCACGATGGACGCAGCGATCGCGACAGCCGCGACCACGACGGTACGAAAATCATCGGCGACGACGAGCGCCTCGCTGCGATCGACCTTCACGACGAGGCCCCACCCGGAAAGGTCGAGCGAGCGGGTGACGACGAGGGTCTCGACCGAACGCGAGTCGACGTACCGTGGGAGGGATACCTCCTCGCCATTGAGCGCCCGGATCTCGGGCGCGTCTGCGTCGCCGGCGTCGATCACGGTCTCGAACGCCCGCTCACCGCTGATGCGCTGGGGCGCGATCAATTGCGCATTGCCCGACGCCAGCCGTTGGACCAGCGTGACTTCGCCGGTCTCGCCAAGCCCGCGATAGTCGGTGGTCGAATCGTTCAATGCGGTGAGTTCGACCTCGAGCAACACCGTGCCCAGACGAACGCCATCGACGCGCACGGCCGTGTGCGTCACCGAGACGGTCTGGCCTCGACGACCGGTCGTGACGAACCCCAGTAGCTGTTGACGTTGCACGGCGTCGAGCGCCCCACCATCAACAAAATGCGCCGCGCTTGGTTCGGTTGACGTGATGATCGCCGCGTCGGCGTCGAGCACGGTCACGGAGACGATGGGAAAGCTCACCAGGCGAAAGGTCTCGGTGCGAAGAGCGGCACGAAGCTCATCGTTCGACGGATCGAGCGTCTGCGCTTGGAGCGCCAGCTGCAACGAACGGTCCGACGCCACCTGGTTGACCAAAGTGATGTCTCTCGACACCTGATTGTCGAGCTGTTGCTCGAGGGCGTTGGCGGACAACTCGAGCCGCTTGAGCGCTTCGCGCTCGAAGCCGTCGGCCTGGCGCTGATACGCCACCACCCCGAGGCCGATGAGCGGCAAGATCGACACGAACAACAGGCTCGCCAAGATCTTGGTGCGTACGGAGGTAGGTCCGAGCGCGACGCGCGAGGGGGTCGGCGTTGCTCCCGTTCTCTCGATTGCCACGTGGCTCATCAACTACCTCGGTTGGTGGTATTTTTCCTATCGGCTCATGACGGCGGGGCATGAGCCGAAGCTCCTGACGGCGAGTCCGCGTCCCTTCCCTGGCTCGACGACGCCGGCATGGCTTAGGCTCACGAGAACGCGTTGCATTTCGGACGAGCAAGCGACAACGCCGGGTCCAGGGGGACACCACATGTCAGATCACATGCCACTCGAAGAGGTCGACCTGCTCGACCTCGATCGATTCGTTCGCCAGGAACATCACGAGATGTTCCGAACACTGCGGGCCGAGTCTCCGGTGCATTTCCATGAAGAACCAGATGGTCCTGGGTTCTACAACGTCACCAAGTACGACGACCTGGTGGCGGTCAACCGCAATCCCGATCTGTTCTCGTCCGAAATCGAGGGCATCAGCCTGCACAACATGAGCGACGGCGTCGAAACGGGCGGCATGGACGCGCGCGGTTTGATGATGCTCATGACCGATCCACCGAAGCACACCCGCTATCGCCGGCTGGTGTCGAAGGGGTTCACGCCCCGCATGATCGGAATGATCGAGGAGTACCTCGAACAGCGGGCCGTGCGCATCGTCGACGGCGTGATCGAAAAGGGGTCGTGCGACTTCGTGCTCGACGTCGCTTCCGAACTGCCGCTGCAAGCGATCGCCGAGATCATGGGGGTCCCGCAGGAAGACCGCTTCAAGTTGTTCGAGTGGTCCAACCGGTTGATCGGCGCCGACGACCCCGAGTTCGCAAGCGACGACACGGGGCTTGCCGCCATGGAGTTGTATGCCTATTCCAACAACCTGGCCAAGCAACGCCGTGAGGATCCACGAGACGACATCGTCACCACGCTCATCAACGCCGAGATCGTCGACGATGACGGCCAACTCACGCGGCTCACCGAGATGGAGTTCGATGCGTTCATGTTGCTGTTGGCGGTCGCCGGCAACGAAACGACCCGCAACGCAACGGCGCACGGCATGCTCGGCCTCCTCACCTATCCCGACCAGTTCGAGAAGCTCCGCACGAAGCGCGCGGACATCATGGACACCGCGGTCGACGAGATCGTTCGCTGGGCCACTCCGGTACTGCACTTTCGCCGAACTCCGCGCGAAGACACCGAGATTCGGGGCGTCAAGATCCCGGCCGGATCCAAGGTCGCCATGTGGCACATCTCGGCCAATCGCGATGAAGACGCCTTCGCCAAGCCCGACGAGTTCGACGTCGAACGGTTCCCCAACGACCACATCGCCTTCGGCGGTGGTGGCGCGCATTACTGCCTCGGGGCGAACCTCGCCCGCATGGAGCTCCGTCTGATCTTCGACGAAATCGTGCGCCGCATGCCGGACATGATCCTCGCCGGAGAACCAGAGCGCCTGCGGTCCAACTTCATCGGCGGCATCAAGCGCCTTCCGGTCGAGTTCACCCCGGGTCCGAAGGTCGGTTCGTAGCGACGTGCGAATCCTCGTCACCGGGGGCACCGGCTTCGTCGGCTGTCACACTGTCGCCGCCCTCCACGGAGCCGGACACACGGTGCGGTTGTTGGTTCGCGACGAATCCAAGGTGCCGAAAGCGCTCGCCGGCGTCGGACTCGACGTCGACGAGGTCGAGGTCGTCCGAGGCGACGTCACCGACCCGGGTTCCGTCGAGGTGGGCCTCGACGGCTGCTCCGGGGTCGTGCACGCGGCAGGCGTCGTAGGCACCGACGCGACGGCGACGCAACGTATGCAGCAGGTCAACGTCGAAGGCTCAAAAACCGTCCTCGGCCTCGCCATCGCCAACGGCTGCGGACCGATCGTGCACGTCTCCAGCGCCGCCGCGCTGTTCCCCCATTCCGGCGACACGGTGAGTCCCGACGATCCGCCCGGCACCCACCCGGCCGCGTACGCATCCACCAAGTCCGCCGCCGACGCCGCCGCGAGGTTGTTGCAGGCGCAGGGTCACCCCATCGTCCTCACGTACCCAACCGGCGTCACCGGACCGCACGATCCGGCGCAAGGCAGCTGGATCGCCGGGGTGCAGTACTGGTTCGAACGAGGGATTCCGAGAGGCGACGGCCTGGCCGCAGCATTTGTCGACGTTCGCGATCTCGCAGCGATGCATGCATCGATCTTCGGTCGGCCACCGGCACCCGGCCGATTTCTCGCGTGGGGACACCGCCTGACCTTCGACCAGCTCGCCGAGCAAATCGAGGCGGTCACCGGCACCAAGTTGCGCCGACCGCCGATGCCGAAGTTGGTGATGACCTCGCTCGGCAAGGGCGGCGACCTCGCCCGGCGCCTCGGCCGCAACCCGACGATCACCAGCGATGTCGTTGCCTATCTCTACGGCACCAAACCCGCCGACCAGCGGGCGACGGCGACCGAACTGGGCATCTCACCGCGCCCGTTTCGAGAAACGATCAGCGACGCGCTGGTTTGGATGTGTTCCGAGCGCCTGCTCACCGAGGAACAGTTGGGCCTGCTGGCCGACGTCTGAGCCGTGGCCGCAGCTACAGGCCGGTCGGCCGGGTGCCGATGACGCCGTCGGATGCCAACTGCTCGATCTGCTCGACCGACAGATCGAGGATCTCGCGGAGCACGTCGTCGTTGTGCTGGCCGAGTGTCGGCGAAGGCGACCGGAGCCACCGTTCGACCGAGGTCCAGCGATAGGGCATGCCCGGCATCGGATGCGAGCCGACCTCCGGGTGGTCGACGACCTCGAAGAACCCGCGAGCGGCGAACTGCGGGTGCTCCGAAGACACCCTTGCGTCGCAGGCCTGACCCGCCGGTACGCCGGCGCGCACCAACTCGTCGACCGCCGAAGCCACCGTGCGACTCGCGGCCCACGTGGCAATCGTTTGAGCAACCGCATCGCTCTGTTCTCGATCCTCGGCCAGCGCAGGAACGATCGACCGCAGCGCACGCCACTGCGCGTCGGTCTCGACGGCGAGGGCCAGCCATGATTCGGGGCCATCCGAACACGCGAACAGTCCTTGGGGGCATGCGTACGGGCCGGCGTTTCCGGCTCGTTGCATCACGTTTCCGTAGGCGTTGAACTCGACGATCTGCTCGGCCGAACAATTCAAGGCCGCTTCGACCATCGTCGACTCCACTTGGACCCCCCGACCGGTCGCCTCACGCTTCGCCAACGCCGCCTGGATCGCCAGCGCTCCGTGCATCCCGGCAATTGGATCACACGGGCCCCGGATGATGCGCGGCTGGTCGTCGACCTCGCCGGTCAGCCATGCCATACCGGTCATCTGCTCCATGGTCTGGGCGAAGCCCACGCGATCGCGCCACGGCCCATCCAGGCCAAACGCCGGCATGCGCACGTAGATCACATCGGGATTGATCGCCTGCACGTCGTCGAAATGCAGCCCAAAGCTCTCCGCAACCCGCGGTGCGAAGTTCTCGACCACAACGTCGGCCTTCGCCACGAGTTTCTGCAAGAGCGCGAGACCGTCGGGATGCTTCATGTCGAGGGTGATGCCGCGCTTGTTGGTGTTTGCTGCGATGAACATGTGCCCCCACTCCCACCAATCCGGACGCCCGAACATGTAGCCCGTGAGGCGCATGCCGTCGGGATGCGACGTGGATTCGACGTGCACGACGTCGGCACCGAGGCTGGCGAAGAAGTGCGTTGCCGACGGCCCGGCCCACCAGGATGTCATGTCGAGAATCGTCACACCTTCGTAGGGCAACGGGGCGTTGTCGGAACCGGCCAACGGGGTTGCACGGTCGTCGATCTGGCCGGCGTGCTCGCCGATCCGCGGCACGACGCCGACCACACCGGTGTCTCCGTCGAGCTTGTACGGGCGTCTGGGCTGAGCGAAGCCACCGCTGGGATTCTCGACGAATACGCCGCGAGCGACGAGGTGAACATCGGTCGGCAGCGTTTCCGCAGAGTGCACCTGCGCGACGGGAATGCGCAGCTCACCCGCCCGCTCGAGGATCTCCGCCACCGAGTGTCGCGTGGTCCATGACCGAACGATCTCCGAGAACTCGTCGAAGCGCTTCACCCGTTCTCTGAGGCTGTTCAACTCGGCATCGTCGAGCAGATCTGGCCGCTCGATCATCAAGAGAAAGTTCTGGAACTGTTCCGCCGT
>RCMY010005896.1_pt1 | contig 10330 bp, 6 predicted proteins | sample 2041341 | NCBI WGS metagenome assembly RCMY01 (sample SAMN09708234, study PRJNA481090) | Marine sediment metagenome, whole genome shotgun sequencing project.
ACAGCACAACCCTAAAACTATCCCGTAATCGCTTTAATTTTTTTAAACTAGCATATCCTTTAATTGAACTCAAACCAGCTATTAGCATCGCTTAAAGATGGTCTAATTCCATTTCATACGGCAAGTTAGAGGAGCCTTGAATACCAACGTAACTCCTTTCAATTTTTCAAAAATATTCATAAAAAAAAGCGTCCATCAATTTGATGGACGCTTTCGTATAATTAACAACAGCTTAACGTTGTTATTTCTAAGACTATGTGATTAGAATGAATATTTAACACCTACTTGAAGTTTCCAAGTTTCTCCATAGAAGTAGTTGTAGTCGAATGAATCCGTGATATAGGCACCACTAGACTTTGCAAAAGAATAGGAAGGTACGTTATTGGCATCCTTTCCTTCATACTTCAAAATTTGGCCTCTATTTGCGATATTGTTTCTTTGACTAACACCCCATTCTGAATTTATAAGGTTCCCTACATTTAGGAAATCCAAACTAAATTGTAAGGTGTTTCTAGTACCTGCAACGTTAAAATAATAATCACGTGTTAACCTCAAGTCGAAAGTATGAACCCACGGCGTACGAACTGCGTTCGCTTCAGCATATTTACCTTTATTATTTTTAAGGTATTTATCTTGTTCCATAAAATTAAAGAATGCATCTTCATCAGCAGTACTGACAAATTGAATATCTCCTCTGCCTTTAGGAATATAAATTAAATCTGTATTATTTCGATCGCCATTCATATCATTTGAATACGTATAGCTATATCCGTTAGAAGAAGAACCTGAATAGAACACATTGATAAAAGTAGCCGATTCCAATATGTTGTTAGACCAAGGAAGTTTATACCCCGCTGATCCAATTAATCTACTTGGCACAACATACTGTGAACGTTGAAGTTCTGGTAAGTGTGGTCCGTTAACACCAATTAATCCACCGTAAGCAGATCCGGCATTACTACCAGGCATACCTGTAATTTCTTGTGACTCGGTATAGGTATAAGCAGCCATTAATCGCAAATCTTCTACAGGCTCTGCGTTAACCGTAATATTACCAATAGCACCCCATCCTTCGCTGGTGTTTGATAAAACGTAAGCATTTCTACCATTATAGGTCAAATCAGTTCTATCAGGATAAATATATCTGTTGTCAGACCCTGAGAAACGTTCCCATGTGTCATCTACTTCTTTATAGTCGTAGTTTTTAAGCATGACACCATTAATGTTTTTTGTGTATATCCCTTCCAATGTCACTGACAATGGGAAAGAAACAGGAACGTCATAATCAAATGCTAAAGACGTTTTCCAAACTTGTGGCATTTTGAAATTAGGATCTACACCATTGACTTCATTAGGTAACTCTCCATCTTCTGGTCTAATTGTACTTGGCAGACCTAATCTATCAATCATTTCAGCTACATCAGTAATCATTGGTCCAGCTAATCCAGATAAAACACCCAAATCAGAACCTGCAGTATTCACTGTACCATCAGTGTTATATCTCGTAACGGCAGCATAACTCCCTTGTACCATTCCTGAGTTGGTTGGCATGTTTGTGAAGAATACCAATGGTAATCTTCCTGAGAAAATACCTGTTCCACCACGAAGTTTCATCGATTGGTCACCTTTAATATCCCACGAGAATCCAACTCTTGGAGACACTTGAACGTTAGCATCTGGCCATTTGCCAGTATCAATATTTCTACCGCCAAAATCTAACTCATAGATGGCGTTATTTCTAATAAGATTGTTTTCATACTTTAAATAATCAGCACGAATCCCATAGGATAATTTGAAATTTGCATTCACATCCCAGTCATCCTGAAGGTAAACGCCAAACTGGTTAAAAGCAACTTCAGCAGTTGGATTTTTCTCACCATCGTAACCATAAGTTAATGCAAAATCAGTAGGAGCGGCTTGATTAATGAAGTCATCAACACTGGCATAACGATAGTACCCAGTACCATTACGCATATAAGAGTTATTTGCCAATTGGTGCTCAAAACTTAATCCACCTGTAATTTTATGATTGTCTAAATAATAGGTCAAATTATTAGTAACTGTGAATGTGTTGTTGTTAACAGCATTATTCCAAGTAAATAACTCATAACCTGCAGACATATAAGGTTCTTGACTTTGCGTTCCACCTGGTGTAGTACCATTCAATATATCAATAAAAGGGAAAGGAGAGGAATTTGTTCCACGTGCATCCTGTATTTTTGAAGAAGTCACAAGCAACTGATTTGAAAGCTTGTCTGAAATTCTACTGTTTAAATCCAAAGACAATGAATTTACAATGTTATCCATTGAATAGGTAGAATTTGAGAATGCCATAGAGTGTTCTGAAATTCGGTCCATCCCTCTGTTACGAAAACCTGCATTATTTGAGTTGCCGTTAGTAGCATTCCATCCTTGATTTTTAGCGTAGTTATAGCGTACGCTCAATTTGTTGGTTGGATTGATATTCCAGTCCAAACGCACAAGAAATTTTTTATTGCTTTCATCGGAAGGATAATCACTGTACGATCCTGGATTATAACCGTAATTGGTAATTAAATGTTGTTTTACGCGTTCCATATCAGCAATACTGGTACGAGAAAGTGACAAATCAAGGTCGGCTACACCATCTTCTGATGGTCTCCAGCTTACAACCTGTCCTGGACGTACTTCCTTTTCAGCATTCACAAAAAAGAACAACTTATTTTTAATGATCGGACCACCTAAAGTCAAACCATAAATTGTTTTTGACTCATCATCACGATCACCAAACTGAACATCACCAATACGGTTACCTCTCATGTCTTGGTTGTTGAAATAGGTGTAAGCAGAACCTTTAAATTTATTGGTTCCTGATTTAGTAATCGCATTAATACCACCGCCAATAAAATTAGTTTGACGCACATCAAATGGCGCAACGACTACTTGAACTTCTTCAATAGCATCCAATGAGATTGGACTTCCACCAGCAGGCAGACTTGAACTCAATCCAAAGTTGTTGTTAAAGTTGGCACCATCTACCGTAAAGTTAGTAGAACGACCGTCACCTCCAGCAATACTCATCCCATTAGAGTAAGGAGAAAGTTTAGCAATATCAGTAATACTTCTGTTAATGGTTGGCATAGCAGTCAACTGCTCATTTGAGATGTTGGTAACTGCCCCAGTTTTCTCTGTTGAAAACCTTGTTCTTTTAGCAGAAATGACCACCTGACTTAAGGAAACCGTTTCTTCACTTAAAATCACATCGTGAAGATAACCAGCACCAAGACTGATTACAATTTCACTCGTTGTGTTTGTCCCATATCCAATATAAGACACTTCTACTGTGTATGGTCCGCCAACACGCATCCCAGGTAAATTGTATCGACCGTCATCATTGGTAATCGATCCGTAAGTCGTTCCTGAAGGTACGTGGGTAGCAATAACTGTTGCACCCATAACCGGACCTTCAGCATCCGTAACCCGACCACTCATGCTGGAAGAAGTTACTTGAGCCGTCATGACTGCAGTAGTTAGTAAAGCTACAGCCATCATTAAGAATTGAGTAAGTTTTTTCATTTTTAATGTTTAAAATTAGATTTTAAATTTTGCGCAAAATTAAGCCATTATTATGATTTAATATGACTAAAACGTTAAGAAATTTTTAACAAGACGAAGTTATGAGCTTTACAGGATGTAATGCGTGCATAATAAAATAAGTTTTACAAAAGTTTTAAACAAACTTTAACTAAAACTCTTATAATACTCTAATAAATTGAGGGTAGAACTATCATGATCCGCAATTTGACCTGAAGCATCAAATTCCTTTAATATTTTAGTAGCCAGCTGTTTTCCAAGCTCAACCCCAAATTGATCATAGCTAAAAATATTCCAAATGACGCCTTGCACGAAGATCTTGTGCTCATAAAGGGCTATCAGTTTGCCTAGGCTTTCAGGGGTCAATTTATCAATCAATAAGGTATTGGTCGGTTTGTTGCCCTCAAACACTTTAAAAGGTGTCAATTGCTGTATAGTTTCTTCAGAAGTGTTTTGACTTTTAAACTCACTTATCACCTCTTCTTTCGACTTTCCATTTAAAAGTGCCTCAGTTTGGGCTATAAAGTTTGACATCAACTTATCTTGATGGTCTTTATTGCCATGAAGTGATTTCGCAAATCCGATAAAATCGGCAGGAATGAGCTTTGTGCCCTGATGGATCAATTGAAAAAATGCATGTTGCGAATTGGATCCAGGTTCTCCCCAAACGACATTCCCGGTTTGATAGGCGACCTTGTTGCCATTTCTATCGACACTTTTGCCATTGCTTTCCATATTGGCCTGTTGCAAATACGTAGCAAATTGATTTAAATATTGTGAATAGCCAATGACAGCTTCGCTTTCAGATTCAAAGAAGTTGGTGTACCAAATACCGATTAAGGCCAGTACGACTGGAAGATTCTTATCAAAGCTTTCTGATTTGAAATGTTCATCCATGGCATGCGCCCCAGATAATAACTTATCAAAATTGTCATAACCCGTGGCTAAACTTATGGATATCCCAACAGCACTCCACAATGAAAAGCGCCCGCCAACCCAATTCCACATCGGAAAAATATTGTTTTCATCTATTCCAAAACTTTTGACATTTTCAATGTTTGTGGATACCGCCACAAAATGTTTGGCGACATCGTCTTTAGAAGCCGATTTCAAAAACCATTCTTTGATGGTATTGGCATTGGATAAAGTTTCTTGTGTCGTAAATGTTTTGGAAACAATGACAAAAAGCGTGGTTTCCGGATGGAGCTTTTTCAAAACCTCGTTCACATGATCACCATCCACATTGCTCACAAAATGGGTGGTCAGGTGATTCTTGTAATATTGAAGCGCATCTACCACCATGGCAGGTCCTAAATCAGAACCACCAATGCCAATGTTCACAACATCTGTGAATGCTTTATTGGTATAGCCTTTTCTATTTCCTTCAACAATATCGGCCGTAAAGTCTTTAATTTTTGTTTTTACCTCATGGATCTCAGGCATGATATCCTCACCTTCTACTTTTATGTTAGCAGATTTTGGACTTCGCAAAGCGATATGCAAAACTTCTCTGCCTTCTGTTTCATTGATGACATCACCTTGAAACTGTTTTTCAATCGCAGACTTTAACTGTGTTTCTTCCGCAAGTTCCAATAGCAATTCCATAGTCCTGGCATCCATCCTGTTTTTAGAATAATCCAGATAAAAATCTTCCCATTTGATGGTCATTTCCTTCGCACGACTTTCATTTTCAGAAAACCATTGGGTCATGTGCACATCCTTTATACTTTTATAATGTTCTTGGAGCTTTGTCCAGGCTTCAGTATGTGTTGGGTTGATTTTTGGTAATGCCATGAATTAGTTTTTAGTAATGGAGTAACCTTGTTCTATCGTTGTTTCATTCTGATATTCGTAAGGAATTTTGTCCAAACGCTCTCTTAAAGGAATAATGAAATCTTGGTACTTAACAACCAGATGATTTGGAATCGACTCAGCAGTTGGTAGTTTTTCCTTAAAGGGATCTACCTGTTGGCCATTTTTCCAAAAACGATAACAGACATGTGGTCCACCGGTATTTCCGGTCATGCCCACATAGCCAATCACATCGCCTTGCTTTACATATTGTCCTTTTTTGACCGCTTGATTGCGCATATGTAAATATTGGGTGCTGTAAGTGTCACTATGTTTGATCTTCACGTATTTCCCATTGCCACCTTTTTGAGTGGATTCCGTGACCGTCCCGTTGGCCGTGGCCAAAATAGGCGTCCCAATTGGTGCAGCAAAGTCGGTACCTTTATGTGGCCGCAAAGCATAGCCATAATAGGCAATCCGTCGATTGAGGTTGTAGCGTGATGAAATGCGGCTAAACTGAACGGGCGCCTTTAAGAAGGCACGCTTTAAACTCTTGGCTTTTTCATCAAAGAAATCGGCACTTTTTGTAACAGAATCCGTTTCAAATTTAAAAGCGTAAAAATCTTCACCTTTATGTTGAAAATAGGCAGCATCTATACCTTCCAATCCTGCATAAATTGAATCTTCAATATAACGTTGTCTGTAAACAATCTTGAATTTATCGCCTTTTTGAAGTTTCCAGAAGTTAATGGTCCAGGCATAAATATCTGCCATTTCTCCAATCAACGATTGTGGTAAGCCTTGAGAATCCATGGTTACGGACAAACTATTATTGATTTCACCAGAGGCCTCTTTCGTCACAATCGTAACGGGTTTTTTCTCTTTATAGGTCACGATCGAATCCGCAAAATGGATCACTACGTAATCAATATTATTCTCCTGATAAATAAAACATTGTGGGGTTTGCAAACTGTCTTTTGACATTAGCAAGGTATAAGGCCTTCCTATTTGGAGTTTTCTGATGTCGTAGGAATCCTTGGCACTTTCGGCAATTTGGTAAATTTTTGGATAGCCTAAATTATTCCTTTGTAAGATGGTTCCAAAACTATCTCCCGATCTAATGGTATCCCGTTTTACGATATAGTCATTCAGATTAAATCCAAATTCTCTTAATTCAACAGGTGCTATATACGTTTGAAAAGGTTCTGGATTAATATTATCTACATCTTCTTTGCACGACCACATCACCAATCCTAATAAAACTGCTACTACTATACTTTTTTGATACATTAACTCCTTCATTTTTATAATTCCGTTCCCCAATTTTCCAATTCCTTTTCTGTCCAAAGTTGAGGAAAAAATATGCGCCTTTGGTATTTTGGATGCATGTATTTTTTCCAATCACTTCCTCCGGTACCTTCACCACCTCCAGATCCACTTTCTATATAGTGTTTGGCCGCGTAATAGTGTGCAAAAACCCAGGTTATATTTACGGTATGATCATAATGCCGCATGGCTTTCACCAAATCCTCATTCTCTTGGTCGGCTTTTGGCAGTTCTTTAAATCTGGTCCAGAGATTTTTTGTATTATGACCTTCCATAAATCTTAAAAACTCGTCTTTATAGCGGTTTTCAAAATTGACCAATGTGGTGGATTTCTTACCAGTGTGATAATCCTTACCAGCTGCTTGCCAATACAAGTGTTCAAAGGCATGCGTATAAGGCGTATTTCTATCAATATCCTTACGGAAACGATAATCAATGAGATTAATCAACTCAGTTGAAGCAAATTCAATCAATCGGTACTGTGCACTTTGAAAGCCACTGGCAGGCGTTAAGGTGTTTCTGAATTTCATGTATTGATCCACATCCATACCTTCTCTCATGATATTGAATGACGTGGTCAGCATATCAAAATACCTACTGACCCGCATCAATTTGGATGCAAAAAACTCAGTGGTCAGTGCCGTGCTCTCTGAAACCTGCTCTATTTCCCAAAGAATCATTTTAAAAAGCAATTCGTTGATTTGATGGTAACCAATAAACACCATTTCATCCGGAAGAGTGGTCCGCTGTATTTGTAAATTCAACAGCGCATCGGTTTGGATATAATCCCAATAGGTCATAGGCTTACTGTAAAGCAAGCCTTTTAAATGGGTTTGGGTATCCTGGTCGATGGCAGCATATTTCTGCTGAAGTTCCTTTAGGATAGGGTCTAAATTTTCTGAATTGGACATGCGTTTTAAAACTGTACTTTAAATGAATGTTTTAAGCCTTTAAAGGCCTCTAAATCTGCTCTCAAGGAACCCACAGCCAAATCGGCTTGAATTCGTAACGGAATTTTATTGTCGTCAGCACTGACCCATAAGGTCAAGCTTTCCTGCTCCTTAAATACCCGACCCGCCATGACATAGGGCCTAAACTTAAGGGTATTTATGGTACCAAATGCGGTTTTCAGCTCTTCCCTTCCTAGAAACTTGAGCTTGAAATTATAATTCTCTTCATCAAAAAACATATTTAGACTCACCACATCACCTTCCTTAATCGTCTCTGTTTTATAATTGTTTCTCAAATAGTAAAACGCCGACACCATGTCTTGAACGTTCTCTTCAATAGCGTATGATTGTTTTGTTTTTGTTTTTTTATTATTGACATGTGCCTTTGAAGACGCGTGGTCAAATTCAATTTCAATATCCTTGGTATGCCCGCCTTCATCAATATTCCTGATAAACTTATAAGGCATCCCTGTTTTTTTGTCAAAATAGCTTTCATACCGGTCCTTTACCTTGAAAAACCATCTGATTGCTCCTGTGGTCCATCCTTTGCCCACCACATGAAAAACATCTCTTCCGTTCAACCGAGATTCCTTTACTTCCAATGTAGCATTTCCTGCTTTTAGGAAACCACTGTAACTCATTTTAAACTTGAACCATTCACCTTCTTGAAAAGCATGCTTTTCTTGGGCAGTGACGCTGAGGATTACGAAGAATAACGCTATAACTAATTTTAGTTTTTTCATATTTTAAATAATTGTAAATAAAATCTTCACTAAGATTTCGTATATATCCTCAAGAATTACAATTAGTGTTCCAAAAGTATTAAAACAATAAAACTCCGTCAAATTAATGCGGAGTTTTAAACGTTAAATATTTGTTAGCGTTTGGCTTATAAAGTGCCTCGTAATTCCTGCTCTCTTTCAATGGATTCAAAGAGCGCCTTAAAATTACCCGCTCCAAATCCTTTGGCACCCATACGTTGGATGATTTCAAAGAACAAGGTTGGTCTATCCTCCACCGGTTTGGTGAAAATTTGTAAGAGATACCCCTCTTCATCGGCATCAATCATAATGCCCAAACCTTTTAGTTTTTCGATGTCTTCACGCAATTCATGGCTATACGTTTCCAAACGTCCAGGAACCGCATTATAATATTCCTCTGGTGGTGTGGACAAAAACTCAACACCTCGTGATTTCAATTGGGAAACCGTGGTTATGATATCATCGGTGGCAACGGCGATATGCTGCACTCCCGGACTTTCATAAAAATCGAGATATTCTTCAATTTGCGAACGTTTTTTACCCTCAGCAGGTTCGTTGATCGGGAATTTGATGCGGCCGTTGCCATTGCTCATCACCTTACTCATCAAGGCTGAATATTCGGTATGGATCTGTTTGTCATCAAAAGATAAAAAGTTTACAAAGCCCATGACGTCTTCATACCATTTGACCCAAGTATCCATTTCACCCCAACCCACATTACCGACCATATGATCTATGAATTTAAGACCCACAGATTCTGGATTGTAATCAGACTTCCATTCTCTAAACCCTGGCATAAACGTACCTTTATAGTTTTTACGCTCCACAAACATATGGACGGTTTCACCATAAGTGTAAATTCCGGCAGTGACCACTTCGCCATGTTCATCTTTTTCAACTTTAGGTTCCATATAAGATTTGGCACCGCGCTTGGTAGTTTCTTCATAAGCACTTCGGGCATCATCCACCCATAGGGCAACAACTTTTACGCCGTCGCCATGCTTGACAATATGATCATTGATTGGCGATTTACTATTTAAAGGCGTGGTCAATACCAATCGGATTTTATCCTGTTTGAGCACATAACTTACCTTGTCCCTTGATCCCGTCTCCAATCCTTTATAAGCATAGGATTGAAATCCGAAAGCCGTTTTATAAAAATGCGCCGCCTGTTTCGCATTCCCTACGTAAAACTCTACGTAGTCTGTTCCAAGAAGAGGCAAAAAGTCTTCTGCGCCTTCAAAAATTTTCTCTAGTCCGTATTCTACTGATTTCATATCAAAAAGCCCCTCTTAATCTCCCCGAATGGGAGAAACTCAAACGTGGGCAAAAGTTCGAATATTTGGTTATACTTAAATTAATTTTACATTTCTAAAGTCACCTTCATGATTTAACGGCTTCTAAGCCCTCCCTTCGGGAGGGTTGGGTGGGATTAAAGCCACGATTTAAAATAATCCTCATCCGCTATTTTTAACGCTTCCTCCGTGATTTTTAAAGGCTTGAAGGTATCGACCATCACTGCCAATTCATCTGTTTTGGTTTTTCCGATGCTACGTTCTACTGATCCTGGATGTGGTCCGTGAGGAATGCCCGCAGGGTGCAAAGAAATATGGCCTGCATCAACATCATTTCGGCTCATAAAATCACCATCCACATAATAGAGGACCTCATCACTATCAATATTACTGTGATTGTAGGGCGCTGGAATGCTCAACGGATGGTAATCATACAACCGCGGTACAAAACTGCACACCACAAAAGCATCCGTTTCAAAAGTTTGATGGACTGGGGGCGGTTGATGGATGCGTCCGGTGATTGGTTCAAAATCGTGGATTGAAAAGGCGTAAGGATAATTGTATCCGTCATATCCCACCACATCAAAAGGATGCGAGGCATAGACCATTTCAAAGATATCATCCTGTTTTTTAA
>RCMY010006400.1_pt1 | contig 10329 bp, 12 predicted proteins | sample 2041341 | NCBI WGS metagenome assembly RCMY01 (sample SAMN09708234, study PRJNA481090) | Marine sediment metagenome, whole genome shotgun sequencing project.
AAGCCAAAGCCGAGATGCTTTGCCACGGTAAAGATGTCCTTGTCGCCGCGTCCGCACATATTCATGATGATGATATGGTCCTTGGGCAGGTCGGGCGCAATCTTCATGACATGGGCCAAGGCATGGCTAGGCTCGAGTGCGGGGATGATGCCTTCCTGCGCACAGCTCAGCTGGAACGCTTCCAGCGCCTCCTTGTCGGTGATGGCGACATACTGCGCGCGCCCGATATCGTGCAGCCAGCTATGCTCGGGGCCGATGCCGGGATAGTCTAGGCCCGCTGAAATCGAATATCCTTCGAGGATCTGGCCATCGTCGTCCTGTAGCAGGTAGGTGCGATTGCCGTGTAACACACCGGGACGCCCGCCAGTCAGCGAGGCGCAGTGCTCCATCTTGGCGGTGACGCCTTTGCCCCCTGCTTCGACGCCGATAATGGCGACGTCCTTGTCGTCGAGGAACGGAAAGAACAGACCCATCGCGTTTGATCCACCGCCGATGGCAGCGATCAACGTGTCCGGCAGACGGCCTTCGGCCTTCAGGATCTGCTCTTTGGCCTCGGTGCCGATAATCACGGACCATGGCCGGATAGGGATGCGGGCCAGCAACCGTGCCAATGCAGTAGAACGTGTCGCGCACATTGGTCACCCAGTCGCGCAGCGCGTCGTTCATCGCGTCCTTCAGCGTGCCGCGCCCTGAGGTGACAGGGATCACCTCGGCACCCAGCAGCCGCATGCGGAACACGTTGGGCTTCTGACGCTCGACGTCATGCGCGCCCATATAGACCACGCATTTCAGGCCGAACTTGGCGCAAACTGTCGCGGTGGCCACGCCATGCTGGCCTGCGCCTGTTTCCGCGATGATGCGCGTCTTGCCCATGCGGCGGGCGAGGATGATTTGGCCCAGCACGTTGTTGATCTTGTGCGCGCCGGTATGGTTCAGCTCGTCCCGCTTGAGATAAATCTTGGCCCCGCCCAGATGCTGCGTCAGCCGGTCAGCGTAATAAAGCGGGCTGGGGCGTCCCACATAATGGGTCCACAGATCATGCATTTCAGCCCAAAAACTGTCGTCGGTCTTGGCGTACTCGTACTGCTTTTCCAACTCGAGGATAAGCGGCATCAGCGTCTCGGAAACGAAGCGTCCGCCATAATCGCCAAAGCGGCCCTTTTCATCGGGCCCGGTCATGAAGCTGTTGAAAAGATCGTTCATATCGCTGGCCTCTCCGTCATGCGCACTAGCGCGATGAATATGGGACGCGCGCCGGGTTTTCCAGCGAAAAGGCGCGACGCGGGTCAGTCCAGCGCACGTTTCAACCCGGTATGGGTGGCGGCAAAGCCCAGAGATTCGTAGAACCGCCGCGCGTCTGTGCGTGCCTCGTTCATCGTCAGTTGAACCAATGAGCATCCGGTGGTGCGGGCGCGACCATAGGCGTCCTCGAACATTGCGCGACCGATCCCCTGCCCGCGTCGATCCTTGGCCACCCGCACGCTTTCGATTTGCGCGCGGCGCGCGGCGTTCAGGGACAGCCCGCTGATGAACGTGATCTGGTAGGTGGCGACGGCCTTACCCTCCGGCTCAACTCCAACGATCAGGTGATTGCCGCATTCCCCGTCCATCCGGTGAAACGCCGCGAGGTAGGGGGTCATGTCCGGCGCCTCGCGTGTGCGGCCCAGTACGTCGTCTGCCAGCAGCGCGACCACAGCCGGTACATCGGCTAGGGTCGCGTCGCGGAACTCGATCATCCGCGCGCAGCGTCGCCGAAGGCACGCATCAGGTCCGCGTCCTTGATACCCGGTGCGCTTTCAATCCCGGAACTCACGTCAAGCTGGCGCGCGCCCGTGGACTGCACCGCTTCGGCGACATTCTCCGGCGTGAGCCCTCCTGCCAGCATCCACGGCAGCAGCCAGCGGCGCCCGGCAATCAGCGACCAGTCAAAAGGCAGCGCATTGCCGCCCGGCAGGCTGGCGCCCTTGGGTGGCTTGGCGTCGATCAGCAGCTGATCGGCAACGCCGGCATAGACATCGATCAGCGACAGATCCGAGGCCTCACTGATGCCGATCGCCTTCATCACCGGCAGGCCATAGCGCGCCTTGATTTCAGCGACGCGCGCGGCTGTTTCCTGTCCATGCAGTTGCAGCATGTCGAGCGGTACCGCAGAGGTCAGCGCATCCAGCTCCGCATCGCCTGCGTCGACTGTCAGCGCGACCTTGCGGATACCTTTGGGCGTGGCCAGCGCCAGAGCGGCGGCCGCGTCCGTTTCCAGATGTCGCGGTGAGCGGCGAAAGAAAACAAATCCGACATAGTGCGCGCCCGCGTCAACGGCGGCCGCTACATCCTCGGGCCGGGTCAGCCCGCACATCTTGATGCGAATATCTTTGGTCATGTCGGATCAGCGGCCATCATCCAGCAGCGCGAGGACTTCGTCTTTGCCCTCATGCTTTTGAGCCTTCAGGCGTTTAATCTCGGCGCGCAGGCGGTTCATTTCGCGCGCTTGTTTAGCGGCAGCAGCGCGTTCGCCCGCCTCGCGGATCCATTCCCAGATGAAGCCAAGGATCAGACCGGCCAGAATTCCGCCAAAGATGACCACGAACAGCGGCACCTCATGCGCAGGGCTGAGCGCGGTGAAACTGGTCAGCTCCGACGGCACCAATCGGATCGGCACAGAAACGCGATTCGCCAAGGCGATAAGGATAAGGGCCAGCGCGAAGATGGCGATCGAAGCGTAGCGAATATAGCGCATGTATTACTTTCCGTTCAGGCGATCCCGCAAGAGCTTGCCGGTCTTGAAGAAGGGCACGTGTTTCTCTTCAACAGGAACGGATTCGCCGGTCCGTGGGTTCCGCCCGATCCGCGCATCGCGCTTTTTGACCGAAAACGCGCCAAAGCCACGTAGCTCTACCCGGTTGCCCGCCGCCATGGCATCGGTGATCTCGTTGAAGACGGTGTTCACGATCCGCTCCACATCACGTTGGTAAAGATGTGGATTTTCATCGGCGATCTTTTGAATCAGTTCCGATCGGATCATCTGTTTCCCCCCCGGGTCGTTTTGTTTCAGGCCTTTGCGGCTTTAACCGGAGTATAGATTGAAACACGCGAAACGAAAACAGAAAGCGCCGTAAGGCACCCGAAATCCGCCAGTTTCATCTCATGCGTGCGCCCTTGCCCGCCGATTGGGCAGGCTGCACGCCATCTTTGGGACCGATGACTGGCCCACAGCGGTCTGACACGCGGGCCGATTCGCACAGATCACAGCATCATCAGGCCCCGCCGAAGCAGATTCAGCCCTGCGATCAACAGGATCAATAGCGTCAGCCGCTTGAATAGCGTCTGATCGATTCGGTCCTGTATCTGGAACCCCGTCCAGATGCCCAGCAGCGCGGGCGGCACCAACGCCAGCGACAGCGGCAATGTCTGGGCGTTCAGCACGCCCGAGGCCAGATGCGCCGCCGCCAGCGCCAGCGCGCCCAGCCCGTAGATGACGCCCTGAACGCGCACATTCTCGCGCTTGGGGGTTTCCATTGCCGTCAACATCGCCACCGTGATCGGCGACCAGACGCCAGTCACACCGCCCAGAATTCCGGCTGCGGCTCCCATCGCCGCCTCAGACCCCACGCCCGGCCGCGCTGGAAGGCGCAGCGACCGGCCCGCCAGCGTCGCCAGCGCATAGGCGCAGAGCGGCACGCCGATGATCAGCAAAAGCAGCGCCGCCGGCAGCATTGGCACCAGTTGCGCGCTCACCGCGACGCAGATACCCGCCGCCACCAAAAAGACACGGAACTTGCCGATCGACTCGGCCACCGCCCGATTTCCTTGCCGCAGTGCCTGCCACGCATTGGTCAGCAGCGCCGGCATGATCACGCAGGCCAACGCCAGATCGGGCGCCAGAAAACTGCTGAGTCCAGACATAAGGATCAGCGGCATGGCAAAGCCGACGACGCCCTTGACCACACCCGCGCCCAGCGCAATCGCAAAAGCAAAGAGCCACAGTTCCGGCGGTCCAAGGGCGGCGAAAATCTCCATGCTTGGGTCCTTAGCCGGGAATCGGCGGGTGTGGAATGGGCGCAAGCACCCCGATGTGCGAAAATGCCGCGCAAGATTGCATCAAAATGCCGCACCGAATTGGCTTATAGTTGCGCTGCACCTGCAAAGTGACTACGACAAGCCGCAAGTGTGAAAAGGATCGCAAAATGGCTCATGACGGACAATTGGATAAGGCGGCAAGTGCCGTCGTTCTGGACAATCTCACCGACCTCACGCGCGCAGCGATCGCGCCCGTCGACAGCATTGTCGCCACGGCCAAGGCCACGCTACGGGGTGAGGTCACCGAGGATGGCCGCGTGTCGGGCGCACTGGTCGATCAACATCAGACGGCAGCGCATGGCCTCGCGTGGCTGGCCACCTACGCCGAGGCGCTGCGCCAGATGCAGGCCTGGGCCGATCGGCTAACCGAGGCTGGCACCTTTGGTGAGGTCGAGGCACTGATCCACCAGATCGCATTCGGCGAATATCTGTGGCAGATCTACGGCGGCATCCCGATGAGCCAGGGCGAGATTCTGCGCCTACAGGACATCGGCCTATCCCAGGACGACATGCGCGCCCTGATGACGCCCGAGATCATGACCCTGACCCAAGGTGGCAACACGCAGGCCGCCCGCACGCGGCTGGTCGCGCTGATGCAGGAACGCTCGGCCGAGATCACCGTGGGCCGCACCGGCCTTGATGACGAGCTGGAAATGATCCGCGAGCAATTCCGCCGCTATGCGGTGGAAAAGGTCGAGCCGCACGCGCATGACTGGCACCTCAAGGATGAGCTGATCCCGATGGAAATCATCGATGAGCTGGCCGAAATGGGCGTCTTTGGTCTGACCATCCCCGAGGAATTCGGCGGCCTGGGCCTATCCAAGGCGTCGATGGTCGTCGTTTCCGAGGAGCTCAGCCGCGGTTATATCGGCGTCGGCTCACTTGGCACGCGCAGCGAAATCGCGGCGGAACTCATTATTTGCGGCGGTACCGACGCGCAAAAGGCGCAGTGGCTACCCAAACTTGCCAGCGGTGAAATCCTGCCCACCGCCGTCTTTACCGAACCGAATACCGGCTCGGACCTAGGCAGCTTGCGCACGCGTGCCGCCCGCGACGGCGACGACTACCGCGTCACCGGCAACAAGACCTGGATCACCCACGCAGCGCGCACCCATGTAATGACGCTGCTCGCGCGCACCGATCCCGACACGACCGACCATCGCGGCCTGTCGATGTTTCTCGCCGAGAAAACCCCCGGCACCGACGACGCCCCCTTCCCCACCGAGGGGATGAGCGGCGGCGAGATCGAGGTGCTGGGGTACCGCGGCATGAAGGAATACGAGCTGGCTTTTGATGGCTTTCACGTCAAGGGCGAAAACCTGCTGGGCGGGGTCGAGGGCAAAGGCTTCAAACAGTTGATGGAGACGTTCGAGAGTGCGCGCATCCAAACCGCCGCGCGTGCCGTGGGCGTGGCGCAATCGGCGCTGGATGTCGCCATGCAATACGCGCAGGACCGCAAGCAATTCGGTGGCCCACTGATCGACTTCCCGCGCGTGTCGGGCAAGCTGGCGATGATGGCGGTCGAGATCATGATCGCCCGCCAACTGACCTATTTCAGCGCGTGGGAAAAGGACGCGGGCCGCCGCTGCGACGTCGAGGCCGGGATGGCCAAGCTGCTGGGCGCGCGCGTCGCTTGGGCGGCAGCCGACAATGGCTTGCAAATACACGGCGGCAACGGTTTTGCGCTGGAATACAAGATCAGTCGCATCCTGTGCGACGCGCGCATCCTCAACATCTTTGAGGGCGCCGCCGAAATTCAGGCGCAGGTCATCGCGCGGCGGTTGCTCAGCCAGAGCAACTAAGCGCACAGCCCAAGCCCGTTAACCGGCGCCCTTCTGGGTGCCGGTTTTTTCTTGGCCAAAATACCCAAATTCAGCGGTCGACGTTACGTCTACCCCGCGATGCTCAACGTGATCGGCTCCAGCCCCTCGATTGCACCGCTCAGCACGCTCCCCGGGACGATTGGCCCAACGCCCGCAGGCGTGCCGGTATAGATCAGATCGCCCGGCGCGAGGTGATAGTAGCGCGACAGATGCGCGATAATCTCGGGCACGCTCCAGATCATGTCCGACAGACGCGCCTCCTGCACACGCCGCCCGTCCAGATCCAGCGTGATCGCGCGCTCACCCACCGCGCCGAATGCCCCGGTAGGGGTGATCGCGCCCATTAGTGCGGAATTCTCAAAATCCTTGCCCAGATCCCAAGGCTTGCGCCCCGCCTTGGCCGCCGCCTGTAAATCGCGCCGGGTCAGGTCGATCCCACAGGCATACCCGAACACAGCGTCCAGCGCGTGCGCCTCCTCCACCCGGTGGACATCGCCCCCGATGGCGACGACGAACTCCATCTCGTAATGGCAATCACTCGTGCCCGGCGGATAGGCAATTTCGGACCCCGAGGGGATCACGGCATGGGCCGACTTGGTGAAATAGAACGGCGCATCCCGGTCCACCTCATTGCCCATCTCGGCCGCATGGGCAGCATAATTGCGCCCCACGCAAAACACCCGGCGCACCGGAAATACCTGCGCATGGCCCGCAATCGCGACACGCGGTACCGGCGGAATGTCGAAAATCTGGGTGTTGGGCATCGGCTATCCTCTTTGACCGCAGTGCTGTTTATGTACAGCTCCGATATGAAGCTGTGCGCAGCCCCTTGTCAAAGGCGCTTGATCGTTGGAGCAAGATGCCAGCTATGCGATGAACCCGCATCAGCCAAGCCCGAAGTGAGAGACACGATCCCATGCCCGACCCCGCCTTTCGCAGATATGCAATCTACTATACGCCCCCCGATGGCCCGCTCGCGCGTTTCGGCGCCGCATGGCTGGGTTGGAACATCGCATCGGGTCAGAGCGAGCCGCATCCAGAGGGCATCACCGGTCTGCCCGCTCCTATCGCCGACTTGACCGAAACGCCGCGCCGCTATGGGTTTCACGCCACGATCAAGCCGCCCTTTCGCCTTGCGCAGGGTGCCCAGCCCGAGGCGCTCAACGACGCGCTCACCAGCTTCTGCGCAACGCGCGCGCCCGTCACGCTGGACGGAATCGGGCTGGCGCGTCTTGGCCGCTTCCTTGCCATTGTCCCGACAGGGAACACGGACGCACTGGATCGCCTCGCCGCCGATACTGTCCGCCAGTTGGACCCGTTCCGCGCCGCCCTGACCCCGGCTGAGGTCGCGCGCCACACGCACCCCCGGATGAACGCCGCCCAAAGCGAAAACCTGCACCTCTGGGGCTATCCACATGTGATGGACCAGTTTCGCTGGCACATGACCCTCACAGGAAAACGTCCCGCGCCCGAAGCCACGCGCACTCAGGCCGCCCTCGCCCCCGTCCTCGCGCCGCTACTATCACGCCCGCTCGTCATCGACGCGCTCAGCCTCGTGGGCGAGGATAGTGACGGCTTTTTTCACTTCATACATCGCGCGCCGCTTGGACACTGAGGCACCGCCCAGACTTTTACCGTTCCAGAAATACTCAAGCCCGCCCGGTGCAAACGCAATATCAGTCGCCGCTATTCGCGCGCGCTGCAAACCGCTCGACGAACCGCGCACGCGCCTCCGGCAGGGGTTTATGCCCCAATTCAGGCGCGAGGCGTGAGTGCAGGAAGTGCCCCGTGAGGGCGAAACCCTCGGCGATCTCGGAATCGGGCGCGGTGCCATGCCCTAATAGGCAGGGCGGCAGCGGCAACAGCCGGTCCGCCCACTCGCCCGCGCCCGCGCGCGATACCGCGCGCCCGGTGCGGGGCGATACGTAGCTCAGATCGTTGGCTCTGCGGCCCAGCACTGCACATGTGCTCAGATCAAGGCCAAAGCCCATCTCTTCGAGCAGTGCCAGCTCCCACCGCAGGTAGGCCAGCGGCCAGACATCGTGCTCGCCCATGAGGTCCATAAGCGTCTCGGTGCGTGCATAGAGCGGCGCGTGCGCCTCGCGTTCCGGCAGTGAGAAAAGCAGCAGGGACGTTACGGCGTTCAGCCCCGCAAGCGCCAGACGGTCGTTCATGACATGCATCGCGCGCGAGCGGACGGGCTCGACCGTGAAGGTGCCGATATGATCCTCCAACCGCGCGCGCCATGCCAGATCCAGTTGCGCGCCCGGTTGCAGGATTGGCGCCAGCTTGCGCGATGCCCCGCCGCGCACGACGCCCGCATGGCGACCACGCCCCGGCGTCAACACCTCGATGATCGAAGCACTTTCCCCGTGCCGGCGCACCGACAGCAATATGCCCTGATCGCGCCATTCCATGCCGACCTACCCCTTTCGCGCCCCATTGGGCACAGCCAGAGAAGCTATGACAAGCGGCTCAATCGGCAAGGCCGGGCTGGTCCAGCAGGTGGCGGCCCGCGCGGTCCTCGACTTCGATCACCCAAAGATCGGGATCGAAGCCGCGTTGGCGGGCAATGGCCGCGTCGATATCAACCTCGGAGCCGCGCGCCAGCTCGTCCCATTTTCGCGCGCCGCTCATCAGATCAAAGCTGCGCTGATAAGCTGCCGCCTGCCCGTCCAGTGTGTTCAGCTTCACCAGCACCGCGCCGGACGTGTCGTCCCCGTGAGCGGTGACAAAGACGGGGATATCAAATGCGCGCAGCCGGGCGATGTAGGCGTGCACCCAAAAATCTGCCGTGAGGCGGGTCATGCAGGCCTGTGGAGTCGAGTATTTTCAGAACGGTAAAAGACGAGGGCGCTCATCAATTGCCATCCTTGAAGTTGAGGCCCATTTCCGAATAGCGCTCGGCCTCTTCCAGCCAGTTGGGGCGCACCTTGATCTGTAGGAAGAGGTGGACGCGGCGACCAAGGAATTCCTCCAGTTCGATGCGCGAGGCGGCGCCGACCTGCTTGATGGTCTCACCCTTGTGGCCGAGGACAATGCCCTTGTGACCGTCGCGCATGACATAGACCAGTTGGTCGATGCGGGCCGATCCGTCTTCGCGCTCTTCCCAGTTTTCCGTCTCGACAGTCAGCTGGTAGGGCAATTCCTGATGCAGACGCAGGGTCAGTTTCTCGCGTGTGATCTCGGCGGCGATCATGCGCAGGGGCAGATCGGCGATCTGATCCTCGGGGTAGAGCCACGGGCCCTCGGGCATTTCGCCCGCCAACCACTGGCGCAGAGCATCGACGCCGTGACCCTTTTCGGCGGAGATCATGAATGTCTCGGCAAAGGCAAAGCGCTCGTTCATGCCCTTGGTCAGTGCCAGCAGCGCGGGCGATTGCACACGGTCGATCTTGTTTATGGCCAGCGCGACCTTGCGGCCCTTGGTCACGTCAGCGAGGTTTTCGAGAATACGCTCGACCCCCTCGGTGATGCCGCGATGCGCCTCGATCAGCAGGATCACGACATCAGAATCGGCAGCGCCGCCCCACGCGGCTGCCACCATGGCCCTATCGAGACGGCGGCGCGGTTTGAAGAGGCCGGGCGTGTCAACAAAGATCAGCTGCGCGTCCCCTTCCATGGCGATGCCGCGGATGCGGGCGCGCGTCGTCTGCACCTTATGCGTGACAATGCTGACCTTGGCGCCGACCATGCGGTTCAGCAGGGTCGACTTGCCTGCGTTCGGTTCTCCGATCAGGGCTACGAATCCGGCGCGTGTGCTCATGAGCTTGGGTTCCATCGGTTGCAAGCCGCAGCCCTACCCGATTGGCGCGCGCTTGCCCAGAGCGTCACGTATCGGGTGCCGCGAGAAGCCGGGCCAGCAGCGCCTTGGCCGCCACCTGCTCGGCGTGACGTTTCGAGCCTGCGGATGCCGATTCTTCGACGCCGTTTTCAAGGCGGGCGGCGATGGTAAAGATAGGCGCGTGATCCGGGCCGCTGCGCGCAGTCTGTACATAGCGCGGCGGGGCCATGCCGCGCGCCTGCGCCCATTCCTGAAGCGCCGTCTTGGCATCGCGCGCGTCCGATTCCACCGCCTCGATCCGATCCGCCCAGAGCCGCACGACCATGGCGCGCGCCGCGTCAAACCCGGCGTCGAGGTAAACTGCCGCAATCACCGCTTCCATCGCGTCGCCCAGCAGCGCCTCCTTGCGGCGCCCGCCCGACAGCATTTCCGAGCGGCCCAGTTTCAACACCTTGCCAAGGTCGATCTCACGCGCAACTGCGGCGCAGGCCTCTTTGCGCACCAGCGCGTTAAAGCGCGGGGCCAGCAGCCCCTCGGCGGCGTTGGGATCATGTTTCAACAGCGCCTCGGCCATGACGAGGCCCAGCACCCGGTCGCCCAGAAACTCCAACCGCTGATTGTCGGACCGGCTGGGAGACGACATCGAAG
>RCMY010005897.1_pt1 | contig 10328 bp, 6 predicted proteins | sample 2041341 | NCBI WGS metagenome assembly RCMY01 (sample SAMN09708234, study PRJNA481090) | Marine sediment metagenome, whole genome shotgun sequencing project.
TTGTATGCGTTCATAACTCTCGTACTCCACGCCGAGCAGGGGATCAGCGGGATCGGCGTCTACCTGTTCGGCCTGGGCTTCACGGACCTCCTGTTCCAAAAGCTGGTGGGCACTCCGATTTCCGTCGAGCGACCGCCTGAACGTAGCGTCCCACTGCTGTCGGAGATCCCTGTGATTGGTGAGATCTTCTTCACGCACAGCCTCCTTGTGTTCGCTGCCTTCGCACTGGTCCCGGTCATCTGGTTGATGATCAACCAGACCACATTCGGGCTCAACATTCGGGCGGTAGGCGAAACGCCTGAAGCTGCCGACACCCTTGGGGTCAATGTCATGGGTGTGCGTTTGGTGGCGATTGTCATTGCTAACTCCATGGCCGGCCTTGCTGGCGCTGCATTGGCATCGAACGTTGGTGTCTTCCAACAAAACCTCACGTCGGGGCAGGGTTTCATCGCCATCGCACTGGTGTATTTCGGCGCGTGGCGGGCGTGGGGTGTGATGAGTGGTGCGTTGCTATTCGGCCTCGTCTCGGCCACGGTGACCCAGCTCAAGACCCTCGGTCTCATTGAGGGAGCTACGTCCAGCCTGGCTGCGATGTTGCCGGCAATCCTCACGATCGTCGTTCTGGTAGTGGTCAGCCGGAATATCGCTGCCCCCAAAGCATTGACGGTCCCGTTCGACCGAAACGCATGATTTCAAAGCAACCAAGATTTTCAACTAGCAACGTAAGTAGAAACCAAGGGAGATACGAAATGAAGAAGTTCCTCGCACTATTGGCTGTCATGGCCATGTTCCTGGCTGCCTGTGGCGGTAGCGACAGTTCGGCTGGCGACGATGCCGCTGCTGCCGATGACACAGCCAGCGCCGATGACACAGCCAGCGATGACACAGCCAGCGGTGATGACACAGCGGCCGAGGCGTTCAAGGTGGCGATTGTTGCCCCCAGCGCCAGCAACGACTTGGCCTTCAGCCAGAGCATGGTCGATGCCGTCAATCGGTTAAAGGATTCGGAGAACCTCGAGATCGCCGTTTCCGACGGCATCTTCGTGGTCGATGATGCGGGTGCCGCACTGCGGGGCTACGCCGACGATGGATTCGATCTGGTGATCGCCCACGGGACCCAGTTCGGTGGACCGCTTGCGGAGATCGCACCGGACTTCCCCGACACGGCTTTCGCGTGGGGCACCTCGGATGACAATCTGGGCCTCGCCAACATCACTGCCTACACCGTGCGCGCTGACGAGGGTGGCTACGTAATGGGACAGATGGCCGCTGCGCTCAGTGAGGCCGGCAACATCGGGGTGGTCGGACCGGTCCCGGCGGGCGATGCTCTTCTATATATCGACGGCTTCGTGGCTGGAGCGACGGCAGCACCGGAGGCACCGTCGGTCAAGGTCAACTACATCGAGTCCTTCAGTGACACCGCCCTTGCGTCCGAAGCTGCCCAGGCGTTCATCGACAACGGCGCCGACGTCCTGACCGGAACTGCTCAGATGGTCGTGGGTGCCACGGGTGTAGCTCAGACCAATAGCATCCCCTGGTTCGGCACCCAATCCAACCAGACAGCGCTGGGTGCCGAGATCGTGGTGGCCTCACAGGTCTACCACTGGGAAGTTGTGCTGGGTGACCTTATTGCCGGCATTCGCACCGGCGACCTTGGCGGCGAGGTGGTGGTACTGACCCTGGAGAATGGTGGGCTTGTGATTGAGTACAACGACGGCTTCGCTTTGGACCCGGCTATCAAGGCCATTGGTGACGCCACAGTGGCAGGCATCAAGGACGGCTCCATAAGCACCGGAGTCTGATATGAACGCTGGCAACCACACTCTCCCCGGTCAGGACACGCGTGAAAACGCTGTGTCAGATAGCAACCTGTTGAACAACAACATGTTGGAGTTGCGGGGTATAACCAAACGCTTTCCGGGTGTGGTTGCCAACGACGGTGTAGACCTGACGGTGAAAGCCGGTCAGGTGCACACGCTGCTGGGCGAGAACGGCGCCGGCAAGAGCACCCTCATGAAGATCGTTTACGGGTTGAACAAGCCCGATGAGGGACAGATCTTCTTCGAGGGTGAGCAGGTCACGATCGCCTCGCCATCCGACGCAATCAGGAAGGGGATCGGGATGATCCACCAGCACTTCATGCTGGTCCCGACCCTCACCGTGGCCGAGAACGTCGCGCTCGGGCTAAATGGCAACCTGTCCCGCTCCGACATGGGACCGGTGCGGAGACGCCTGAATGAGATCTCGGAGGAGTACGGCCTCAAGATCGATCCCGATGCCCTAATTTGGCAATTGGCTGTAGGGGAACGGCAGCGGGCGGAGATCCTCAAGGCGCTCTACCGGGAGGCCAAGCTGCTGGTGCTGGATGAGCCCACCGCAGTGCTCACACCACCGGAGGTCGATGACCTGTTCGTGACACTCCGCCAACTGCGGGACGACGGGCGGGGCCTGATTTTCATCAGCCACAAACTGCACGAGGTGATGGACCTCTCGGATGAGATCACGGTGCTGCGCGACGGCAAGGTTTCGGGCCACACCCAGCCCGCTGTGACCAGCCGGGAGGAACTGGCCCGGATGATGGTGGGCCGTCCCGTGCAACTCACCCGCACTCTTGCTCCTGTCGAGCGCGGCGCCGACCGTCTCAAGATCCGAAACCTCACCGTTATGGGCGACCGCGGCACCGTTGCTGTCGATGACCTAACACTCACTGTCCGGGGCGGAGAAGTCGTCGGCGTTGCTGGAGTGTCAGGCAATGGGCAGCGGGAACTGGCCGAAGCCATCATGGGGCTGCGTAGCCCTCGGTCCGGATCGGTCGAGGTGGCCAGCAGCGAGCTCACTGAATCCTCGCCGAAGAAGATTCGCAAGTTGGGCGTCTCCTACGTTCCTGAGGAGCGCATGAAGGACGGCGTGGTTGGGCAGTTCAGCGTGGCGGAGAATCTGCTCCTGGTCGATTATGAGAAACCGCCCTACACCCAGCGAGGCCTGTTAAATGTTGCCGCCATCGGGAATCGATGTCGAGATCTAGTGCTGCGCTTCAGCGTCAAAACGCCGTCAATCCACAGCACCACCCGCCACCTTTCGGGCGGCAACATCCAGAAGGTGGTGATCGCCCGCGAGTTCTGTTGCGAGGCCGAGGTCCTCGTCGTCTCCCAGCCAACGCGTGGTGTAGACATCGGCGCCGCGGAGTACATCCACGAGCGCCTTTTGGACCAGCGAGAAAAGGGCGCCGCCATCCTGCTGGTGAGCGAGGACCTTGATGAGGTGTTCCAGCTCTCGGATCGGATCCTGGTCCTCTTTGAGGGCCGAATCGTCGGCGAGGTAAGCCGAGACGAGGCCACACCGGAAGCAGTAGGTCTCCTGATGTCAGGCGTGGAGCCGGCCCTCAGTGTGTAACGCTTTTACTTTTTGTAAAGTGTGGCTAGGATTGCAACTGCAATGACCGATCCCAACACCCTCAGCATCAACATCGACCGCCTCCAGCAGCGTCTGTCGGATCTCGCGGCCATCGGTGCCATTGAGGGAACCGAGGGGTGTGCCCGCCTAGCTCTGACCGATGAGGACCGTCTGGGTCGTGACCTCGTCGTTACGCAGATGCGGGACCTGGGGCTCTCCGTCTCGATCGACGGAATAGGCAACGTCACCGCCACGATGCCCGGGCAGATCGACGGGCCTCCGGTGATGACCGGCAGCCATATCGACACCGTCCGGACCGGAGGTCGCTATGACGGCAACCTCGGTGTCCTCGCCGGTCTTGAGGTGATCGAAGCGATCAAGAGTGCTGGAATCACACCCAAGCGAGGTATTGCGGTGGGTTTCTTCACCGATGAAGAAGGCGCTCGATTTGCCCCGGACATGTTGGGCAGTCTTGTGTATGTCGGCGGGATGCCTCTGGAGGAGGCCCTAGAGATCCAAGCGATCGACGGTGCCATCGTGGGAGAAGAATTGGTCCGGATCGGCTATGACGGTGCGTCCCCGATACCCGGTCCCGTTCCGCACTCGTTTGTAGAACTGCATATAGAGCAGGGTCCGGTGCTGGAGGTTGAGGGCGTCACAATTGGTGCTGTCACCGGCGTCCAGGGGATCAGCTGGACCGAGGTCACGGTGACCGGCCAGAGCAATCACGCCGGCACCACACCGATGCACCTACGCCGCGACCCGGGTTTCGTGGCCGCAGCCTGTGCGGCGTTCGTCCGGGAGCTGGCAATCGATATTGGCCACCCCCAGGTTGGCACTGTGGGACGCATGGAGTTCAGGCCCAATCTGGTCAATGTGGTCCCCGCCAGTGCCACGTTCACCGTCGACCTTCGCAACACGAACGAGGCAACGCTGGCCGACAGCGAGCGCCGTTTCAAAGAATTCTTAACGACCACGGTCGAGGCTGAGGGATGCACGGTAGAAACTCGTGAACTCGCCCGTTTCGAACCCGTGAGCTTTGATCCAGAAATGGTGGACCTCGTGGAGCGTACGGCCAAGGAACACGGCCACTCCGTCATGCGGATGCCTTCTGGTGCTGGCCACGATGCGCAGATGCTGTCTCGGGTCTGCCCGACGGCGATGGTCTTTACCCAGAGCCGCAACGGGCTCAGCCACAACCCCCACGAATACACCTCTCCCGCCGACCTCGAAGCCGGTGCCAACGTGCTCCTCCACACGATCCTTGCGCTCGCCAACTCCTGAAGGCCCCTCATGACTCAGACAAGCTTGAAAAACGCCCATCCCGGTTTCCAGCCGCACGCCGCTACTGCGCCCCTTACTCCAATGTCGCTGGGTGAGCTCTTGGAGCGAATCGATCACGAGTGGAGTAGCCGCAAACGCATCTTCGACCTCCCCACTGCCCGGTTCTGGCGGCCGGATTCGGCAGTTGATCTCTCGTTCGAATTTCTTGGTCGCCCCTGCGCCTCTCCGGTAGGGCCGGCCGCCGGGCCGCACAGCCAGCTGGCCGAAAACATCGTGCTTAGCTGGCTCGGCGGCTCCCGCCTCTTCGAATTGAAAACCGTGCAGATCCTGGATGATCTGGAGATCAAGCGGCCCTGTATCGATATGCAGACCGTGGGTTACAACATCGAATGGAGCCAGGAACTCACGATCGAGCAGAGTCTGACCGAGTACATCAAGGCGTGGATGCTCGTCCACATCCTGTCCAAATGGGAGCCCTTGACCGAGTTCGTTGGGGAGGACACGGGATCGTTCGTCTTCGACATGAGCGTGGGCTATGACCTCGCCGGGATCTCTGACCCGAAGGTGGCGTCGTTCATCCGGGGGATGAAGGACGCCAGTGCGGAGATCGAACAACTGCGGTCTGAACTGACCGGTCCGTGGGCGCAGTTTGCCGACATGGAGTTTCCGACTCAGCTCTCGGACACCCTCACACTGAGCACGTTCCACGGTTGCCCGCCTGATGAGATCGAGGGCATCACCAAGCACTTGATTGATGCCCACGATCTGGACGTCATTGTGAAACTCAACCCCACTCTGCTGGGGTACGAGACAGTGGCGTCGATCGTCAACGTGGACCTGGGTTACACGGCGGTGAGCGTCAAGGAAGAGGCCTTCGCGGCGGACCTTCAGTTCGATCGTGGAATCGAGCTCATCAACGAGCTGCACACCTATGCCGCCGATCGCAACCACCGGTTTGGGATCAAGCTCACCAATACCCTGGTGGTGAACAACTCGAAGGCGTGGATGCCCGAGGACACCATGTACCTCAGTGGCCCTCCGCTGCATGTGCTGGCGATGACGCTGCTTAATCGGCTACAACCCCATCTACCCGCTGGCACGATGGTGAGTTTCAGCGCCGGGATAACCAAGGACAACCTGGTCGACAGCTTGGCTGTAGGCATCAACCCGGCCACCATCTGCTCAGACCTGCTGAAGCCGGGTGGCTACGGTCGCCTGGCCCCAATGCTGAAGAAGCTGACCAAAACAATCGCCGATGCCGGCTTCGGTTCGCTGCAGGAGTGGAAGGCTTCGAACCCGCTGTCGGCGCAGGACTATTCCGAACGGATTCGCACCAACGGCGACTACCACTTGGACGCAAATGAGAAGTTGCCCCGCGAGGTGGATCACACGCTGGAAACATTTGGGTGCGTTGCCTGCAATTTCTGCATCACGGTTTGCCCGAACGATGCCTTCTTCAACATCGCCAGCCCCCAGGACCACATCGAGGGACGTCAGCAGTACTTTGTCCTCGCCGAGCTCTGCAACGAGTGCGGAAACTGCATGACCTTCTGCCCGGAGGATGGCGATCCCGCCCAGATTAAGCCCAAGCTCTACACGCGCCCGGAGGTCTTCGCAGGCCGGGCTGATCAGGGGTACCTCCTGGTCGATGGAAGGGTGGCCGAGGCCCGTGCCGCCGAGGGCGATGTGGAAACCGTGAACGAACTCCTCGGCTCGGGAAGTCCCTTCTCGTGAACCGGCGTCTGCGGCTGGGTGCCGGGCAGCTAGGTCCGATCGCCCAAGACGAGAGCCGGGAGTCGGTGGTGCAGCGACTCATTTCCCTCCTCCATCAGGCGGCAGATGCTGGTGTAGAACTTTTGGCCTTCCCCGAACTGGCGCTCACGACGTTCTTCCCGCGTTCCTATACCGAAGACATTTCGGGACACGATCACTACTACGAAACCGCCATGCCGAACCCGGCCACCCAGCCGCTATTCGACGAAGCGAAGCGACTCGGTGTTGGTTTCAGCCTCGGCTATGCCGAGCTGACCGACGCATCTGTGGATGGTGTCGTGCACCGCTTCAACACCACAATCCTGGTGGAGCGGGACGGGTCGATCGTGGGGCATTACCGCAAGATCCACATTCCGGGCCACGAAAAGGACGAGCCGTGGCGACCCTTCCAGCACCTGGAACGTCGCTACTTCGAAGAGTCGAATGAAGGGTTTGGCGTCCACAGATGTTTTGACGGAATCGTGGGGATGGCGACCTGCAATGATCGTCGTTGGCCCGAGACCTACCGCGAGATGGGCCTGCAGGGCGTGGAGGTGGTGTTGATCGGCTACAACACGCCCATCTACTACGCCCCCGACCCGGGCCAGAATGCCCTGGCCGGCTTCCACAACCATCTGGTCATGCAAGCCGGCGCTTATCAGAACGGAACATGGGTCGTTGGTATCGCCAAAGGTGGTATCGAGGAGGGCGTCGAGAGCCTCGCCCAGAGTTGCATAATCGCCCCCAGTGGGCAGATCGTCGCCCAGGCCGTAACGAACGGTGACGAAGTGATCAGCGCCGTGGCCAACCTCGAGTTGTGCGCGAACTTCAAGGAAACACTGTTCGACTTTGCTCGCTACCGACGCCCCGAGATGTATCAACGAATAACCAATCAGAAGGGCGTGATCCTCCCGTGAAGTATTCTCGAAAATCATGTCTCAAGGGCGGCGACTCCGTGGCGAGGGAAGGGCCCCGCTGGAGGCGACAAGCACAGGCTTCGTGGGTTCGCGCAGTCATGACGCCCACCATCATCAATACGAGAAAGTTCGAGTTTTGCAATGGTTGAGTTTGTACTAAACGGCACGCCCGTGTCCTTTGAACAGGACCACGAGCATCTGCTCACCGGGCTTCGGGACGAATTGGACGTGCTGTCGCCCAAAGACGGCTGTTCACCGACCGGGCAATGTGGCGCCTGCACGGTGCTGGTGGACGGCAAAGCCCGAGTGGCCTGCCAGACCAGCATGGAAAAAACCGAGGGCTCCGACGTCTTGACCCTCGAAGGCCTTTCTGATGAGGAGAAGCTCCGCTACGGAAACGCCTTCGCCGCCTTCGGAGCGCTGCAGTGTGGTTTCTGCACGCCGGGGATCATCATGCGAGTTAAGTCCATGATCGACAAGAAGGGCAGCGATCTCACCCGGGAGGGGGCTGCCCGCCTGATGGGCGGAAACCTGTGCCGTTGCACGGGCTACACCAAGATCCTCGATGCGGTAGAGGCTCTTGCGCAGGACAGGGTGCCCGAACCAATGCCGCCCAAGGGTGTCGGCTCGCGGGGTGTCAAGTACGAGGCGGTACCCCTTTCATTGGGTATGCGGCCCTTCATCGACGACCTGCGCCCCAAAGGTCTCCTCCACGGGGCAGTGCACCTGACTGATCATGCCCGTGCCGACATCGTCGCCATCGATTCCTCCGCCGCCGAAGCAGTAGAGGGCGTGGTCCGGGTCTTCACCGGGGCCGACGTCCCGGGAGAACTACGGGGCGGGATCATCTATAAGGATTGGCCGATCTTTATTCCGGTTGGAGGCCGCACCAGCTACCGCGGCGATGTGTTGGCGCTCGTGGTGGCCGAGACCCGGGTTATCGCCCGCGCCGCTGCAAAGTTGGTGGAGGTGGAGTACGAGGTGCATGCACCGATGACCGATCCCGCCGCTGCTGTCGCCTCTGACGAAGATGCGGTATGGGAGCTGGAGGGCAACGTGCTTTCCACTTCGACCTATGCCCGTGGTGATGTTGCAGGAGCGCTGGCGGAGTCGGTCCATACCGTCACCGAGACTTTTCAGACCCAGCGCATCGACCACGCCTTTATCGAACCCGAGTCCACCCTGGCCCTACCGGTACCGGCAGGAGAGCCGCTCCCGCTGACCGCTGGCGCACAGACCATTGTCGACTTCGATCGCCTCATGGTCTACTCGGGCGGGCAGGGAATCTGGGACGACCGCAACGACATCGCCCGGATCCTCGACGTTCCGATCGAAACGGTCGTGACTGAACTGGTGAGTAACGGCGGAGCATTCGGTGGCAAGGAGGACATGAGCAACCAGGGCCAGACCGGCTTGGCGGCCTGGCTCCTACAGAAGCCGGTCCGCACCACCTTCAGCCGGGAAGAGTCCTTCCTGGTCCACACCAAACGGCACCCGATCCGCATGACCTATGAAATCGGTTGCGATGCCAATGGTGGGCTCACCGCCCTCAGAGTCAGGATGCTCGGCGATTCTGGGCCGTACGCCTCGGTGGGCATGAAAGTCCTCGAGCGAGCTGCTGGTCATGCATCCGGTCCGTATGTACTGCCTAACATCGATGTCGAAGCCATTGCCGCCCGCACGAACAACTCTGTCTGCGGAGCGTTTCGGGGCTTCGGTGCCAACCAGGCCCAGTTCGCGATGGAAGGCGTAATGGACCGCTTGGCTGAAAAGGTCGGTATCACAGGTTGGGAAATGCGCAATCGCAACGTTATTTCACCCGGTGTCATTTGGGGTCCAGGGCAGAAGATGGATGATGGCTGCCTTGGAGCCCAGGCGTGTCTGGATGCCATCAAGCCTGCCTACGACGCGGCCCTTGCCGAAGGGAAGAGTGTGGGCCTTGGCCTCGGCCTTAAGAACTCCGGTCTCGGTAACGGCTTCAAGGAGATCGCTAGGGCGGTTGTCCACTTCCGAGACGACGGCAAGGTGGAGGTCCGGCATTGCTGGACCGAGATGGGCCAGGGTGTCCACACGGTGGCCCAGCAGGTGGCGATCGAGGAACTCGGCCTCGCTGCGGATCAGATAGAGGTAATCGTTGACACCACACGCGAACTTGGCGCTGGGCAAACCACCGGCAGTCGGGGCACGCTGATGGGGGCAGGCTCAGTCGCTGATGCGTGCCAGAAGGCGATGGCCGACGGCTGTAAGAAGGGCGTCGACTACGAGGGCGAGTACCGGGTGGACTGGACGAACTCGCTCAGCGAGGGTCTGGAAAATCCAATCATTCACTCCACGTTCGGCTATGCGGCTCAGATGGTGGTTATGAAAGACGGCATAGTGGAGAAGGTCACCGCAGCCCACGATGTTGGGCGGGCAGTGAATCCGCTCCTTTGCGAGGGGCAGGTGGAAGGCGCAGTTCACATGGGGCTGGGCTACGCGCTCAGTGAGGGTTTTCCCTGTGACCCGGACGGCCTCCCGCTCAATACGACCCTTCGCAGCCTCGACATCATCCGTCCCAAGGACATGCCAGACGTCGAGACGATTCTAGTGGAGTCGCCCGAACCCAATTCGCCCTACGGCATCAAGGGTGTCGGTGAGATCGGGCTCGTCCCAACGGCGGGAGCGGTGGCGGCGGCCATGCACGCCGAGGATGGCATCTGGCGGAATGAACTGCCGATGGTGAATGAGTCCAATCGCGAACGGGCTTCGGCATGGGACTGATGGGTGTCAGGATTGCGCGAACCCAGGTAGACGATGCTTGTCGCCTCCAGCGGGGCCGTTCCGTCGCCACGGAGGCGCCGCCTCCGGGCGAAACAACAGCTGCATCGTTCACTCTGGCTGCTGTGGCAGCAACGCCCTCATCCCCCCGGGAGATTCACGCGAGCTACACGGCAGTTACAGGAGCGACATGAGCGCTACGACGGCGGGGCTTGTTTGCTCGCA
>RCMY010005898.1_pt1 | contig 10328 bp, 8 predicted proteins | sample 2041341 | NCBI WGS metagenome assembly RCMY01 (sample SAMN09708234, study PRJNA481090) | Marine sediment metagenome, whole genome shotgun sequencing project.
TGTAAATAAAAATTCCAATTCCTATTACTAATAGGACAAGAATTACCAATAGAATTTTTCCGATTCTTTTTAAAGTTTTCATTTTTTTACGGGGGAATTAAATTCTAAGTTAGGGTTATTTTTAACACCAAACACCTCGCAGTCCTGCTTATTATTGACAAGTAGTCAACATCTTACAAGCCGTGGACATTAATTATTATTTTTAAGACCTTCTAATAGCCAGTTTTTATAGGTAGGTATATCAGAATTTTGAATGGTTGTATTGAGCACTTTTAAATCTGGAGACAACAACACATAAAAAGGTTGAGAGATAGAATTAAAGTTTACATCTTGAAACGTACCCCATTTTTGAGCAATGTTACTAATCTCTTTTACACGACCACTATCGAATTGGAAATTGAATTGTTCAGATTCAGGAAGTTCTTCTCTATCATCTGTATATAATGATATGAGCACATAATTATTTTTGATGATAGGAAACACATCAGGATCACTCCATACGTTTTCTTCCATCTTTCTACAGTTGACACATGCCCAACCCGTAAAATCTAACAGAATAGGTTTGTTCACTTCTTTAGCAAAAGCCAAACCTTCATCAAAATCTTTAAAACAATCAATCCCTAGCGGACAGTCGCTCTCTTGTTCAAATACGCTGTAAAACTCTGGTGGCGGAAAACCACTTAATAGTTTTAAGTGTGTTATTTTGGTAATACCTAGAATCAGGTAAATTGTAAATGCTAAACTTACGAAAGCTGTTAATTTGCGACCGATAGATAATTTTTTGACAGGCCCATCGTGTGGAAATTTATATAGTCCGAATAGGTAAAGAGTCATCGCTAATCCTAAAACAATCCATATTCCTAAAAATATTTCTCGCTTTAATATGCCCCAATGCCCTACCATATCTGCATTAGATAAGAATTTTAAAGCCAATCCAATTTCTAAAAATCCGAGTACCACTTTTACGGTAGTCATCCATCCACCAGACTTTGGAAGAGAATTTAACCATGCTGGGAATAATGCAAAAAGAGCAAATGGTAAAGCCAGGGCAGCTCCAAAACCGGTCATACCCGCTGTTAGGTTTGTTGCCACTTCGCCTTCGGCCAATGTTGTTCCACCTAACAAACCTCCTAATATGGGTCCTGTACATGAAAATGATACTATAGCCAAAGTTACCGCCATGAAAAAGATACCGATAACTCCGCCCACCTTAGATGAAGCTGCATCCATTTTATTTGCCCATGAACTTGGTAAGGTTAGTTCATAGTAGCCAAAAAAGGAAAAAGCAAAGAATAGAAATATGAAAAAGAAGAAAAGATTCAACCATACATTTGTTGCGATTGAATTAAGTATTTGCGAATCGACCGAATCAAATAAATGAAATGGCAGACTTAATAAAAAGTAAATAAGCACTATAAAGAAACCATACAGCAATGCATTTATAATCCCTTTCGATTTCTTTTGTGAATGCTTTGTAAAGAATGACACCGTTAAAGGTATCATCGGAAATACACAAGGCGTCAATAAAGCAATAAGGCCGCCAAGGAAGCCTAATCCGAAAATGACCCAAATATTTGTGCTTTCTGCAATAATATCTTGACCTTGGGTAAGGAGTTCTTTATTCTTTAAGTCTAATCGTAATTGTTGCCCAAGAGCTAAACTTCTATCATCTACAGTGGCAATAAGGTCTTTAGCTTCAGAACCGTCTAAAGTGAAAATAAATTTTTTATCCATAGGAATACAAACTTCCTTACAGACTTGAAAGAACAAATCAATATCAATTTGATTTATTGAAGGGTCTAAGATTTTAATACGCTGTGTGAAAATCGCATCATCTTTAAAATAAGTTTCCTCTACTTCAAAAATATCACTGTACTCCTTTATTGTTTCGCTCTCAAATGTGCCATCAACCAACTCATAAATGGTTCCACTGCCATTATAAGTAAACTCGCTAGGTAATGATCCAAATTCTGATGTGAATTGAGAATACATATGCCAACCTTCAAGGATTTTTGCCTGCATTACCAATTCATACTCGGTTTCTGAAATTTTATTTATTTCCTGCTCCCAAACTACAGGGTTATCATCCGATTGGGCATATGCACCAAGAGGCAACACAACCATAAAGAGTAATAAAGCAATAATTCTCATCATGTCATTTCAATTTTTAAAATCTCCTCGGTACTATTTTCAACTCTAAATCGATGGTCCGCCCGCATACCTATAACCCATACAATTTGCTCATTAGAGCATAATAGCCATATCTCATCTTTTGAAAGAACATCAACCTTCTCATCTTTAAAAAACTTTGAAAGTTTCTTTTTACGATTTAAGCCAATTGGGTAAAAATAGTCGCCCTTTTTCCATTTCCTTATTACTAAAGGATACTTTAACGTATTTTTTTGAATGAATACCTCTTTTAGTGAATTATTATAACGTTCAGGTACTATCGAAAATTTTAGTGATAGTGGATGAGTTAATTCCACCAGACTTTCGTTTATAAGAAACTCCTCCTCCTCCTCTTCCTTCTTATCAATAGGTGATAATAACAATACATCACGATTCTTCACCAAAACATGAGTTGAAGACACTAATTGTTTTCCGCTCAATCCGTCTAACAAAGTCTCAAGATTCTCTAATTCTTTAAAACCAAATTCACTAAAAAGCCCAAACAAATAGGTCGACAAAGGACTTAATTCGTTTAATTTATGGATTGAAATTTCAAACCTCCCATCTATTTCAATAAAAAGTTCGTCTTTCAATTTTTGAAGATATGCAGAGGCAATGGTTTCGGTCTGATTTAAATAATGTAGTGTGTTTTTGAAGTTGTCTGAAAAAGTAGGATGAAGTTCATTCAATTTCGGAATAATCTCTAATCGTATTTTATTTCTCAAATACTTAGTATCGGCATTGCTAGCATCTTCTCTCCATTTTAGTTTTTGTTCATCAGCATATGACTCTAACTCCTGCCTAGTAAAAGGCAACAGAGGTCTTCTTAGATTAGCTGTTTTAGCTGGTATACCGGTTAATCCTTCAATACCCGTACCTCTAGAAAGGTTAATTAAAAAAGTCTCCACATTATCATTGGCATGGTGGGCGGTTAATACATATGGAATATTATGCTTTACTAATAGCTGTTCAAACCAAGTATAGCGAAGTTTGCGTGCTGCCATTTGAACTGAAACTTTGTGTTGATTTACATAGCCAATAGTATCAAAATGGGTCACGTAAACCACTACACCTAAATTCTCTCCATGTTCACGAACAAAATTTTCATCTCCATTACTATCTTTTCCTCGTAATCTAAAATTGCAATGTGCTAGAGAAAATTGAAGTTGAGCCTGCTGGCACAAATCAGTTAGCACCATACTATCCAATCCGCCACTACAAGCAATTATGAAGTGATTACTTAGCAACTCAGAAAAAGAATTTTCAATATGTTTTTTAAACGCTTTTAACACGGTATAAAGGTAACTAAGTATATATGAACATTCAGAATATCCTCGAGTTTTATCCCTTAAATCATCTCCTAAGTATTAAGAAATTGATTTAACGAAAGAAGCCACTTTCTCAGCATGAATTTTGGCTAAATCCCCGTTGGTAATTCCTTTTTCTTCATAGAAATTTTCACCATATTTTGGCAGAGAAAAGTTTTCCACAACATCACCCTTAAACCTAGTTAACATTTTTTCAGCGACCTCTAAAGCTCCAATAGCACCACGACCTCCATTTGATGTAGCCATTAACAGAATCTTTTTATCAACTAAAAATTGAGCATCTAACCTAGAAAGCCAATCTATTACATTTTTAAAATAAGCAGACGGGTAGCTATTATGCTCATTTACAGAAATTATCAAACCTTTGGCATTTCTTATTTCATTCTTAAATTCAACAAGTGAATTTGAGAATCCACTATCCCTTTCAACATCTTGGCTATACATAGGAAATGAATAAGTAGACATATCACGTAATCGTACTTCATGATGACCTTTTATTAAAGAGGATGTAAACTTTACCAATTTATAATTGATAGAAGTGGAAGAATTACTACCTGCAAATGCTAAAACATACCCCATGGACCTGATTTTTTTGAATGTTTGCGAATTTAATTCAATTAGAATAAACCTTAACTTATTTTATCTAATTTTGCAGCCGTAAACATCCAAACATACTGTTTTATAAGTATATAGGATATAGGATATAATTACTATAATGAGCAACTCTAAGTCAAGATTGTTTTTTTTAGATGCCATAAGAGCTTGGGCCATCTTAATGATGTTACAAGGTCATTTCATTGATGGATTACTAGATAATGCCTTTCGAGATAATTCTAATTTTCTGTTTAGTACATGGAAATATTTTAGAGGAATTACAGCGCCTGTATTCTTTACCGTATCTGGTTTTATATTCACCTTTCTATTGATTAAATCTCCACAAACCGGTTGGGACAACCCTCGTGTTAAGAAAGGACTTAAAAGGGGATTAGAACTTTTAGCCATAGGATACCTTTTGAGAATGAACCTCTTCGGTATTTTCAAAGGGGAAATTTACGACTCGTTTTACCTTATAGACGTTTTACATTGTATAGGATTTTCATTATTGTTTATCACCAGTTTTTACTTACTCACCTTCGCTAAACAAAAATGGGTTTTCCCTACAATACTGTTTTCCACAACATTTATATTATTCTTATTTGAACCTACATATAAGGCATCTAGTTTTGAATATTTACCTCAATTTATAGCGAATTACCTATCAAAGTCGAATGGGTCTGTATTTACAATAATACCATGGTTGGGCTATGCTACCATTGGTAGTTTTATGTCGGTACTATTCACCAAATATCAGGGCAATAAAAATTTATATTCCTACATCGTTCCTATTTATATACTAACCGGATTGGTTTTAATCCTTTTTTCTTCAGACTTTTTCTATTCCATTTTTGAAGTAACAGGCATACAATTATTCCAATCTATTTTCAATAACAACTATCTATTCATTCGTTTAGGTGATGTTCTTATCGTTTTTTCAATATTTATTATGCTACGTAAATTTTTAATGAATAGTACTTGGTTGAAAATAGGACAAAGCACATTATCGATATACATTATTCATTTTATTATTCTTTACGGTAGTTTTACGGGTATTGGGCTATATAGCTTTTTCCATCATTCTTTAAATCCTTGGGTAGCAGTATTTGGCACAATACTATTTATGATTGCAAGCACGTACTTAGCCTTAAAATATGAAAGCCATAAAGCGGAAATTAAATCTGGTGTGTTTTCATTTTTATCTACTACAAGAATATACTTAGAACAAGCTGCACTTATCGCTTTTGAAATAGCAAGAACGCTAACCGAAAAAATACTTCGCGTTTTAGGCTTAATAAAAAATTAATGAACGTTCTTTCTAATTCATCCTAGGAGCAAATTATTAAAACAAAAAAGCAGCCTTAAGGCTGCTTTTTTTATATATGTTAGCTACACTTTTAAATATGCAATGCACGATCATCAGTAGCTGCTAATGCCGCTTCTTTAACTGCTTCTGCATATGTTGGGTGAGCATGACTCATTCGAGAAATATCCTCAGCTGATGCTCTAAACTCCATTGCAGTTACAGCTTCAGTTATTAAATCTGCACAGCGAGCACCAATCATATGCACCCCTAATACTTCATCCGTCTTCTTGTCTGCCAATATCTTTACGAAACCATCGGTATCCATACTTGCTCTTGCACGTCCTAAAGCACGCATAGGAAACTGCCCTACTTTGTAATCAACACCAGCCTCTTTAAGCTCCTCTTCTGTTTTACCAACCGCAGCAACTTCTGGCCATGTGTAAACTACACCTGGTATCAAATTATAATCGATATGGGGTTTTTGACCTGCTATCTGCTCAGCAACTAAAGTACCTTCCTCTTCCGCTTTATGAGCCAACATAGCACCTTTAATAACATCGCCAATAGCATATATGTTACTAACATTTGTCTTTAAATGATCATCAACGATAACTTTACCCCTATCATCTAGTTTTACACCAGCAGCATCAACATTTAATCCATCGGTATAAGGTCTTCTACCTACAGCAACCAAACAATAGTCACCTTCAAAAACAATTTCCTGACCTTTTTTATCGTCAGCCTTTACAATTATTGTATCGCCTTTTCTTTCTACTGATTTTACTTTGTGTGATAATGCAAATTTTACTTTTTGCTTTTTCATCACCTTGGTCAATTCTTTTGAAAGGGCTGCATCCATACCAGGAATAATACGATCCATGAATTCAACAACAGTTACATCAGCACCTAGTCGTTTATATACCTGACCTAATTCTAACCCGATTACACCACCACCAATGACGATCATATGTTTTGGTACTTCTTTAAGCTCTAAAGCCTCAGTAGATGTGATAATACGTTCCTTATCAATCTTAATAAATGGTAAGGTAGATGGTTTAGACCCTGTAGCAATTATTATATTTTTTGCCTCTATTTCTTCTGTTTTACCGTCGTTCTTTTTAATACTAACATGCGTAGCATCTTTAAAACTTCCTATTCCCTCGAAAACAGTAATCTTATTTTTATCCATTAAGAATTGAATACCCTTGGTAGTTTGGTCAACCACGCCTTGCTTACGACCAATCATTTTTTCCAAATTCACCTTTATTTCTCCAGGAATTTCAATTCCGTGTTCTTCAAAATGATTAATGGCATCTTCATAATGATGAGAAGAATCTAACATTGCCTTAGAAGGTATACACCCTACATTTAAACAAGTTCCACCTAAAGTAGAATATTTTTCAATTATTGCTGTTTTCATTCCTAGTTGTGCACAACGTATTGCTGCTACGTATCCTCCAGGTCCTGAGCCTATAATGGCTACATCATATTGATCCATAAAATATTTGTTTTCTAATGTGATACAAAATTAATACTATTTTTAGTTTTAAAGGGGTATAGCAGTAGAATGCTTGACCTCTTTTATCGTAAAAGAACTTTGTGTGCTACCAATATGATTCATGGCAGTTAGTTTGTTGACCATAAAATTTCGGTACGCCTCCATATCTTGAACATGAATTTTCAACAGATAGTCATAATCACCACTTAAATGGTGACATTCTACCACTTCTCGTAATCGTAAAACTTGAGCTTCAAATTGAGCAATATTATCTTTTACATGCTGCACTAGTTTTACATGACAGAATACCGTAAAATTCCTATCAACCACCGCCTTATCTACCAAGGCAACATAATTCCTTATAGCACCAGTCCTTTCTAACCTTTTTATACGCTCATAAATAGCTGTTGTAGACAAGCCAAGTTTTAAAGCATATTCTTTAGTAGTTTTTTTACTATCTGCCTGTAAAAGCACTAATAAATTGATATCCGTTTCGTCAAGTTTCATAGTGATTATGATTCTAAAGAGTCTAACAAATTTAATCATTCACAGAAAACAAATCTATTAATTTAAAAATATTAGTTTAAAAAACCAATTAATGAAGTTCATATTGACAATTACTCTACAAAAAGTTAGATTTACTTAAAATTACAATCCATGAGCCAAAAAACTAGCAACGATTTACAAGACTTACAATATTTCGGAGAATATGGTGGTGTTAATCCATCCATATCAGATTCCTCTACTTATACATTTATATCGGCAAAAACAATGTTCGATACTTTTGAGGGGAATACTGAAGGTTGTTATTTATACAGTAGACATTCATCACCTTCTAATTTATACTTAGGAGAAGCTCTAGCTGCAATAGAAGGTACCGAAAGCGCAAACGTTACCGCTAGTGGCATGGGAGCAATTACTGCCGTTATACTTCAACTTTGTAACGCAGGTGACCACATTATAAGTAGCAGAACCATTTATGGAGGCACCTATGCGTTTATGAAAAATTTTTTAATCAAATTCGGAATTAAGACAACCTTCTTAGATATCACAGATCTTGATGCAGTATCGAAAGCCATTACGTCAAAAACGAAAATGATTTATTGTGAAAGTGTTAGCAACCCTTTATTAGAGGTAGCGGATATTTCTGCACTTTCACGCATAGCAAAGAACAATGAACTTCCTTTGGTGGTTGATAATACATTTTCACCCCTTTCTGTAACCCCTGCTAAATTAGGCGCTGATATTGTTATTCATAGTCTTACCAAATTTATAAACGGAACTAGCGATTGTGTTGCAGGTGCAGTTTGCGGTACATCAGAATTTTGCCTTAGCCTTAAAGACGTTAATAATGGTGCTGGTATGTTGTTGGGTAGTACATTAGATAGTTTACGTGCAGCCTCTATATTGAAAAATATGCGAACGCTCCACATACGCATGAAAAAGCATAGCGATAATGCAATGTTCTTAGCAGAGAATTTTGAAAAAGACGGACTACGTGTAGTTTACCCAGGACTTCCCTCCCATCCTGGACATTTGATTATGGAAGATCAAATGAATCCTGAATATGGATATGGTGGATTGGTTACTATGGATGTTGGTACAATAGAAAATGCGAATGCGCTAATGGAATTAATGCAAGAGAGAAAGTTGGGATACTTAGCAGTTAGCCTAGGTTTCTATAAAACACTTTTCAGCGCACCAGGAAGCTCTACTTCCTCTGAAATTCCTTTAGAAGAGCAAAAAGAAATGGGCCTAGGAAACGGATTAATTCGTTTTTCAATTGGGTTAGATGATGATATTAAAAGAACTTATTCGCTAATGAAACAATGCCTAATAGACCTTAAAATACTGGATATCATTGGCGTAAACTCATAATATTCAAATTATGATACGGCTTGCACATCCGTAGCATAAATCGTAATATTACGTATTAACCAAACGCATTTTAAATGTCAAACCAAAATTCAAATGAGCATAGGGAAAACGAACATATCGTAGCCAACAAAGAACTTAATCTGCTAGAAGCCCTCCTTCCCGTTGTGCTTTTGATGTCAATGTTAGCTTATAATATATTCTTTGCAGATGGAGAATGGTTTGGAGAATATTCAAATCAGATTATATTACTTATTGGAGGTGTATTTGCTGCCATAGTTGGTTTTTTCAATAAGACCACATTCGAAACCATGGTTAGGGAAATTTATGAGAACCTAAAAAGTGTTTTCATTCCTATCATGATATTGTTTTTGGTTGGTGCATTGGCGGGCACTTGGTTAGTAAGCGGAATTATTCCAGCAATGGTTTATTACGGACTAAAAGTGTTGAGTCCATCAATATTCTTACCTGCATCAATTGTAATTGCCGCTATCATTTCTATTGCTACCGGTAGCTCATGGACAACTTCGGCGACCGTAGGTATCGCTCTGGTAGGTATAGGATCAGCATTGGGCATACCAACAGGCATGATTGCAGGTGCGGTAATTTCAGGAGCATATTTCGGGGATAAAATGTCTCCTTTAAGTGACACCACGAATTTAGCACCCGCTATGGCAGGAACAGACTTGTTCACACATATTAAGTATATGTTCTATACAACAGGCCCTACCATATTAATAACAATTATTGCCTTTTCTATAATCAGTTTAAATATTGACACTACGGGTAATGCAGATGTAACAGGATTACTAAAAACAATTGCGCATACATTTAATATAACACCATATTTATTTATAGTACCATTAGCGGTAATTGCTCTGATCTTATTGAAAACCAAGCCCCTAATAGCACTGGGCGTAGGAGTTCTTTTGGCAGCTGTTTTTGCTTTTATTTTTCAACCTGAAATTTTATCAAGTCTTTCAGATTCTAAATTCAGCGCCCTTATCAATTCTATGCTGACAGACACTGCTATAGTAACTGAAAACGAAAAATTGAATGAGCTTTTTAGTTCAGGAGGTATGAATGGAATGCTGTGGACCATTTATCTTATCTGCTGCGCCATGGTTTTTGGAGGCATAATGGATGGTATTGGCGCACTAGCGAGAATTACCCAATCATTACTAGCCGTTGCAAAAAGTGTATTCGGACTTTTTACAAGCACAGTTCTTAGTTGTATCGGTTTAAATGTAATAGCCAGTGATCAATATTTGGCAATAGTAATTCCTGGTAAAATGTTCAAAAAAGCGTATCAAGATAGAGGGTTGGCACCTGAAAACTTGAGTAGAACTTTGGAAGATTCCGGTACTGTTACTTCTGTACTAATACCTTGGAACACCTGCGGAGCATATCAATCTGGAGTATTAGGCGTAAGTGTTTCAGAATATTTCGCATACGCTATATTCAATTGGTTGAGTCCTATTATGACGTTAATATTTGCGGCCTTCAATATTAAAATAAGACAGCTCATTAAAAAAGAAGCTTAATTTCTACTTTAACG
>RCMY010005899.1_pt1 | contig 10326 bp, 8 predicted proteins | sample 2041341 | NCBI WGS metagenome assembly RCMY01 (sample SAMN09708234, study PRJNA481090) | Marine sediment metagenome, whole genome shotgun sequencing project.
CCCAGGGGTGTCAGGATCGTTGCCGGCAAGCGGTGTGCCGTTGAGTGCAAGATCAGCGAGTTCGACCAACCGATCAGCCTGACGTTGGCGGAGCGTTCGTTGGGGTGCGACCGAATCAGCCGGGTCGGGTTTGGTGAACAGTGCGTCTGTCACCAGTGCGGTGCCTGCCGCGTCGAGATGGAACCGGCCGTCGCTCTCACCGAAAATGTCGCCCTGCAACGTCAGGTACCGGTCGTTGAAGCGGGCTTCGACCTCATCTTGGGTTTGTTCGGGTCGTACCCGCCATTGCCACACATCGATCCGGTCTTTGAACACCGAGAAATCCACACCGCTGGCGGCACGCAACAAATCAAGCAGGTCATCGTTGAACCGGGTAGTACCAGCCGCTTGTGCTGCTGTCCGCAACACGTCGGCGTGATCGACAGTGATCTCGCCGGCCTCCAACGCATCAGCAACCAGGGTGTGTTGACCACAGAACCGGACGATCCGGTGCAGCCGTTCGGCTTCGCGACCAATGACGTTGCCGAGCACGATCATGTGGCGTTGCGGGGTGGCGAATCCTTCAGCGGCGTGGGCGTCGATCGCGTCGAATTCGACCAACCCGGCAACCGCTTCAGCTCGCAGACGTTCAGCCTCGGCAAGCTTCGCGACAGCCTCGGCGCCAGCGGCGCGGGCTGCCGCGATCGAACGGACAGCTACCCGATTCGTGTTGATGATTCCCGCCAGAGCCATACACAAAACACTACTCAGGGGGTATGACAGCCGATCTCGTGAGAGAGTCCCCAACATGGAAAATCTCGGTGAGCACTACGGACAAGTCGATCTCGTGACTCGGATCCTCGGCCAGCTCTCCGACGCAGGGATCGACATCGACGCGCTGGCTCGCGGGCAACTCTCCGGCGTCGACGAATTCCACCTCGGCGGCGGCATGGCCACCGCAGCGCTCCTTGCCGACCTGCACCTCGCCGACGATGCTCGCGTGATCGATATCGGCTCCGGCATCGGAGGAGCCGCCAGGCAACTGGCGGCTGGCTCGGCCCGTCACGTCACTGGCATCGATCTCACGCCCGACTTCGTGCAGCTCGCCACCGAGCTCAGCGCCCGCACCGGTCTCAGTTCGAGCACCTCGTTCGAGGTCGGCAATGCCACCGAGCTCGCGTTCGAAGACCGCAGCTTCGACGCCGCCACGATGTTCCACGTCGGCATGAACATCGAGGACAAGGAGAAGCTGTTCGGTGAGCTGGCTCGAGTCGTACAGCCAGGCGGAACGATCGCTGTCTACGACATCATGAGAATCGGCGACGGTGACGTGAACTTCCCCGTCCCCTGGTCGAGCTCGCCGACGACAAGCCATCTGGCCACGCCAGAGGCGTACATCGCCGCCATGGCCTCCGCCGGCTTGTCAACTGATGAGCCCGTTGATCGTCGAGCCCTCGTTGCAGAGGCACTGGCCGCTACGGCTGCAGATCCACCCCCAGTCAACCTGTCGCACCTCATGGGCCCGAACTGGCCTGCGATGTTCACCAACCTCAGAGCCGCCCTCGGTGCTGGGATCGTGGCCCCGACCCAGATCGTGGCTCATCGAAGCTGAAGGCTCACGGCCCAGACAAATTGCACAAACGCGTCCCCCCTGAAAGCTCAGCAATGCGTTAGAGCCCATGTGCCGCGCTACTCCCCCATTTTCACCCTGTCAATCTTGTGTTTCTCCGCTGGTCTTGTCGTGCCCGGCTGCGACCGAGCCGCCGAGCCGAAGCAGCCTCCGATCGCGGCTCCCGCCATCGCTGCTCAGGCGGAAACAGCATCCACTGCCACACCCACGGGCACGGATGCCTCGATCGACAGCGTTCCCACGACTGCTTCGGCCCCACCGATGATGCTCGAGCTCACGAGCTTCGACGCCACTCCCCCGGCGGCCGACTGGCCCAAGCCGCCGATCGGTGAGCCCTTCATCGATTCCGCATACGGCACACAGATCCGTCGACTGACATCGGCAGACGGCACCCGCTTCAACCGCAACACCTACAGCAGGCGGCAGGCCGAGAACGCCGATGGCACGTTGTTCCTCACCTACCACGGCGAGGCCGAGTACCGGGTCTACGACCGAGCGACCCTCGACCTCGTCCGCACGCTCGACGTTCATCCAGATGGTGAACCCCAATGGCACCCAACCGACGCAGACCTCATCAGATCTGTCGCCGGTGGGAACTCCTACGTCGGAGACCTCCGTTGGTACGAGACGTCGATCAGCACTGGCGCCACCTCCGTCATCGCCGATCTGACCGATCGCATCGTCGACCGTTTCCCGACCGCCCTCTACATCAAGGATCAAGCCGAAGGCTCGCCGAGCGCCGACGGCGACCGCATGGCCTGGGTGGTCTTCGACGAGACCGAGAACCCAATCGGCCTCGTCAGCTACGACCTCGCCACCGACCAGGTACTCGGGGCCATCGACATCACAACGTCGTCCGATGACGCCGGCCCAATCGACTGGGTGTCGATGTCGCCGACCGGCACCTACGTGATGGCGGGCCACTGGGACGCCACAATCGTCTATGACGCGGACCTCACCAATGGCCGCCGTGTCAACAACAAAGCCGACCACAGCGACATGGCGCTCTCGGCCGCTGGCACTGACGCCTACGTGTACATCGACTTCTCGGCCGGACCGGACGGCGGTTGGCTCGTAGCTGTCGATCTCTCCACCCTCGAGCGAACACGACTCGTCGACCTCTATGAGGACGCCAACACCAGCATTCACATCTCAGGCAAGGGCTACGACCGACCCGGCTGGGTCGTGGTGTCCACATACAACTGCAAGGTCCCTGGCGCTTGGTCATGCGAAAAGGTGATGCTGGTCGGCCTCGGCGAGACCGGCCGGATCTACGACCTCGCCCATACATACAATTGTGGCGACAACTACTGGACCGAGACTCATGCTGTGGTGAACCGATCCTTCACCAGGGTGTACTTCAACTCGGACGCCGGATCGTGCGGTATGGACGCCGAGGTCTATGAGCTGACGCTTCCCACCCTGCCCGCAGCCGCAGCAGCCAGCGATGACTGACCTGGCGTCTCGAGAGGCTCCGCTGCCTACTCTCGTTGCGTTGACTGATTCGCCAGACCCGCTTCTCGGCACCTCACCGACCTTCGACGAGGTGTACCACCGCGAGTACCGGGCACTGTTGGGCCTGGGGTTCGTACTGACAGGCAGCCGCCCCATCGCCGAGGACCTCGTCCAGGACACCTTCGCTGAAGCTCACAAGAGATGGAGCAACGTCGCAGAATACGACAACATCGGCGCATGGCTTCGCCGCGTCCTGGTGAACAAGGCAACCTCTCGCGGCCGTCGACTCGTCTCCGAGGCCAAGATGCTCGCCACGTTCCGAAATCGGCGCACCCCCGACGTCACCATTCCTGAGAACAGCAGCGAGATCTGGGCAGCGGTTCGGTCCCTGCCCAAACGCCAAGCCCAGAGCATTGCGCTCTTCTATTGGGAGGACCGGCCGGTCGCCGATATTGCCGAGATTCTCGATTGCGGAGAAGAAACTGTGAAGACGCACCTCAAACGGGCTCGAGCAGCGCTCGCCCGAACACTCCCCGACGACAACGAGCCGACATGAATCTCGACGACCAACTCCGCTCCGCCGCCGCCGACGTCCGTTCCGAACTCGGTTCGACCAAACCTCCGCCGTTCGAACCACCTTCGCCAACGGGGTCTCGAGTTGCCCTGCTCGCCCTCGTTGCCCTCGCCATCGGCGGAGGTTGGTGGTTGTCCACGACAAGCAACGACAGCAATCCCGTAGAGATCGACCTGGCGGCTGAGGACTCAGGAGTCGAGCCGCCTGACGCCACTACATCGGCCGCCGACGACCGAGACCCTCTCGCGGCGATCGTCGCTGGCGTATCGACGGCCGATGCCGTAGCAAACTCTTCGATGGACCAGCCCCAGCGCCACCCGTCCTCCGAAGATCCCGATTTTGGCACCACGATCCGTCGCCTCACCGACGCCTCGATCGATGCCGTCGTTCAGCCGGTCGATTCGGCAACCCAGGCGTACAACGCCGACGGCTCCCTGCTTCTGCTCTACCGAACTGGACAGGACAGTGCGTCGAAGGGCCACGTCGTGCTCGACGCCTCGACTGGCGACCTGATCACCGAACTCGACCTCGAGGGTCGGTCCGACATCGAGAACGTCTCATGGGACCCCTTCGACCCCGACACTCTCATCTTCCAACGAGGCGCTGAACTCGTAGACGTCGACGCACGGACAGGCGAGATCACCTTCACTGCTGGCTTCTCCGGCTGCACCTCGATCGGCAACGGCTCCGCCGCTGGCAGCACGATCAGCCAAACCGGCATCATCGGCTTCCTCTGCGAACTTCCCGACGGGACGAATCAATGGCTGGCATTCGACCGCGCCGAGGGTCGCACGATCGCCGGTGATCTGGCATCGATCAATGCTGCTCCCTTCCCGAGCATCTCTGGCTCCTTCTTCGCCGTCGTGGGTACCGACCGAATCCTGATCCTCGATGAGGGACTCACCGAGGTTCGCTCGGTCGACATCGAGGCCTCATCGTTCACGATGGCGCAGGATCGCGGTGGCAACGATCTCGTGGTTGCCACCGTCTTCGGCGGACCGACCGCCACCGGAACGATCGTGACCGTTCAACTGGCCACCGGACGCGTCGACGTGGTCGTCGGTCCAGAGACCGGCTACCCCTATCCCCCATCGGGGACCCAGCTCTCGACCGCCGCGACTGACACACCGTTCCGCGTCGCGATCTCGACGAACAATGCGGACGAAACCGGAGTGCTCGTGAACGAGGTCATGCTGCTCGATCTCGACGGCTCGAACTCGACGCTGTCCCGGTTGGCGCACCACCGCAACGACGGTGCGCCGGTCGGGGCCTGGCCATCCACGTCGATGGTGGCCCTCGCCCCGTCAGGCGATCGGGTGCTTTTCTCTTCGAACTGGGGCACCAAGGCAATCGACACGTATGAGATCCTCCTGACTGGCTGACGAACTCCGCCCCTCGCAGCAGCATCAATCGGTAACCTCTGCCAATGCGTTGGTCCCAGTTGTTCTCACCCACCCTCCGAGATGCCCCGAACGACGCGGTGGCGCCAAGCCACAAGCTGCTGATCCGAGGTGGTTTCATCCGCCAACTGCACGCGGGGCACTACTCGATGCTGCCCCTCGGGTGGCGCGTCCATCAGAAGGTCGCCACCATCGTCCGCGAAGAGATCAATGCCCTCGGCGGTCAGGAATTCCTCCTGCCGACAATGCATCCAGCCGCCATCTGGGAGCAATCCGGACGCTGGGACACCATGGGCGAGATCATGTTCCGAATCGAGGATCGCAAGGGCGCGATGAACGCGCTCGGCATCACCCACGAGGAGATCTTCGCAACCGTCGCCTCCGAGCTCAGCTCCTACAAACAGCTCCCCCAGATCTGGTACCACATCCAGACCAAGTTCCGTGACGAAGCCAGGCCCAAGAGCGGGCTGCTCCGAGTCCGAGAGTTCCACATGAAGGACTCGTACTCATTCGACATCGACGAGGCCGGTCTCGACCGCGCCTTCGAGGCCCATGACGCCGCGTATCGCAAGATCTTCGAACGCATTGGTGTTCCTGCGTTCGGCGTCCAGGCCAGCTCGGGCGCCATGGGCGGCGACAGCTCGGTCGAGTTCATGACCCCATCCGACGCTGGCGAGGACGACGTCGTGATCTGCCCCTCGTGCGACTACGCAGGCAACGTCGAAAAGGCCACGTCGACCCTGCCAACGATCGACGACGGCGAAGCCACCGAGCTCGAAAAGTTCGCCACCCCAGGGGTGCGCACGATCGCTGCGCTCGAAGCATTCGAGGGTGGCGCAGCAGCAACCCACCAGCTCAAGACCCTCGTCATGGTGCTCGACGGTGTCACGACCCTCGTCGTCGTGCGGGGCGACCACCAGCTCAACACCCAAAAGCTGGCCGACATCACCGGCGCCATCGACATCAGGCCTGCTGAAGTCGACGAAGCCGTTGCTGCGCTCGGCGCCAGGCCCGGCTCGCTCGGGGCCGTCGCTGTCAACGACGTGCGAGTCATCGCTGATCTCGAACTCGAGGGCCGAGTCAACATGACCACCGGGGCCAACGAGGACGACTGGCACTACCGAGGCGTCAGCGTCGAGCGAGACCTCAACGTCGAACAGTTCGTCGACCTCCGCCAGGTCGAAGCCGGCGAGGCGTGCCCCGTCTGCTCAACCGCTCTGACCGTCGTTCGCTGCATCGAGGTCGGCCACATCTTCAAACTCGGCACGACCTACGCCGACAAGTTCGGCGTCACGGTTGCCGACACCGATGGCAAGGTTGCCCCGGTTCACATGGGCAGCTACGGCATCGGTATCGGCCGCAACATGGCCGCCGCCGTCGAAGCCCACCACGACGACAAGGGCATTGTCTGGCCCGTCTCGATCGCCCCATACGAACTCGTCATCACCCTCATGCGCACCGATGAGGAGACGCTCGCCGCAGGCAACGAGCTCTACACCGAGTTCAAGCGGGCAGGCGTCGACGTTCTCATCGACGACCGCGATGCCCGAGCTGGCGTGAAGTTCGCCGACGCTGAGCTGATCGGATTCCCCTACCGCATCACCCTTGGCCCCCGCGGCCTGAAGAACGGTGAGGCCGAGGTGACGTGTCGTCTCGACGGCGAGACCAGCAACGTTCCCATGGGCGACGTTGTTGGGCAGCTCACACAGGAGATCGCTGCCAAGCGCGATCATGGTCGACATGGCTGAAACCAACGCACCATTCCGTCGCCACCCAGGGCGGTTCTTCGACGACCTCGATGCAGCCGCCAGCGCCGTGGTCTGGCATCTTCGCTCCACCAGTGGCCAATTCGATCGGCTCAGTCAGCAGTCAGATCCGCAGCGGCTCACCGCTGAGGACATCGTCGCCTGCTCGATGACTGGCTACTCGGTGCCGCCGCCGTCAGCTGCCTGGCTGCTCGGGCCAGAAGGGCAGTGGCTCACCACCGAGATTCTCGCCGACATCCCTTCGGACACAGCGCTTTGGGAATGCGATGCTGCCCACATCCTGCGAGCCGCCGATCTATTCCAACTCCTACGGGCGCCGACGTCCCAGCTTCCGACGCTCCCCGACACCGCTGCGCTCGGTCAGGCCACCGCCACCCGCCTCCTCGCTGCCAAGCGGCCGTTGCTGGCACCGATTGATGATCGAGAGATCCGTCAGACACTCCGCTACCCCAAAGACGCTCTCTGGTTCCGCCGGTGGCGCGAGGTGATGGACGACGAGCTGTTGTCGATGGCTCGTACCACTCGCCACCTCGCCGCCGAGGACGAACCAGAAGCAATCAACCTCAGCGAGCTCCGCGTACTTGACATCGTGATCCGCCGCCGGACCAAAAGCCCCAAGCACTAAAGACATGGGGTCAGGTCCCATCAACACCAGCTTCCAAGGAATGCCGTAGCTCGGGTTCGAAAAATCCGAGCTGGTGTTGATGGGACCTGACCCCGGCGCTTAGTCGATGGCGTCGGTGACGGCGTCGCGTAGCTCGTCGAGCGGAGTGTCGACCAACATGGTGTCCTCGACCGTGTCGTCGTCGACCATCAACCACACCAGCACGCCGAGGAACGCCCCGACGAGCGGGAAGACGAAGAAGACCCAGAGCTGGGTGATCGCGTCACCACCGGCAAACAAGGCCATACCGAAGCTTCGGGCCGGGTTCACCGAGGTGAAATCGATCGGCATGCTGAACAGGTGAATGAGCGTCAGCGTGAAACCAACTGCCAGGCCACGAGCCGCAGCGGGGAACCCTTCATCAGCGGTGGCGAGAACGACGAACATCAGCACTGCGGTGAGCATCACCTCGGCGATGATCACCGATCCAAGTGCGTAGAACCCGTTGTCGACGCCGTAGAGGTTGACAGCGAAGTTCGATGCGTCGGCATCGAAGCCACCCAGCCCGCCTCGGGCGATCAACAAGATCACGAAGCCGCCGAACACTGAACCGAGCAGCTGGGCGGCCCAGTACAGGGGCACCAGCGCAGTGTCGATCTTGCGCATGATCGCCATGCCCAAGGTGACCGCAGGATTGATGTGGCAACCCGAGACAGGGCCAACCGCATACGTGGCGATCATCAATGCGATGCCGAAGCCGAGCGCCACCCCAAGGATGCCAACACCGCCCTCACCGGTCGCGAGAACTGCGGTCCCTGGACCACCGAGCATCAAGATGAAGGTGCCGACGAACTCGGCGGCAAAGATTCGACCGTTGGTCACACTGAACTCCTGGGCAAGACGAACTCGAGAGGTCCGCATTTGAGCACACCTGCGGTTCGTTGGCCCGCTCTGTCGCCGAACGATTCCAACGTGCGACGAGTCGCAGAGGGCGCCTTGCCCAAGTCGCCGGGACTTCGCAGTCCTCGACGGAGGCGTTCCACCCATAAAGAAGGGCGGCCGCTGCGACGATCACTTCATCATCAAGACGTCCACGGGTGTCGTATTCGCGGGCCTTCGGGCCCGACGGGAGCTGGCCCTCCAGCATTGCCGCCGCCCGCTGGGGGCCCGCTCCCACAGCCACCGGTGTCCTTCCGCATGGGGCATGCCCCTACCCTTCGCGCATGACGACGGATTGGTGGACACGCCGACTCGAGGCCCTGCTCGGTATTCCGAGCACGCAGGGCAACTCGATCACCGTGTTGCGCAATGGCGATGAGATATTCGCTTCCATGCTCGATGCCATCCGCTCGGCTCACCGGTCAATCGACCTGGTCACCTTTGTGTTCTGGAAGGGGCCAATCACACAAACGTTCACCGACGCCCTGATCGAACGAGCCCAAGCCGGGGTCCGCGTCCGCCTGCTTCTCGACACCTTCGGTTCCCGCCACATCGCCGCCTCGCAGAAGCGAGCCATGCGCTCCGCCGGTATCGACCTGCGCTGGTTTCGACCGATCGAACCGGCCGAGGGCAAGCGACTGACGAGGGTCAATCGTCGAACTCACCGCAAGGTGTTGATCTGCGATGAGCAGGTCGGTTTCACCGGCGGCGTCGGCATTGCGCAGGAATGGACCGGCACTGCTTCCACAAGCGACGAGTGGAGGGACACACACTTCCGAGTGGAGGGGCCAGCCGTCAACGGTCTCCACGGTGGCTTCATCGACAACTGGCTCGAGACCGGTCCGCTCCAGATCGACGATGCATTCGATCATTTCCCAGACCTCCCCGCTCGAGGCCCATCCAGGGTGCAGGTCGTTCGAGGCGCCGCAGAAGCCGGCAGCAACGACATCGCCAACCTCTTCGAGATCCTGTTCCGCGAAGCGCAGGAACACATCCGGATCACGACCGCATACTTCAACCCAGACGATGAGGTCGCAGCGATGCTGATCGATGCTGCCCATCGGGGGGTGACCGTCGAGGTGTTGGTGCCCGGCCGCCATGCGGACAAACGATTCGTCCAGATCGTCGGCGAAGCTCGCTATGCCGAACTGCTCGCCGCCGGCATCAACATCTGGGCCTACGACCGAACCATGTTGCATGCAAAGGTCGTCAGCGTCGACGGCCTCGTCGCCTCGGTGGGCTCGGCCAACATCAACCAACGCAGCATGCAATACGACGAAGAGCTCAACCTGGTCATCCTCGACCCCAACGTCGTCGCCGAACTCGATGCCGACTTTGCGAATGACGTGCAAGAGAGCGAGACCATCGACCCGAGCGAATGGGAGCTTCGAGGACCGTTCCAACGAGCAGCCGAACGAGCGGCCTCTGTCGTGTCAGATCTCATCTGAGGTCGGGCGGGTAGCGGAACGCCACACGCCGTCCCCAGAGGGAGCCCGTAGCCTCTGGGAGGTGCCGTCTCGCCTGTTCGTCATCGTCATCGTGATCGTCGGCGCCGTAGGGCTTGCACTCGGGGCTCTTTCGCTTGCAGGCACCGACAACGGCGGCGACAGTGCATCGCCCGACGTCGTCCTCCCCCCTCGTTCCACGACGGGCCCGGCCACGACGGCACCCGCAGAACTTTCGACCACCACGACGACCGCAGCCCCTCGATCGACCACCACAGCCTTGGTGTCGACGACCACGACGCAGGCGCCGTCGACCACCACAACCACCGAGCCACCACCTGAACGCAATCTGCTCGGCGGCGACGATCCCGAGGACCGACTCATGCCAGACCTGGTGTGCTTCGACCTTCAAGCCGCGCAAGACGAGATCCAAGACCACGGGGTCTTCTTCTCTCGCAGCGAAGACGCCAGCGGCGACGGTCGACGCCAGCTCTGGGATCGCAACTGGGTCGTCATCGACCAGGACCCTGCACC
>RCMY010009104.1_pt1 | contig 10325 bp, 9 predicted proteins | sample 2041341 | NCBI WGS metagenome assembly RCMY01 (sample SAMN09708234, study PRJNA481090) | Marine sediment metagenome, whole genome shotgun sequencing project.
GAGCACCACCACATGTTCCGCGAGGTCAGCAACAATCCGGCGCTCATGTCCAACGCGATTGACGTGGACCCTGCGTCGATCTCCGCCGACGATCTGCGTCAGCGTGCTTGGGACATAGTGCTTCCCCTGTATCTTGAACGCCTCGACGGGTTGATCGAGCGCTATGGCACGGCAAGAACGGACGGAGGCAGTAGCGCGGACCTGACTGAAATTGGCAAGGCAGCCGCCGCTGGCCGCATCGCCACATTGTTGATCGACGCCGACCGCGTGGTGCCAGGCCATTTCAATTCTGAAACCGGCCACGTCGCATTCGCCCGTCTCGAAGACCCGGATGTCGATGATCTGCTCGACGATCTGGGCGAGCATACGCTGCGCACCGGGGGTGAAGTCATCGTCGTCCCGAGAGCGCATGCCCTCTGATACCGGCATCGCGGCGATTTTCCGGTTCTAAGATCGGATACGACGGCGCGTCTCCGGCACTTCTTGCAGTGCCGGGGCTACCGTACTTTGCTCCGGTTGCTCACCGAAGCTACCCCCCGTAAAATGGAAGAGTGCTGCGTAATTCACGGTGGCCCGCCGCAAAGACGGACGTGAGTTGCTCAGTGGCGGCCATCTCAGTCAGATGTGACTCGCGAATGTCCGCATCGGGTAAGCTGCGCCGCAGCGCCGGTTCCTGCAACCAATGGCAGTTCTGGGCCGGAAGCAGCAGATGACACGTAGGGCGGAAAGTGTGCATTCGCTGCACCTGCGAGATCACCTGTTCAGACAGGTGGAAGCAGACATTCACAGCCTTACAGCCGCTGTCACTCTTGCTGCGGGCTGCACCAAAGACAGCAATGCGCAGGAAACGGGCTTTGCAAATCTTTGCGATTAAACTCGTAGCACCTAATAGTAGCTGTCCCATCCGGGATATCACATAGACGGCGCTCTGCATTTTTCATGGCAAGATCTGTTCTGAGGGATTTTCGGGACGGGGTGCAACCATGCTGATCCATCTTCACAAGCAGGCGACGACGACGCCGAAGGTAAGGGCGGCGATCCAGGTGAGTGACGAGCCTGCGTCGGTACTTGCGGAACGCTTCGGCACGACTGAGCAGACGGTGTATAAATGGAAACACCGCGACAACGTTCACGACCGCAGCCACATGCCGCACCGCCTGCAAACGACGCTGACCCCGGCCCAAGAGGCGGTTGCGGCACCCCGGAGGCGCCCGAACCTGCGCTGCGGCTGGAATTGCGCCGAGCCTTCAACGCCAACGGCAACCCGGTCTGGTACAAGGCAGTCTCCTCGCTGCTCAACCAGTTGTCGCTGCTGACCATCGCCCTGACCGGCGCGGCAATGCTGCGCGAGCACGAGCAGGGCACGATCAAGCATCTGATGGTAATGCCGCTGCCGCCGCTCGAGATCGCGCTGTCCAAGGTGCTGGCCATGGTGCTCGTGGTGCTGGCCGCCTTCACGCTGTCGCTGCTTTTCCTGGTGCAGCAGGCGTTGCAGGTGCCGGTCTCGGGATCGGTTCCGTTGCTGCTGACCGGCACCGCCGTCTATCTCGCCGCCGCCGCCATCTCCTTGGCACCATGGCGCAGTTCGCACTGCTGGTGATCATGGTGATCATCCCGATCATCATGCTTTCAGGTGGTCAGGGCGCAATCGAAAGCCAGCCCGACATCGTGCAGCGTCTGACTATGGCATTGCCCTCGCGTCATTTCTTGACCTTCGCCAAGGCGGTTGTGTTTCGCGGCGCGGGTGTGGAGGCGGTCTGGATCCAACTGGCGCTGATTTGGGGTTGGGGATGGTCTTCTTCGTGGCCAGCCTGGCACTGATCCGCCGTTCGATGAACCTGGCTGGATGATTTTCGTCGTCGCATTGTGCCGGGTTCTTTGGCCGTTCCCTCCGGGAACAGCGCGCAGTAAAGAGGTAGTGACGGCACATCAGCGACCGTGACCATGTCAATTGAGATCGGGTAACCGCTCCGACACTGCTGAGCCAAACTGGATTGGAAGGTGCTCTTTGAAAATACTTGTGGTGAACTGCGGCAGCTCAAGCCTGAAAGTCGGCGTTTTCGAATGTGAGGAAAAGGCGACCGAGTTGTTCAAAGCGACTTACGAAAAATTTGCAGCCGGGGCCTGTTCCTACAAGATCGCGAAAGACGGCACGACACAGACCGGGCAAGCGCCGTTCGACGACATTGCCGCCGCGTTGGCGGCCCTTCCAGATATTCTTGCGGGCCATGGGATCACCCAGCTGGAGGCGGTTGGCCATCGCATCGTCCATGGGGGCGAAACCTTCCGAACCACGACGGTCCTTGACGAGCCGACGGTCAAGGCGATTGAGGCGCTGACGCCGCTCGCGCCGCTACACAATCCCGCAAATCTGCTGGCCGTGCGCATCGCAAAAGATGTCTGGCCGCACCTGCCTCAGGTCGCGGTCTTCGATACCGCATTCCATGGCACCAATCCACCGCGCGCAACGACCTATGCTGTGCCGAAGGCCTGGCGGGATGCTGGCCTGCGACGCTTTGGCTTTCATGGCACGTCGCACAAGTATGTGGCCCTCCGTGCTGCCGAAGAGATCGGCGTGCCGGTACGTGATCTCCAGATAATCAGCGTGCATCTCGGAAACGGGGCCAGTGTTTGTGCAGTGAATCACGGGGAGAGCATGGATACGTCCATGGGCATGACACCGCTCGAAGGGTTGGTGATGGGAACGCGCTCCGGCGACGTCGATCCGGGGTTGTTTGGATTCCTGTCCCGACAACATGAGCTGTCGATCGCGGAGGTTGAGGAAGCGCTTTATTCCGACAGCGGGCTCAAGGGGCTTACAGGCTCGTCCGACATGCGCGATATCGAAGTCCGAGCAGGTGATAGTGACGTTGATGCCCAGCTTGCCATCGAAATATACGCCTACCGCGCCAGAAAATACATCGGAGCCTATGCGGCTGCGATGGGTGGCCTCGATGCCGTGATCTTTACCGGCGGAATTGGCGAGAACTCGCCGTCAATGCGTCGGCGCATCTGCGATGGACTGGAATTCATGGGTCTGAGGCTCGACCACGACCGCAACCAGTGTGTCGAACTTGCCAACCATGCGGCACCGCAAATTCAGGCTTATGGCGCGAGAGTGCGGGTGCTCGTTACCGAGACCGCCGAGCAATTGATGATCGCCCGCGAGACGGCTGCCGCCTTGACGCCGGAGGCATCCGTGACCGAGCCGATTCCCGTCGCGGTATCGGCCCGTCATGTTCACCTGTCCCGATCAGCGATCGACGCCCTGTTCGGAGTCGGATACCAGCTAACGCCCGACATCCCGTTGCGTCAGCCTGGCCAATGGGCAGCGAGCGAGCGCGTTACGCTGAAGGGGCCCAAAGGCTGCCTGGAGCGCGTCGCCATCCTTGGGCCCGAGCGTCCCCGGACGCAAATTGAAATCTCAAGAACCGATGGGTTTGCGCTCGGTATTGATGCGCCGGTTCGCGATAGTGGAAAACTGGACACTACGCCAATGGTTCGGCTTATTGGATCCGCCGGAAGCCTTGATACCGATGGGCTGATCGTGGCCGCGCGGCATATCCATATCAACCCGGAGGAAGCCAAACGCCTGGGCCTCGCGAACGGTATGCTCGTGGACGTTTATATCGGCGACGAAGAGCGCGGACTGGTGTTTGGCAAGACGCTAATCCGCATCAGCGCCGAGGCCGTAACCGAGATGCATATCGATACTGATGAGGCAAACGCCGCAGATATCCGGGTCAACGGGGAAGGATCGCTCGTTCCCAGTCTTCGCGCCGTAGCCGTAGCAAACAGAGACCCGTGATACTGCCTCCGCATCTGGAAGGGCACCTGCGCCAGACGGCGTATCGACTCGAAGGGCTCCGGTTCCTGCTGGATGAGAATTCAGCGGCAGGTCAGACTTTCGCCGCGTCCGCCCCGACGGAGTACACCCAAGGACAATCACATTCGAGCGATGTACAATGCTCGCCGACCGCTAATGGAATGCTACATTGATCCTGATCAACGCGGCGATTGGCACGGCCGTGTAGCGTGGGTGAAGCGAGAAGGAGGCTTAGATGCTTGGCTTGCGACGGATGATGTTATTGGCGGTGTTCATCGGCACGTCGGCTATGGCTCAGGATATCTCAGAAGGCGAACGACTGTTTCACCATAGGTGCGCGGCCTGCCACGGTCTCGGCGCGGATGGCACAGGGCCAATGGCACCGGTGTTGCTTTTGCAACCGACCGATTTGACGCAGTTGCAGCGTGAAAGCGATGGTGAGTTCCCGCTCGAAAGGGTGGTATGGCGTATCGAGGGTCGTCACCCGTTGGTCAGCCACGGATCATCGATGCCTGTTTATGGTGACTTTTTCGAAGGAAAGGACATCACCTTAGACACCAGTTTTGGCCAACCGATCATGACCAGCCAACCAATCGCCGATCTTATTTCTTGGCTGCAATCGATACAGGAATAGCAGGGTGACGCATCGCTGACCCGAAAAAGTGGAGGCTAAAGTGGCTTTTAATGTTGTGTGCCTTGAATGCGGTCAAGGGAACCGGATACCCGAGGCAAAACTGGATGCCGAACCCAAATGCGCGATTTGCGGGACGAGCTTGATCAAGGGAAAACCGACCGAAGTCTCGCTCGACATTCTTGTCAAAGCTGCGCGGATGGACGGCATCCCGCTCATCGTGGATTTTTGGGCCGCTTGGTGTGGGCCTTGCCGCATGATGGCACCAGAATTTGCATCGGCTGCCAAGGCGCTGAAAGGGACAGCGCGCTTTGCGAAGCTGGACACTGAGGCTCATCCGCAAGCGGGTAAACGGTACGACATCCGTGGAATTCCTCTTTTAATTGCTTTTTTTGGCGGACGCGAGATCAAGCGCCACTCTGGAGCGATACCAGCGTCAAAGATCATAGAGTGGGCATCTGTAGTATCGCACGCGAAAGGTGATGTCGGATGAGTTCCACCCGCGCCGACCCCAGCTCTACGGCATCGCGAATCTGCACAATCGATTACAGAAACGATTTTGACGCCAGCCACCGATGAAGCATAACATTTAGAGGGAGTTGAGGAATGCATGCTGATCTTGAAACCCGGCGTCGTGTTCTGATCACAATGTACCAACGTTATCTGGACGCGGACCGACGCTGGAACCTGGCTATGAGTGAGATTAGGGCATGGTTTCCAGCGGGAAACCAAATCAACCTTTCGAGAATAGGGGATCCGGGCTCACCGATACGGCGCCTTTATGAGCATCGCAAACGAGCGGTGTTCCAATTGGAAGCCGCGCAAATAAAACTTGACGTTGCGAGGCAGCGCTTGCCTAAAAAACGCCTAATATCAATTTCGGCGCCTTTCCTGCGCATCACTTACACCCGCACTGTCGCGCACATCGGTCGATAGCCTGAGCCTATAGATGGCGCCTCGGCAGGAATCGACCACGCGCTGCAATGTGCGCCAAGATCAGAGGTTTAAGCCTAATCCAAACGTTAATTCACGGAGTGGAAAATGACAGATACAGATCGATACAAACGACAAATAGAGGTACAGTTGCAAGCGCTCGGCGCACGCCTGAAACGGGTAGGAGAAACTCTGGATGAGCCAGCCGACCCGGACTTAGCGGATCAAGCGGTCGAACTGGAAGATGACGAGGTTCTGGAAGGCATTGGACGCGCCAGCCAGCGCGAAGTCCGGCTTTTGCAGGAAGCACTCGATCGTATCGCGAAAGGAACATATGGAATATGCGAGGCCTGCGGCGCGCAGATCTCCACCGCACGTCTCGACGTTGTTCCATATGCTGTTCTGTGCCGAGATTGCGCAGGCGCGGCGCCACCGGGATCATAGCTGTTCCGACCGGCTTTCCCGATTGCCGAATGTCAAAGTGTGTCTCTGGCTGCTTTGTGGCATTGTGATTTTCAGCGCTGAAGCCTTCGGTGAGGTCGGCCATCCGCTGACGCGGCGGCGAGGGTCTCACTGCCCTGTCCTCGGGCGGGTTCGATGCCATGCCCCAAAAGGACACTGTTGGGCGTCTGCCGGTTGACCCACAAGCAAAGCTATGCCGACATGTTCATCTGCGCCAAGGCGATCCCGGTGCTGGCAAGGATCTCAGTGGCTGTCCTGTGCTGAATCGTGTTCTGAAGGGAGAGGCAGATGTCGAACAAGATTGTCTCGCAAGCTGATGCGGCAGCACTGATCCATTCAGGTGACACCATCACCACCTCGGGCTTTGTCGGGGCAGGTGTGCCAGATGCATTGCTCAAGGCGCTGGCGGACCGCTTCGAGGACGAGGCGCATCCGCGCGACCTGACTCTGATCTTCGCCGCAGGCCAGGGCGACGGCAAGGAACGTGGCCTGAACCGGCTGGCAGCACCCGGGCTGGTGCGCAGGGTGATTGGCGGGCATTGGGGGTTGATCCCGAAGCTTGCCGCGCGCGCCGTGCAGGGCGAAATTGAGGGATATAATTTTCCGCAGGGCGTGATCTCGCATCTCTATCGCGACATCGCCGCCGGCAAACCCGGCACGATCAGCCATGTTGGTCTTGAAACCTTCGTCGACCCTCGGCTCGAAGGCGGGCGGGTGAATAATACCACCCCCGCGGATCTGGTTGAGCTAATCACCATCGCCGGGCGCGAGTGGCTGTTCTACCACGCCGTTCCGATCCATGTGGCATTGCTGCGCGGCTCGACTGCGGACGAGCAGGGCAATATCACGATGGAACGCGAGGCGCTGATCCTCGACAACCAGGCTCAGGCGATGGCTGCGCGCAATTCTGGCGGTGTGGTGATTGTCCAGGTTGATCAGATCGTCGCAAAAGGCAGTCTGCCGACTCGTGATGTCGTGATCCCCGCGATGCTGGTCGATGCCGTCATTGTCGCGCCGCCTGATCTGCACCAGCAAACCTATGCGACCCAATACAACCGCTATTACACCGGGCGCTACAAGATGCCCGAGGGCACCGCTGCCCCCATCCCGCTGGACCTGCGCAAGGTGATCGCGCGCCGCGCTGCGTTCGAGCTTCCCATCGGCGGCGTGGTCAATCTCGGCATCGGCATGCCGGAAGGCGTGGCCGCCGTGGCCGCCGAAGAGGGGTTGCTGCATCACCTCACCCTGACGGCCGAACCGGGGGTAATCGGCGGCCAACCCGCCTCGGGCCTTGATTTCGGTGCCGCAGTGAACACCGAGGCGATCATCGCGCAGGGCAACCAGTTCGACTTCTACGATGGCGGCGGCTTGGATATGGGCTGTCTCGGCATGGCCGAGGTTGACGCGGTCGGCAATGTCAACGTGTCCCGCTTTGGCCCCAAACTGGCCGGTGCGGGCGGGTTCATTAACATCAGCCAGAATGCCCGTCATCTGGTCTTTACCGGGTCGTTCACGGCCAGCGGGCTGGATGTCCGGATCGCAGACGGCTCGCTGCAAATTAGGAGCGAGGGTCGCGCCCGCAAATTCGGAGCGGCGGTCGAGCAGATCACCTTTTCCGGCGCCCGCGCCCGGCGTTTGGGCCAGCCGGTGCTATATGTAACCGAACGCTGCGTGTTCCGTCTGGGGACCGACGGGGTAACCTTGACCGAAGTCGCGCCGGGGATCGACATTGATCGTGATATTCTGGCGCATATGGGCTTTGTGCCGCAGATTGGAGATGTGGCGCAGATGGATCCGCGCATTTTCACCGACGCGCCGATGGGATTGCGCGACGATCTGCTGACTCTTGGCATCGACCGGCGCATCCAGTTTGACGCGGATCGCAATATCCTCTTCATCAACCTCGCCAAGATGAACATCCGCACCCATGCTGATCTGTCCGAGATCAAGACACGGGTCGAGACCGTGCTGGCACCATTGGGGCGCAAGGTCGATGTAGTGGTAAACTATGACCAGACCCAGATCGACGACGCCGTGACGCAAGATTGGGCGAATATGGTCGACGATCTTGAGGCACGATTCTACAATCGGGTGACGCGATATGCGACATCTGCCTTCTTGCGCCGCAAGCTCGGCCAGACCCTTGAGCGCCGCCGCCGCGTCACCATCTTTGACAGCGAACGCGCTGCCGAGGCGGCGTTGCGCGAAGGGTAGCGAAATCTCGGTGCGGGGTTGCCGACGGGTCGTCCCCGGTTCGGCTTTCCTTCGATGTTCCTGATTTGTTGTTCACTTAACACCATGAAGGTTTCGATAAACCAGAAATCTTCCGGTGTTCAATTCCTCAAATCTGTCCCGGACTGCTGGCGCCAGACAGTTCTTGCCCATGAGGTCCTGCATCATTGCGAGCAAACGAGTCTCAATCTCGTCGTCACGGTTCTGTTCGGGTAACCGACATTCACCCAACTCGCGACGACCGTTTGGAATGCACTCAGGGACCGACACCTGTGTCACCGATAACGCGGTAATTGCGATCCGCAGCAGCAGTCGACCGATATTTCTCCGACCACAGGTGATGGGATCTGAGGTAGGGCCGAGCGTGGATGTGAGGTGCGCTTATTGGGTACGTCCCTCGCGACGCAAACCGAGTACCAAGAGAGCAAATGCGTCCCTTAGATCGAAATAGCAACTTTCAGAACGCCGTCTCTTTGGTTCGCGAAAAGGTCATACGCCTCTTCAATCTGGTCAAGTTTGAACCGATGCGTGACAAGTGGCCGCGTGTCGAGCCTGCCGCTGGCAATCATGTCCATCAGCCGTCGCATGCGTTCCTTGCCACCGGGGCAAAGCGTGGTGATTATCTTGTGGTCGCCCAATCCGGCGGTGAACGCATCCAGCGGGATCGTGAGGTCGCCGGAGTAGACCCCCAGCGAAGAAAGCGTGCCGCCCGGCCTGAGAACCCTCAGGGCGCTCTCGAATGTTGCCTGCGTGCCCAGAGCCTCAATCGCGACATCCGCGCCGCGCCCGTCGGTTAGCCGCATGATCTCCTCGACCGGGTTGGTTTTGGTGAAGTCGATCACATGATCGGCGCCCAGCTTGCGGGCAATGTCCATACGTGCCGGAATGGCCTCGACAGCAATGATCGTGGACGCGCCCATCAGACGGGCGCCAGCCGTCGCACACAGCCCGATGGGACCCTGAGCGAAAATCACGACCGTATCGCCGATCTTGACATGGCCACTTTCGGCCCCGGAAAATCCGGTGGACATGATGTCTGGACACATCAACACCTGCTCGTCGGTCAATTCGTCGGGGATCGGGGAGAGGTTGGCCATGGCATCGGGCACCAGCAGATATTCGGCCTGAGCGCCGTCTATGGTGTTGCCGAAGCGCCAGCCGCCCATTGGCTTGAAGCCGTGTTTCGTTCCTGGCCCGTCCTGGGAATGGCAGCCACAGAGCGACGCGTTGCTATAGCCGCTGGGGCAGATCGCGCCCGCGATGACGCGCTGGCCCTCCTGATAGCCTTGAACAGCCGAGCCAAGTTTTTCAATCACGCCGACCGGTTCGTGGCCGATCGTCAAGCGTCGCTCGACCGGATACTCTCCTTTGAGTATATGAATATCGGTCCCGCATATGGTTGTGGTCGTGATCCGGATCAGAGCATCGAGCGGGCCAACATCGGGGATCGGCTTCTCGTCCAGCACGATCCGGTTCGGTTCGACGAAAATTGCAGCTTTCATATTTTTCGACATTTTGAAGCTCTCTTCCCTATGACGTTCCAGTGCATGTCCTGACCCGGGTCACCACAGCGGCGCATTCGTTCAGTCGCACTGGTCCACGCGGCTCAGGATCACTGCCCAGCATTCTATAGAAACGGCAGCATCTGGTCTATGATCCTGATCAATTTCGCCCTGTTCCGGAGAAAATAGATGCCGTCAACGATATGCAAATGCGGAAAAGGACAAGGACACACGGGCTTATCGGGCATTCGGGGGATTATCCGAAATGTCTAACTGCCCTGCCTGGCCAGTGGAGTGTATGATAACCTCCACCATCGTTTGTGGATATCTTGAGGTCGGTGCTGGGGCGGAAGAAGGGACAGAAGAAGCGGCTCTGGTCTGACGACGAGAAGCGCTCGATTTTTGAGTTGATCTGTTTTTAGCGGCGCCGCAGAGAAGATCCGCTTCTCTAACTGGGGCAAAACCGATTAATGTCTTTGAGCCATAGCAAGCGTGGTTAGTTGTGCGAGTGTCTACGCCGTATTGGCGCCACAGCAAACTGGAGCACCAACAAAATGATTGGATTTATTTCTCGGCGTGCGGCAGATGTGGGTGTTTTCTGTGCCATGGCAAGTGCCGCTTCGGCGGAGGAATTGACTCTCGGAGGTATTCGAACCGAATTGCACCGGGCTGATCTTACTGGGGTCGCCGGTATGGAAGTTATTGTCTCGAATTTTGTTGTGAAGCCTGGGGGGAAATC
>RCMY010005901.1_pt1 | contig 10324 bp, 8 predicted proteins | sample 2041341 | NCBI WGS metagenome assembly RCMY01 (sample SAMN09708234, study PRJNA481090) | Marine sediment metagenome, whole genome shotgun sequencing project.
TACGGGGGCTTGGGCACCGAACGGAAGTACAACTTCATGGAAACCTCTTTTGCTGACCTCGGCCTTCCGGCCGACTTGGTCGATGTTCTCGCACGTCAGCGCATCCACAGCCCCTTCGAAATCCAGGTGGCAACGATCCCCGATTCGCTCGCTGGTCGAGACGTCTTGGGGCGTGCCCCGACCGGATCCGGCAAGACGCTGGCCTTCGGTCTCCCGCTGGTCGCTCGCCTCGAAAAGGCTCGCCCTCACCACCCGAAGGCGCTCATCCTGTCGCCAACTCGTGAGCTCGCCGAGCAGATCCGTGCCGAGCTCGAGCCGCTGATCCGCGAGCGCGGCTTCTCTGCGGTTGCGATTTACGGAGGCGTTGGCTTCCGTGATCAGCAACGGGCCCTTCGCTCCGGCGTCGATCTCGTCGTTGCCTGTCCCGGTCGTCTCATCGACTTGTTGAACCAGGGTGAGATCAAACTCTCCGAGGTCAACCAGGTCGTGATCGATGAAGCCGACCGCATGGCCGACATGGGCTTCCTGCCGCCGGTTCGCCAGATCCTCGACCTCACCTCGTCTGATCGTCAGACCACCCTGTTCTCGGCAACGCTCGACCGTGATGTGCAGGTGATCGTCGACGCCTACCAGCACAACCCGGCTCGCCATGAGTTCGGTCCTTCGAAGCAGACACTCGACAAGCGAGCCTCGCACCGCTTCATCAAATCCCAACAGAACATCAAGGTGTCATTGGCGGCCGACATCATCACCGACACCGGCACTGCCATCGTCTTCTGCCGCACCCGACACGGCGTCGACCGGGTCGCTCGCCAGCTCCGCAACGCCGGAGTGAAGGCGGGATGGATCCATGGCGGTCGTTCGCAGAACCAGCGCGACGCTGCCCTCGACGCGTTCATCTCGGGTCGTGTTTCGGCGCTGGTCGCGACCGACGTTGCCGCTCGCGGCATCCACGTCGACGACGTAGCCGGTGTGATTCACTTCGATCCGCCAGAGGATGCCAAGACCTACATCCACCGATCGGGCCGTACCGCTCGAGCCGGTGCCGGCGGCGTCGTTGTGTCGTTCGTGAACTCCGATCAGTACAAGGCCACGAAGAAGATGCAGAAAGACCTCGGTCTTCCTGCCGATCTCGAAGAGACCCCCGAGCTCACCGATCCGAGTGATCGTCCGGCCCCCATTCGCGAAGAAGCAGCGGCTCGCACCACCGGCAAGCCGGCCGGTCAGCGACGCGGCGGCCAGGGTCGTCGGAACTCCAGCGGTCGAGGCGGCTACGGCGGCGGCAATCGTAATGGCGGTGGCGGCGGTGGTCGCAGCGAGGGACGCAACGGCGAAGGCCGCTCCTCCGACGGAAGCAGCGGCGCCGACGCTCGACCCGCTCGTGGCGAACGCAACGACAGTCGTCCGCAACGTGGAGCTGATGGTGACTCCCGCACCTCGGCCGATGGGAATCGTCCCGGTCGTTCCAACGCAAGCGGCCGCCCAGGAACGGCCAAGGCGAACGACGACACCAAGAAGAAGGGTCCGAAGGTCACCGCTCGCTCCGGTAAGCCGCGCTCGAAGACCAAGCGCGGCGGACCTCGCGGCGGCAAGGCCTGACCTACCACCGCAAGGTGGCTCACCGGCTCGCTCTGGCGTAGCCGCTCGAGCACTGTCGAACGTGAACTTCCGGGTTTCCGTCTGATTCCGAACAACCTCCGGGCTACGTACGCTCAGCCGTACATTGGCCCGGAGGTTCTCCAATTTTGGACGGTGGCCCGGTCGTTGGAGTGGCGCCACCGCTCGGTGTTTCGTCTACGTGGTGAGGAGGACCTTGCCGGTGGTGAGACGGCCTTCGAGTCGACGATGGGCCTCGGCTGCTTCGGCCAGCGGCAGGCGATCCCCGATACGAACGTCGAGCTGACCGGCCCCGATCCACGCAAACAGATCGTCGGCTCGACCAACGAGCTCTTCTCGAGTGAGGGTGTAGCTCCCGAGGGATGGTCGAGTCAGGAAGATCGAGCCATTTGCCGACAGTGTGAGGGGCGAGACCGGGTCGACCGGTCCCGATGCATTGCCGAACGTTGCCATCAACCCGCGAGGACGCAAGAGCCGGAGACCGTCGTCGAACGTGGTCTTGCCGACACCGTCATAGACCACGTCGAGAGGACGAGAGCCGGCAATCGCCTCGATGGCGTCGGCGAAGTTGGTCTCGGCGTAGTTGATGACGTGATCGGCGCCGGCACCGGCCGCCAATCCGGCCTTCTCGACCGTGCTCACGGTGGTGAACACTTCGGCGCCTCGGAGCTTGGCCATCTGGATGGCGAGGAGCCCGACCCCTCCTGCACCGGCGTGAATCAGACAGCGCTGCCCGGGCGCGAGCGGCCAGGTGTCGGTCACGAGGTAGTGCGCGGTCAGCCCCTGAAGCATTACCGCTGCGGCCCGTTCGAGGTCGACCCCTTCGGGCACCTTGACCGCAACTGCGGCGGGAACAGCGGCCTTGGTTGCATACGAGTTCGGCGCCATGGCCCAGGCAACTCGATCACCAACCACGAGGTGGTCGACATTGGAGCCAACCGCCGAGATGATGCCTGCTCCCTCCAGTCCGAGTCCGGCGGGAAGCGGCATGGGGTAGAGGCCCGAGCGATGGTAGGTGTCGATGAAGTTGACCCCGGCGGCTGCGAGGTCGACCACCACCTGATCGGGTTGTGGCGTCGGATCGTCGAGTTCGTCGAAGGTCAGAACCTCGGGTCCACCGGTACGGGCGAAGCGAATGGCATGCATGGGCAGCAGTCTGGCACCGATCAGCAGCTGGCTCGCTGTTCAGTCGTTGCGACGCAGCATCGACTCCTGCGCGCACGAGGCGATCAAGGTGCCATCGGCACCGTAGATCTCTCCTTCGTTGAGTCCGCGACCATCGGCAGCTGCGGTGCTGCGCTGGTCGAACAGCGTCCAGTCGCCGGGATTCGGTACGTGGTGGAACCACATGCTCTGGTCCAGCGAGGTCAGGCGATAGTCCTCGAACGGGCGCCCGTAGGGCAGGACCGAGTTGAACATCAGCGTCCCGTCGGCGAGGAAGGCGGTGACGATCTGGCGTTGCCGGTCATCGAGGTCGTTGCCTCCCGGAACTCGAGTCCACGTCTGGAGTACGGGCTCTCGGTCGGGAACGAAGTCGAACGACGATGCACCAACCATCTCGACCTCGGTCCGACCGCCCAACGCCGTCGGACCCTGCGAACCGGGCTGACCGGCCGCTTCTCGTGCCTTGCGGCATTCGTCTGCACTCGGCACCGATGGCGCGGGCTTTTGATGCGTCTCGCCGGGCTCGGCCAACTTGAATGCCGCGATCATGTGGAAGACGTCGGCTTCGTGTTGGATTGCGGTGATCGATCGAACGCTCGACCCTCGGCTCTCACGCAGTGTGCTCACCCGGTAGTGGAGCGGCGCATCGGGGTCACCCTTGCGTAAGAAGTAGGCGTGGAACGACTGGGTCAGCTTCGGCGCATCGACCGTGGCGAAGCCTGCCGACAGGGCCTGCCCCAGGAAGTGGCCGCCGTAGATGCCGAGCATGCCGTAGGACTCGGTGAGACCGGTGAAGGTGGCAGGATCTTCGGTTGGCAGCACCGTCATCAACTCGATGAGGGAGTGGTGCGAGGGCTCGGTGTTCATCATGATCGACCGTTGTAGCGGGCTGTCAGCGGGAAGCGACGGGTGGCGATGGTCACCGATGACGACCGGCCGAGGGCGATGGCCGACTGGTCAGAGGGCGAAGCCGCCGAGTTTGGTCTCGAGGTACTCGCTGATGCCTTCGGCTCCACCTTCGCGTCCGAGGCCGGAGTCGCCCATACCGCCGAAGGGGGCCGAGGCCGACGTGGGGTTGACGTCGTTGATGCCGATGATGCCGAAACGAAGACGCTCGAACGCCCGCATGGCGGTCGAGATGTCGTTGCTGTAGACGTAGGCCGCCAGCCCGTAATTGGTGTCATTGGCCAGGTCGACCACCGTGTCGACGTCGTCGTAGACGATGACGGGAGCGACCGGCCCGAAGGTCTCCTCCCGATAGATCGTCATGGAGTCGGTCACGCCGGTCAGCAGCGTTGGCGCATAGAAATGTCCGTTTGCAAAGTTGCCGTCGAGCAGTCTGCTTCCACCGACGAGCGCCTCGGCTCCCTTGCCGGTCGCGTCGTCGACCTGTGCCGCCACCTTGGCAACGGCGGCCTCGTTGACCAGTGGGCCAACACCAACTCCGTCGTCGAAACCGCTACCGGCCTTCACCCGACCGACGCGCTCGACCATGGTGGCGATGAACGCGTCGGCTGCGTCGCGGTGCACATAGAGCCGGTTGGGGCTGATGCATGCCTGGCCCGAGTTCAAGAACTTCAGCGCGGCTGCACCCTTGGCGGCACGGACCGGGTCGGCGTCGGGGAAGACGATGAACGGGGCGTGACCGCCGAGTTCGACCGACACCCGCTTCAGATTCCCAGCGGCCGCACCGGCGAGCTGACGACCGACCGCGGTCGAGCCGGTGAACGTGAGCTTGGCGACCTTGGGATGGCTGGTGAAGACCTCGCCGACCGGCTTGGGGTCGAGTGCGGTGACCAGGTTGATTACTCCGTCGGGAATGCCGGCATCGATGAAGAGCTCGAAGACGGCCTTCGCACACAACGGTGTTGCCTCGGCTGGTTTGAGAACCACGGTGCAGCCCGCAGCCAGGGCCGGTCCCATCTTTCTGGTGAGCATCGAGATCGGATAGTTCCACGGGGTGACGGCGGCAACGACACCAACCGGTTGGCGGATGCTGAGGAACCTCTGGTCGGGCCGAGCAGAAGGAATCCACGAGCCGATGACTCGTGTCGCCTCTTCGGCGTAATAGAGCAGGAAGTCGGAGGCGTAGTTGACCTCGGCACGCGATGCCTTGAGTGGCTTGCCCTGCTCGAGCGTCATGAGCTGAGCGAGGTCTTCAGCCCTTCCGACCATCAGCGAGTGGGCCTTGCGAAGCAGTGCCGCTCGTGCGTGAGCTGTTGTGGTCGACCAGTCGGCGAACGCAGCGTGTGCGGCATCGATGGCGGCCTCAGCGTCGGCTGCGCCACCATCGGGCAGCGAGCCGATCGACTCACCCGTCGCCGGGTTGGTCACCTCGAAGCTGCCGCCACCGATTGCGTCGGTCCACTCACCATTGATGTACATCGATCCTCCACCTGTCGATCGTTCGGCTCTTGGAACCCAAGGCGCTCTGAGCTTGGTCGTTCAACGTACTACCAGGCCCTCACAGGCGGACCATCTTGCCTACGGAAAGCCAGCAGCGGACGAGTGGGGTTCACACTGCGATGAGCGATGGTCGGCGGACGTCCGCTCCACTCGGTTCCGCTCGGCAGCGTTGGATCGAGACGATGTCGTTGGTGCGATACGAGGCGATACGAACCGACCACGAGTCGATGGTGCCTCTGCTCGACCCGGTGGAGAAGAACGTGGTCATTGGACCTTCAGGCTGATAGGCGTTGGCGCCGATGACGACAGCAACCTCGCCGGAGGACAACTCCACATGATGCTCGATGTCGTCGTCGGGCTCGGATGCTCGCAGATCGATCACACCCGAGCCATCGGGTTCGCGATCGGTGCAGCCGTGGTTGGGCTCGGCGTACGCGGCCTCGACGAGCGAACCGTCGTGAAAGCGGAACTCGTTGACGAACGGGTTGGCGGATGGGCGAGTGCTTGCGGTCATGTGGATCTCCCTTTCGAACACGCGTCACGAGTATGGAACAGGGGGTATGACACTGCCGTTCGTCAGCCCTGGCGGGCTTCCTCACTAACCGAGTTGCTCGCCCAACCCGAAGGGTTGGCGGGCTCACGCAACGTCGCGCCGCTGGACCACCCACGAGCAATAGCTCGCTGATCTTGCTGCGCGGCCTCGTCCCTCGGCCACGTTGGGACGATCACATTGGCTTCGCTACGCAGCGTCGCTGACGCCTACGACGTTGGGCGGGGGACCAGGGCGAGTTGGCGTGACAGGGCGACCAGGTGGCCTCGAGAATCCCAGATTTCGGCGTCTTCCTCGAGGAGCCCATCGGTCACGAATCGGGTCGTGAACTTGCCTCGGAGCCAGCCCGGTGCAGGGTTGGAGCGCACTTGCACCGTGAGCTCGAGGGTCGGTACCCAGCCAACGGGAAGGTCGACATTGAAGACGGTCGGCGGAAAGCCGTCGCTGGCCTGAAGGAGCCCGAATGCGTCGATCGGTTCGTCGTCTCGAAGGCGGAACCATCCCCGTACCAATGCGTTGCCCGACCGTTTCCCGTCGCGGGTCGGGATGCCGTTCAGATTCGGCGTGTCGTCGGGATGCAGCCGCAGGTCGATCCTGGCGTTGAATGGTGGTGGCCAACCGGAGTCCGGGTCATGTGCATTCAGGATGCAGTCTTCGATCGGAGGCAGCTCCGGCGGCTCGCCATTGGCGAGGAGAACATCACCGGTCGATTTGATGTCGGAGAACGACCCGAGCACCTGGAGAACCGGCTTGTCATCGGCCCGCATCGAGCCGGTCATGGTGACGAAAGACTTGCCGGACTTGATGATCTCGGTGTCGATCGTGACCTCACCCGGCTTGCCGGGCGAGAGATAGTGGGCAGTGATGGTGACGGGGTTCTGGCGGCCGCTCGCCGCAGCCATCGCCCGTGCTGCGATGGCGATCAAATAGCCGCCGTTGGCGTTGCCGTTGATGTCCCAACCGTCATGAATGGTAGCCCGATAGCGGCCATCGACCGAAGGGTCGGACGTCACCGCAGTTGCATCATGGAACGACATGGCAGCAGCGTAGAAGTGCCTTGGTGCGAAGCGAAACCCTCGTCGTCCCGCTCGAGGCGAACGGCGACGACACGTCAGTCGCCTTCGTAGGTGAGGAGCGCGTAGACGTCGAGCCCGACCGCTTTCAACGCCGCGGACCCGCCGAGCTCGGGCAAGTCGACCACTGCCATTGCCGAAACAACCACCGCCCCCAGACGATCGAGTAGTCGATGCGCGGCGAGCATCGTTCCGCCCGTGGCGATGAGGTCGTCGACCAGCACGACTCGGTCGCCTTCGGCGATGGCATCGACGTGGACCTCGACCGTCGCCGAGCCGTATTCGAGGTCGTAGCTCTCGGCGATGACCTCGGCGGGAAGCTTGCCCGCTTTCCGGATCGCGACGAACCCGAGCCCGAGCTCGAGCGCCATGGCAGCACCGACGATGAAGCCTCGGGCATCGACCCCGGCAACGGCGACCGCACCGACTCGCTCGGCCTCGGCACTCAACACATCGGTCAGCGAGCGAAAGGTGTCGGGTGTCGAGAACAGAGGCGTCACGTCGCGAAACATCACACCCGCATCCGGCCAGTCGGGCACCGTACGCACAACCGACCGCAGCCGAGCATCGAGTAAGGGATCGAGTAACGGAGACGCCATAACCGAAGTGTGCCACGGTCGATGCCCGAGGTCGGTGAGCAAAGCGGAGAGGGTCCCAACAATCGAAGAGAAGCGGAGAGCCTCCCAGCGCGCCTGCGCTGGAAGCCTCCCCGGTTCCTGGAAAATGCTGTTTGGCTCCCCGCTTTCGACAGAATGACGTTCAACAGAATGACGGTCGACCGGCGACTCGGCTCGAGCCGAACCCTGACTCGACGGAGCCAGTCGGGCTACGGTCGCAGCGAGATGAGCACCAGGGAACGATTACGTGAGCGGCTTGCGGTCGAGCTTGACGACGAGCAACTCGCTGATCGGGTCACGGACGCACTGACCGATTCCCTCGTCGCCGACATCGACAGACTCGTCGGGGGCAACCTCGAGACGAGCCCACATCTGTCATACCGCGCGGACGTTGTTGCTCCAAACGATGTGACGGTGGTCTTCGCCTTTGCCTACGGCTACCGGTTCGCACCGGGGGTCGATGCCCCAGAAGACGGTTCGATTCTTCCCCAGAGTTCGCTCGTTCCCGGCCCGGTCAATGAGGAGCTGGCTCGCCTGATCGCAGCCTTCGTTGCCGACCACCCGGTGCCGATCGTCGCCCAGTGGGAGATCGCACTCGTGCTCGAAACGCTCGGCGTTGCTTGTCTGATCTCGGTCGAGCCTGACACGGCAAACGACGGTTCGGTCATTTACCTGAGCACAGTCGGAGTCGCCGAGAAGGGTGCCCGAATGGCCGCGGAGGCGTCAATCGACACTGCGACGGTCGCAGTGTTCGGACATGCCGACCACGCCGTCCGCTGCCTTGCTGCAACCCGGTCGGTGTGCGCCGCCGCCGGAGTCGCCGAGGGGGTTGTGCTCCCCACGTTCTACGACTCCCGGTCGGGCCAACCGTGGACCCGCGATCGGGCCACCTGGATTCCCGTCGATCTCTTCGCCCGCACCCGTACGACTCCGTGATCCACCCACTCGCTGACCAACGAGCTCGAAGGAGCACACCCATGGCGCCAAACATCGTCCTTATCAACTGCGACGACCTCGGCTACGGCGACCTTGGTTGCTACGGCTCCACGGTGCACGACACGCCTGCACTCGATGCGTTGGCCGGCGAGGGCGCCCGGCTGACCAACTTCTACATGGCGTCGCCGGTCTGCTCGCCGTCGCGTGCGGCGATGCTCACCGGCAGCTATCCGCTACGCATCGGGTTCGGCGGTGAACCGATGCAGAACATGCGCGTGCTGTTCCCCGGCCAAGGTGTGGGCCTCAACCCCAGCGAGATCACGATGGCCGCGATGCTCAAGGCCGCCGGGTACGCCACTCTCGCCGTCGGCAAATGGCACTGTGGCGACCAACCCGATTTCCTCCCGCAGAATCACGGCTTCGACGAGTGGTTTGGTCTCCCGTACAGCAACGACATGGGCCGGCAGGCAGCGGTCGATGGTCAGCCAACCCTCGCCGAACTCAATGAGCGCATCCGCAAGGCCGGTATCGACTTCGAGTTGCAGTGGCCCCCGCTCCCGCTCATGGAGGGCTCCCAGGTCCTCGAGTGTCAACCCGATCAGGCGTCACTCACCGGCCGCTACGTCGAGCGCTGCGTGCAGTTCCTCGACGATCATCGTGATGAACCGTTCTTTCTCTCCCTCGCACATATGTATGTGCACCTGCCGATTTACGTCGAGGAGCGCTTCCAGGCGCAGTCTCGCAATGGCTCATACGGAGCGGCGGTCGCCAGTATCGACTGGGCGACGAAAGTGATCGTCGAAGAACTCGAACGGCTGGGGCTGACCGAAAACACGCTCGTCATCTTCACCAGCGACAACGGCGCGCTGGCTCCGGGGGCCGACGGGAGCGGCAGCAACGCCCCGCTTCGGGCATCGAAGGGAACGACGTGGGAAGGCGGCCAGCGGGTGCCGTGCATCATGCGCTGGCCGGGGCAGATCCCGGCTGACTCGGTCGTGGCCGAGATGGCGACTGCGATGGACCTGTTGCCAACCTTCGCCGCCATCTGCCGAGCCGATGCACCGAACGACCGCATCATCGACGGGAGCGACATCAGCACTTTGGTCGGACTCCCGGGAGACCCTCCGGATGCCGACCGGGCGTTCTTCTACATCGGTGGGGCCAACATCGAAGCGGTCCGAGTCGGCCGGTGGAAGCTGCATGTTCGCAAGGGAGGCGCCGAGCTGTTCGAGTTGTATGACCTCGACGCCGACATCGGCGAGTCGACCAACGTGGCCGACCAGCATCCAGAGATCGCCGCTCGACTCCTCGCCACGATCGAAGCCGGCCGAGTCGATCTGGGCGACGGCGCGACGGGCATCATCGGACGTGGCACTCGACCCATCGGCCGGGTCGACAACCCGGTCCCGCTCACCGCTCTCGACCCCGACGATCCGGCAACGATGGCCGAGTACGACCTGCCTTACCGGGGCTGAGCCTGCGCCCAGGCATCCTGTCGGGACGTCATCGGCATCGAGCAGCACGGTCGTGAGGTAGCACTTGGCGTGGGGTCGATCAACGATGATCGTGATGTTGGGCAAATCAGCCTGATCGTCGCCAGGCGCTCAAGGTTTTCGACCAAGACTCCGACATCACTCGGGCACGTCTGACCGCCCTGTGTGTCTGTCGTTGCCAGCGAACTGGCGACGATGAAGGAGAGAAACCAGCATGCATCACGCACCCAGCCAGCTTCGACGCGTCCGCGCACGCGTCGCCACGATGCTTCACGTTGGCGCTGCCGTTGCGATCGCTGCGGTTGGTGTTGCCGGCGGATTGGCGGCCACTGCGTCACCGGCGTCTGCAGCTTCGTACTCGGGTCCCCTGGTCGCACCCCAAATCGAACAAGACGTTGCCACAGTGATGAACCAGATGCGGGTCGATCAGGGTCTCGCCCCACTCAACCTGATCGTCACCACCGACGG
>RCMY010005902.1_pt1 | contig 10323 bp, 14 predicted proteins | sample 2041341 | NCBI WGS metagenome assembly RCMY01 (sample SAMN09708234, study PRJNA481090) | Marine sediment metagenome, whole genome shotgun sequencing project.
TGGACCGCAAAAAGGTCGCGGCGATGTATGCGATGTTTGTGACCTCCCCCGCACCAGAAAATCCCCTCGCGCCGGAGGATGAAGATGGGTCCGAGGGGGTCGAAATCAGCCCCGGCCAGATCGTGCGGCTGGATCCGGGCGAAGATGTCACCATCGGCCAGCCTGCCGACAGCGGCGGCACCTACGAGCCGTTTCAGTACCGAACACTGCTGCAAATCTCGGCAGCACTGGGCATTCCCTATCCGTACATCGCGAATGACATGGTGAAGGGGAACTTCTCGAATTCGCGCCTGGCGCTGATCGAGTTCCGCCGCCGCGTCTCGGCTTGGCAGCATTCCGTCATGGTCTGGCAGCTTTGCCGTCCTGTCTACGCGCGCTGGATGGACGCCGCCGTGTTGTCAGGGGCCCTCACGCTGCCGGGCTATGAGGCCAACCGCAGCCAGCTCCTCGCCGCCGATTGGCTGCCGACGAAGTGGGACTGGGTCGATCCGCTGAAAGACGCCAATGCAGAAATTGCCCAGATCGAGGCGGGCCTTAAATCCCGCACGCAGGCCATCGCCGAGCGTGGTTATGACGCAGAACAAGTCGACCGCGATATCGCGGCGGAACGCGCTCGCGAACGCGCGCTGGGCCTCGACTTCCGCCGCCCCGGCTCACCCGCGCAAGGCGTGCAGGCTTTGTCGGGCCCGGGCAACGATGGAGGCAAAGACGACGACTCCGACCAGACAGATGAAACTGATGACGCGGACGAATGTCCGCGCGAAGGAGAGGACCAGCCGGAAAGGGGATGATTACCCCTGCAACAAGCGAACCCCGGGCAATCTCGCAGCTTTCCGGTCGAATGTGACAAGCTCGGCAGCACCTGCGCGCCGGGCAGCGGCGGCGATCATCAGATCGGCAAAGCCAAAGCCGTCATTGCGGTAAAGATCCAGTGCGGACCCGACATCATCACCCGCCTCAATCCGCACCTCAGTCGAGGACAACAACCCATCCAGTGCCCCTGCAATCTGCGCGCGCCCGTAGCCATAGGCACGCTCCAGAACCCACACGAGTTCGATCAACACCTCGCGGCTGACAAAGCCAGGCTCAGTATCCGTCAACTGGTCGAAGATATCGCCCGCGATCCGGGCCTGATCGGCGTCGTCCTGCACAAGGAAACGCACCAGCACATTGGTATCAACGGCGATCACAGATCAGGCTTCGCACTTGCAGCGGCACCACTGGCGATGGCCTCGTCCATGGCCTCCAGCGTCACGGAGGCCTGATCCGGTCGCGCCAGCACCCCGCGCAGTTCCTTGACCGAGCGGGCCTTCAGGATGCGGACCTCGCCGTCGAGGATGACATAACGCACCCGGTCCCCGCTGGTCAGGCCAAGTGCTGCCCGTACATCGCGGGGCAAGGTCGTCTGGCCTTTGATCGTCACGGTTGATTCCTGCATGACCTTATTCCTTACAAATCACTGAATCACATTACCTTATGGAGATTGGAAATGCAAAACCAAACAAAGGACCAGTCCTGATGCTGCACGCCCGCATTGCCGCGCGCGCCTTCAATACGCCGCTGCTGATTGAGCCCTCCAAAGCCGTGGCGTTTCTCTCCGGCCTTGGGCCGCGCATCCTTGGGCGCAGGGTCGACATTGGTGACGAAAACGGCGCCCTGGAAAGCACCGTCGTCCCGCCAGCGCGCGCCAGTCTCCTCGCCGGTGGCATGCTGGACGATTACCGCCAGCATGGTGAGGCGCCCTACCTTGTGGTGGATGGTATCGCCGTGATCGAAATCTCCGGCGTGCTGATCCATCGTGGGGGCTGGATCGGACAATCCTCGGGCCAGACCAGCTATGAGGGGATCGCGGCACAGATTGAGGCGGCGGCCAATGACCCTGCTGTGCGCGGCCTCGCATTAGAAATTGACAGTTTTGGAGGCGAAGTTGCGGGTGTTTTTGACCTCGCAGATCGCATTCGTGCAGTTCGTACCACCAAACCCGTCTGGGCTTTTGTGGCCGAACACGCCTTCTCGGCGGGCTATGCGCTGGCAAGTCAGGCAAGTCGTGTCCTGCTGCCGCGCACTGGTGCTCTGGGCAGTATCGGTGTTGTGGTGATGCATGCCGATCTCAGTGGTCAGCTTGATCAGGACGGGACGCGGGTAACACTGATCCATTCTGGCAACCACAAGGTTGACGGCAACCCCTACGAGCCACTGCCTGCAGAGGTCCGGAACGACATCCAGCACGAGATCGATGTGCTGCGGTTTCTCTTCGCCGAGACCGTCGCGGCCGGCCGTGCCGGGCGGCTGAGCCAGGACGCCGCAATAGCGACTGAGGCCGCAACCTATCGTGGGGTCGATGCCATCGCTGCGGGCTTCGCTGATGAAGTGACCGATCTTGCGCGCGGCTTTGCGGCCTTCCGGCAACTGATGACCCGCACCCCAACGCTTTCACCCGCGCGCGCTCAACGCGCATCCCTTCCCAACCCCAGACAGGAGGCACATATGGCCACCGAACATGATCCCGGCGACAGCCCACAGGACGTCCTCGATCAGGCGACAGAACCGCAGCAGGGCCATACAGACACGGCTGATGATCCGCCTGCCGCCCCGGCAACGCGCCAAGCGGCAACTGCACCGACGGTTCCTGCCGTAACGCAACCGGGCAATCTGGCGGAATTGTCAGCGCAGTTTCGTGAAGCCGCGGCAGAGATCGCCGAGATCGCGGCGCAGGCAGGCAGGCTCGGTGTCACCATCGACGCGGCGAAAGCGCTGCGCGAGGGCACATCCCCCGAGGCCCTGCGCCGCCTCGTTATTGAGCGCGCAAGTGCTGCCGCAGACGCGCGCGACATTGTGGCCGCTCCGCCTTCGCCCGTCCGGCCGCAAGCGAAGGACAGCCCGATCGTCGCGGCTGCAAAACGCGCGGCTGCAGCAGGCGGCCGGGCCTGACGCCACCGCCATTCTCAGACCAAAACCCGACACCTCTTTGCCTGACTGTCCTCCGCCGCACCGCCCCGGCGGGGGATGCCTTTTGCCCCCTCAGACAGGAACGCCACCATGACCGTCCTCAACCAACCCCTGACCATGGGCGATGTCCTCAAATACGAGGTCAACCCGAACTACACCCGTGAGACCATCACGCTCTTGGCTGGCATGCCCTATCCGGTCGGCTCGGTTTTGGGCCGCATCACCGCCAGCGGCAAATACAAGCTGGCCACCAGCGGCGGCAGCGATGGCGCGCAGACCGCTAGCGGCGTGCTGCTCTACGCCGTCGACGCCACGCTGGCCGATGCGACTGGCATCGTCGTGGCGCGGGGCCCTGCCATCGTCTCGCGGGCGGCGCTCGCTTACGACGCTACCGTCGATGACGGTGCCAAGATCATCACCAAGATCGGCCAACTGGCAGCAGCCGGGATCCTTGCGCGCGACACCGCCTGATCCTTCCAAGCCTGCGCCGACTGCTTGGCGCGCCCAACCTTTATTCCCCTCTTTCCCCAGGAGTTCCCCATGACCATCACCCGCAACCCATTTGATGTGGGCGGCTATTCGCTGGCCGAGATGACGCAGGCCATCAACATCTTTCCCAACCTCTACACCCGCCTCGGCCAGATTGGCCTGTTCCGCTTCGAGGGCGTCACCCAACGCTCTATCGTCATCGAACAGCGCGAGGGTGTGCTGAGCCTGCTGCCCTCGGTCCCTCTCGGCGCGCCCGCCACCGTCGGCAGCCGCGAGGCCCGCTCGATGCGCTCCTTTGCCCTGCCGTGGATCCCGCATGACGACATGATCTTGCCCGCCGACGTTCAGGGGATGCCCGCGCTTGGCCTTTCTGATGCGACCGACCCGTTGGTCGAGGTGATGAACCGCAAGCTGACACTGATGCGGCGCAAGCACGCCCAGACCCGCGAATACATGGAGATGAATGCGCTGCGCGGCATCGTGAAGGATGGCGCGGGCACCACGCTCTACAACTACTTCACCGAATTCGGCCTTGATCAGATCTCGGTCGACTTTGTTTTTGGGACCCCAGGCACCAACATCCAGGGGAAAGTCCGCACCACCCTGCGCGCCATCGAGGACAACCTGATGGGCGAGACAATGACCACCGCCCACGCGCTGGTCAGCTCCGAGTTCTTCGACAAGCTGATCAGCCATCCCAAGACGGAAGATGCCTACAAATTCTTCTCGGCCACTGGCGGCCAGCCCCTGCGTGAGGACATGCGCCGGGCTTTCCCCTTCGCGGGCGTCCTCTTTGAGGAATATAACGGCTCGGTCACGCTCTCGAACGGCACTGCCGAACGGCTGATCCCGAGCGGCGAGGGCATCGCCTTTCCCATGGGCACGTTTGATACCTTCACCACCTATGGCGGACCCGCAAACCTGCTGGAAACCGCCAATACCATCGGCCTGCCGCTCTATGCCCGACAGATGATGGACGCCAAGGGGCGCTGGATCGACCTGATGACGGAAGGCTCGATCCTGCCGGTCAACAAGCGCCCGCGCCTTGCGATCCGGCTCTTCAGCGCCAACTGAGGGGTTGCCCATGTCCGTCTTTATCGCTGCCATCGACAACGTCTTTTGCGATCCCAACATCGCCCGAGATGCGGTCTATGTCGCCGACGGTGGAACGCCCGTCCTCGTCCGCGTGGTCATGCGCCGCGCGGACGACATTACTGCGTTCGGCGACACGCGTCTGTGGTCGGAAACCACCCGCGTCGATCTTCGCGTGGCCGAGGTCCCCAACCCGCGACCCGGCGAACGGATCGAGATCGCCTCCGAGGCCTTCCTCATTCAGGGCGAGCCCCTCCGCGACCGCGAGCGGCTTGTCTGGACCTTGGATTTGCGCCCCGCATGAAACTGAAGCTCGCCATTGATCCTGACATCGTCGCCATGATGGCGGCCGAGGTTGCAGCCGGAGAACGCGCCGTGACTGCCGCCATGCGCGAGGCCGGAACGGGCCTGAAATCGGCTTGGCGGACGCAGATCACCGGTGCCGGGCTAGGCACCCGGCTTGGCAATTCTATCCGGCTCGCCAGCTTCCCAAAGTCCGGCGACAGTCTGAGCGCGGCAGCATTGGTCTGGTCCAACGCACCAGTGATCGTCGGCGCCCATGACACCGGCCCGCTGATCCGGTCCAAGAACGGTTTTTGGCTGGCAATCCCGACTGCAGCCGCTGGCAAAAGCAGCAAGGGTGGACGGATCACCCCCGGCGAATGGGAACGCCGCGCTGGGTTGCGGCTACGGTTCATCTACCGTCGTCGCGGACCGAGCCTGCTGGTGGCCGAGGGGCGGCTGAATACGAAAGGTCGCGCTGTGGCAAGCAAGTCAAAAACCGGGCGCGGCGTGGCAACCGTGCCGATCTTCCTGCTGGTGCCGCAGGTGAAGTTGCCCAAGAGGCTGGACTTGGCGCGGGATGCAGAACGGGCGGTGGAAGGCGTGCCGGGACTGATCGTGGCAAATTGGGTGGAGGGGAGGGTTTAATCTTTCCCTTTTATCGTCAATAGCCTGCCTCACGCTGGTGGCGTATGGCGAGGATCACCGCCGTCGCACCGTCGAACCGATAAAGGGACACATAGCCGCTGTCGCCAAAGGTTATGAACCACTCGCGAAATTCCGGCTCCATGTCATCAACCGGTCGACCAACTCCGGGCTGATCGCGCAAGATCTGCATGCCTTCACGGATGGATTCGGCCGCACGGCGGGCGGCCTCAGGGTTCTGTTCGGAGAGGAACTTATACAGCCGCTCGACATCCCGCAGCGCGGCGGGTGACCAGATCAGTTGTGACATTCAGGGGGTTCGACTTCTTCGCCTGCCTCCAGCTTGGCAAGCCAGCCATCGGCCTCGTCATGCGTGACGTGCTTACCAGTGGCCTGATAGTCTTCCCAAGCCTGCAAACCGGCCTGCCTGAACGCCTCGCGCTTCTCTTCGCGCTCGACGAACTGCGTCACAGCCTCGCGTAGCATCCAGTGCGTGGAGCGGTCCTTGGCATCCGCCAACCGCTTGAGGCGGTCACGGGTATCCTGATCGAGCTTCACGGCGATGGGGCGGACGGCGTTCATGGGTGCTGCTCCGAGTGAGTATTCATGGGTATTACCTTTAGCATGCCTGAAACCATCGCAGAAGCCACAATTCAGAGAGGGGCGCGCAAATGCCCACCACCCGCGAAGCCATCCTCGCCGCACTATATGCGCGGCTGCAGCCGCTTGCCGCCCTTACCTTACGCGATGACATACTGCCCGAGCGGATCCCGGTGGCGGGGCTGATCATTATGCGCGACGGCCAGCCGGGCGAGCCCGAGGTGACGCTGTCGCCCCTACGCTATCATTACCAGCATCACGCCGAGTTGGAGGTCGTGGTCCAAGCATCGAACGGCCGCGCCACGGCATTCGACAGCATGATCGCCAGCATCGGCGTGGCGCTGGAAGCAGATCGCACGCTGGGCGGGCTCTGTGATTGGATTGAACCCGAAGCCCCGGCTTCAGTCGATCTTCCCATCGAAGGTGCGGCGGCCCTGAAAGCTGCGGTGATCACCGTTATTTTGCATTACACCACGACGGGCCCTCTGGCCTGACATCCCAAATCATTAGGAGAGAAACATGGCACGTGCGCAAGGCGCGCGGGCGCAGATGGCGCTTGCGTTCGAGACCGTTTATGGGACGCCGCCGGTTGGCGGTTTTACCAAAATGCCCTTTGCCAGCACCTCGCTGGGGTCTGAACAGCCGCTTCTAAACAGCGAATTGCTCGGTTATGGCCGCGACCCGCTTGCGCCGATCAAGGACGCAGTGACGGCGGATGGCGATGTGATGGTACCGATCGACGCCGAAGCCTTCGGGTTTTGGCTCAAGGCAGCATTTGGCGATCCGACCACCACTGGAGTTGGCCCCTACACGCATGAATTCCGCTCGGGCAGCTGGACCCTGCCCTCGATGTCGATTGAGACCGGCATGCCAGAGGTGCCGCGCTTTGCAATGTATTCCGGCTGCGTTCTGGATCAGCTGTCATGGCAGGTGCAACGCTCTGGCCTGCTCACCGCGACCGCCCGGCTGGTGGCGCAAGGCGAGACCATCGCAACGACAACGGGCGCGGGCACGCCTGCTGAACTGGCGCTGAAGCGGTTCGGCCATTTCAACGGTGCGATCAGCCGGAATGGCAGCGCGCTGGGCAATGTTGTCTCGGCCGAGATCACCTATGCCAACAACCTCGACCGGATTGAGACCATCCGCAGCGACGGCAAGATCGACGGAGCCGATCCGTCCATCGCAGCACTTACCGGGCGCATTGAGGTCCGCTTCGCCGATAGCACGCTCGTGACGCAGGCGATCAACGGTGATCCATGTGAGATCGCGTTCGTCTATGTCCTGCCCTCGGGCGAGAGTTTCACCTTCACCATTCACGCCGTTTACCTGCCGCGCCCCCGGATCGAGATTTCCGGACCGCAGGGCGTGCAGGCCACGTTTGACTGGCAGGCCGCCAAGGCCGCCAGACGCAGGACGGCTGGCAAGTCTGGGATCTGGTCGGCCGCCTTGGTGGCCAGCTGCGCGTGATCCCCGGCGCGGTTCTGGGCTGGGATATGGGGGCCGCCTTGGCTCTCGCGCATGCGCTGGGCATCAACACCCTCATCGCCGCCGAACTGCTGCCCGAGATCGAGGCCGTGATGGTGCGCAAGCTGAACGAACAGATCGCAGATGGCAGCACCTCTGCCGTCAGTCCTTGAACTTCTCGATCAGGGTGACCCCCGGCAAACCTTCGAAATGCGCGTCGCAGGTGAGCAGCGTCGCCCCGCGCGCCCGCGCCGTGGCGAACATGATGGCATCCGCCGTTGCCAACTTGTGGTCCCGCCAGGCATCTGCGGCGGCAAGGGCAATCTCGGTGTCGAGTGGCACGACCTGACAGACCTGTGTGAAGGCAATCACCTGATCCGCTTTATCCTCACCAACTTCGCGGGTCAGCCATTTTGCCAGTTCCAGCTGGACCATGGTCGGCACCAGCCAATCTGCTTGTTCGGGCAGATGTTCAGCCACGCGCTCTCCGGTGGCCGATCCAATCAGCCACTCGATCCACGCCGACGTGTCGACAAGAACCATTAGAACCGGTCCACGCGATCACGGTATTCCGTAGCTGATGCTCCGCGTGCGATGCCCTTCAGCGCGTCCCGCTTCGGGACCGGCACCAGCAAAACCCCTGTGCCCTTTGGGATAAAGGCAAAGGTCAGCCCGGCCTCCCACGCTTGGGCCGTCCGGATCGCCTTGGGGATCGATATCTGAAACTTCGAGGACAGGGTTGCGGTTTCGGACATCATCATACGCCTCCATGATCGATACACATAACGTAAGACGCCAAAGCGGCAAAAGCAAGGAACTAGGGAAATGGCCGAGAAACGCGTATCCGTCCGCCTCGTCGCGGAAGGCGGCCGCCAGGTGCGCGCCGAGCTGGAAGGCATAGGCGATGCCGGCGCGCGGGGCTTTGGCCGCTTGTCAACCGAGATGGAAATGGCCAACACCCGCCTTGTCAGCTTTGCCCGCAAGGCAGGGATTGCACTGGCTGCGGTGACTGTCGCCGCAGCTGCCGCTGGCGTGGCCATGGTCCGCTCGGGCCTCGCCAATGTCGACGCACAGGCCAAGCTCGCGCAATCGATGCGGACCACCGTGGAAAGCGTCCAGACACTGACATGGGCCGGGGAACTGGCGGGCGTCTCGATGGGTGAGATCGAACAGGCAACCAAGAAGCTGACCACGCGCCTGTCGGAAGCGGCCACCGGATCGGGATCTGCTGTGGGGGCGTTGCAGCGGTTAAATCTGACAGCGGCGCAATTGCAGGCCCTGCCGCTCGACCAGCGCATCATTGCCATTCAGGAGGCGCTGAACCAGTTCGTGCCGGAGGCGGAACGCGCTGCTGTCGCTTCTGACCTTTTCGGCGACCGCGCTGCGCTGGCCTTCCTGCGCATCGATCCGGCGACCCTGCGTGAAGCAGCGCAGGATGTTCGCGACTTCGGCGTGGCGGTAAGCGCCAGTGACTCCGCCCAGATCGAACGTACCGGTGATGCCATCGCCCGCCTCAGCCTGATCTGGACCGGTCTCGTCAACCGCCTAACCGTCGCCGTAGCACCAGCCCTTGAGACGATTGCCACCAAACTTGCCGACATGGCACGCGCGACAGGTCCTATTGGGCGTGCAATCACGTCGCTGTTCGACAACATCGGACGGCTGACGACCTACGCCGCCACCTTCGCAGGCATCATGGCGGGACGCTGGGTGGCGGGCATGGCGGCGGCGGCCCTGTCGGTGCGCGGCTTGGCCACCGCACTGGTCTTCCTGCGTGGGGCACTGATCCGCACCGGGATCGGTGCGCTGATCGTCGGCGCGGGTGAGCTGGTCTATCAATTCTCGCAACTTGTCACCCGGGTCGGCGGCTTGGGCGAAGCGTTCAGGCTACTGGGCGATCTGGCCAAGGAGGTCTGGTCGCGCATCGGCCTGTCGCTCGACGCCGCGCTTGCCAACATGGCTGCTGGCTGGGAGGGGCTGAAAGCGGCCGGGCTCTCTGCACTCGAAGGCACCATTGCAGGAGTCGTCAGTTTCGGCGACCGGACGGCGGCCATTTTCCAAGGGGCCTATGATGCGGTGGTGGCGATCTGGGGCAGTCTGCCCGGCGCCATTGGTGACTTTGCCTTTCAGGCCGCGAACGGGCTGATTTCCGGCGTTGAAGCGATGCTGAACGGCGTCGTCACCCGCATCAACGGTTTCATCAACGGGTTAAACGCAGCTCTGGCGCTACTGCCGGAATGGGCAACAGGTGAAGATGCCATCAGAATCGGCACGCTGGATCCAGTGGACCTGGCGCGGATCGGCAACCCGTTTGAGGGTGCGGCAACGGCAGCGGGTGCCGCCGCAGCCGATGCCTTCTCCGCCGCGCTGTCGCGCACCTATCTGGAACCGCCTGACCTCGGCCTTGGGGCGATGGCTGACGACGCCCGCGCCCGCGCCGATGGTTACCGCGAGGCCGCAGGCATGCTGGCAGATGCCGCCGGTCGGCCGTTGGCCAGCTGGCAAGCGCTGCGCGACGCCGTGACCGGCAGCGGGGCGGATGCTGAAGCCGCACTGGCCGACGCTGCCGCCTCGGCTGACGCGCTCGGGCTGGAATTGGACAACACTGCCGCCGCTGCCGGTGGTGCAGGGGCCGCGGCACGCGCTGCCGGGGCGGCAGTAACCGAGGGCGCGGAGCAAGCCGCAACCAGCTGGGGCGCAGTCACCGAAGCGCTCGCCGACTATGCCGCCAAGGCACGTGATATCGGTGGCGATATAGGCAACGCTTTGGTCGGGGCCTTCACCTCGGCCGAGAACGCGGTA